>OGWT01002269.1_pt1 | contig 13335 bp, 14 predicted proteins | sample 1576101 | NCBI WGS metagenome assembly OGWT01 (sample SAMEA3541481, study PRJEB24748) | human gut metagenome | biome: human gut; feature: human-associated habitat; material: faeces | place: China | collected 2012 | reverse complement strand
CATGGGCGGCACAGGCTAAGCCTGATTCATTTCGCACACCAAGATACGGCGCACCAAACTATAAGTGCCTGCGCTAAAACTTCTTTATTTATCAAAGTTGGGGGAAGAAGCAGCAGTAAAGAGCATAAATTTTAATCAATATAAAATAATGACGAATAACGTAATATTGTGCATAATAAAGGCGTAAGCTTGACATTTTCCCGCCGATTAGTGTAAATTATTACCATTACGCAGTGGAGGCATAAAAAACCATGGCAAAGAAAAAAGCGTCATACGGAAATGACAATATAACAAGTCTGAAAGGCGCCGACAGGGTAAGAAAACGTCCTGCGGTTATTTTTGGTTCTGACGGACTTGAAGGCTGTGAGCACTCAATATTTGAAATTCTCTCTAACTCCATAGATGAAGCGAGAGAGGGCTTCGGCGATAAAATAATAGTGACGAGATATATGGATAAATCCGTAGAGGTGCAGGATTTCGGACGAGGAATCCCGGTGGATTTCAACCAAAAGGAGAACCGCTACAACTGGGAGCTTGTTTTCTGCGAGATGTACGCCGGCGGCAAATACGATACCAACAACGGCGGCAGCTACGAGTTTTCATTGGGACTCAACGGTCTGGGACTTTGCTCTACCCAGTACGCTTCAGAGTATATGGAAGCAGAGGTGCACCGTGACGGATACCGCTATGTTATGAAGTTTAAACAGGGAGAGCCGGACGGAAAGCTTCTGAAAGAGGAGTACACCAAAAAGGATACAGGCTCACGTATAAGGTGGAAGCCTGACCTTAACGTATTCACCGATATTGACGTTCCCCTTGAATATTATCAGGAGACAATAAAGCGTCAGTCCATAGTAAACGCAGGAGTACGTTTTATCTTAAAGGACGAAACACCAAAGGGCTTTGATACCTATGAGTATATCTATGAAAACGGCATAATGGATTATGTAAAGGAATTTGCCGGCGAGGATGCCTTTTCGACACCTCAGTTCTGGCAGACGGAGCGTGTAGGCCGTGACCGTGAGGACAAGCCCGATTATAAAGTCAAGATAAACGCTGCACTTTGTTTTTCAAATAAGAAGCGGCTCAAGGAATATTATCATAACTCAAGCTGGCTGGAATACGGCGGAGCGCCGGAAAAAGCGGTGCGAAGCGCATTTGTGTCGCAGGTTGACGCATATTTGAAGCAGAACAGCAAATATCTCAAAAGCGACAGCAAGATTTCATTCCAGGATATTGAGGACTGTCTGATTCTTGTAGTTTCATCTCTTTCAACTCAGACATCCTATGAAAACCAGACCAAGAAAGCTATCAATAATAAGTTCATTCAGGAAGCTATGACCGACTTTTTCCGTCATCAGCTGGAGGTTTACTTTATCGAAAACCGACTTGAAGCTGAGAAAATAGCCGATCAGATACTTATTAATATGAGAAGCCGTATAAAGGCTGAGAGTACAAGATTAAATCTTAAAAAGACACTCCAGAGCTCCAATGATCTTGCAAATAGGGTACAGAAGTTTGTTGACTGCCGCAGCAAGGACATAAACGAAAGAGAGCTGTTCATAGTGGAGGGTGACTCAGCTCTCGGCGCCTGTAAGCAGGCAAGGGATGCCACATTCCAGGCGATTATCCCCATAAGAGGTAAAATCCTTAACTGCTTAAAATCCGAATACGATAAAATCTTCAAAAATGATATTATCACCGACCTTATTAAGGTGCTTGGATGCGGCGTTGAGGTAAAGAGCAAATCCAGTAAGGAGCTTTCCTCATTCAGTCTCGATAATCTCCGCTGGAATAAAATCATAATCTGTACCGATGCCGATGTTGACGGCTTCCAGATAAGAACCCTTGTTCTTACTATGATTTACCGTCTTATGCCTACTCTTATAAATGAGGGCAAGGTCTATATTGCGGAATCACCCCTTTACGAAATCAACAGTAAGGGAGAAACATGGTTTGCCTATACTGAGAGGGAAAAGACCGATGTTTTAAATCAGATAGGTGAAAGCAAATATACAATCCAGCGTTCAAAAGGACTCGGTGAAAACGACGCCGATATGATGAGTCTTACAACTATGAATCCGTCAACACGACGTCTTATAAAGATACAGCCGGAGGAAGCTGAGAAAACGGCGCAGGTGTTCGATTTGCTTTTAGGTGATAACCTTGCAGGCAGAAAGGAACACATAGCCGAAAGCGGACATCTTTATATTGATATGACCGACGTAAGCTGATAAAAGGAGGGAAAAGCAAATGGCAGGAAAAAGAAAAAAGACCGAGCAGCCGGCAGGAAACGAGCCGCCTGTAAAAGGACATATAATCGGAGCGGGTGAAATAGTTGAACAGCCTATAACCGAAACCCTTGAAATAAACTATATGCCCTATGCTATGAGCGTTATTTTGAGCCGAGCCATTCCGGAAATCGACGGTTTCAAGCCCTCCCACAGAAAGCTCCTTTATACAATGTATAAGATGGGACTTTTAACCGGCGGAAGAATCAAATCCGCAAATATCGTGGGACGTACAATGCAGCTTAACCCTCACGGAGACATTGCTATTTACGATACAATGGTACGTCTTTCAAAGGGCTATGAAGCTTTGCTGCATCCTTATGTTGATTCAAAGGGTAACTTCGGTAAAGCTTATTCGAGAGATATGGCATGGGCAGCGTCGAGATATACCGAAGCAAAGCTTGCGCCTATTTGCGCCGAGCTTTTCAGGGATATAGATAAGGATACCGTTGATTTTGTAGATAACTACGACAGCACCATGAAGGAGCCGACTCTTTTGCCGGTATCATTCCCATCAGTGCTTGTAAATGCCAATACAGGTATCGCCGTAGGTATGGCAAGCTCAATTTGTCCTTTTAACCTTAAAGAGATATGCGATACCACAATTGCACTTATTAAAAATCCCGACCATGAGGTAGCCGATACCCTTGCAGCGCCGGATTTCTCCGGCGGAGGAAAGATTCTCTATAACCGTGAAGAAATCGAAAAGATTTATCAGACGGGCAGAGGAGGAATCAAGGTAAGGGCAAAGTATCAGTACGATAAATCAAATAACTGTATTGATATTACTGAAATTCCGCCTACAACCACCGTCGAGGCTATTATCGATAAGATGATAGAAAAGGTCAAAGCGGGAGCATTAAAGGAAATCAGCGATGTCCGTGATGAAACGGACAGAAACGGACTTAAAATAACCGTTGACCTTAAGAGAGGCGTGGATGCTGAAAAGCTCATGGCAAAGCTCTTTAAGATGACCACCCTCGAAGATACCTTCTCCTGCAACTTCAATGTTCTTATTTCAGGTACACCTAAAGTTTTGGGCGTCAAGGAGCTTTTAAACGAGTGGATAGCTTTCCGTACCGAGTGCGTAAAGCGCCGCACATTCTTTGACCTTACAAAGGCAAAGAATAAGCTTCATCTGCTCAAGGGTCTTGAAAAGATACTTCTTGATATTGATAAGGCAATCGCTATAATCCGTGGAACCGATGAGGAAAGCGAAGTTGTCCCCAATTTGATGATCGGCTTCGGAATCGACGAAACCCAGGCGGAATATGTAGCGGAAATAAAGCTGCGTCATCTCAATAAGGAATATATCCTTAAGCGTACAGCGGATATTGAGGATCTCCAGAAAGAGATTGCCGATATGGAGGATATCTTAAACAGCCGCAGCAGAATAAAGAAAATAATCATAGAAGAGCTTCAGGGAGTTGAGGATAAATATTCTCAGCCGAGAAAGAGCGAAATCTGCTACACTGCCGATCTTGAGGATGAGCCTGAAATAGAGGAAATTCCCGATTATCCCGTAACCTTTTTCTTTACAAAGGATGGATATTTCAAGAAGATTACTCCTTTGTCACTGCGTATGAGTGGAGAGCATAAACTTAAAGACGGTGACGAGATAGTAAAAACCGTTGAGGGAAGCAATCTTGACGAGCTGCTTTTCTTTACGGATAAATGTCAGGTCTATAAGGCAAAGGCATCTGATTTTGACGATACAAAGGCAAGTGTGCTGGGAGACTATGTAGCCTCAAAGCTCCAGATGGATGAAGGGGAAAACGCAGTTTTCATGGCTGTTACAAAGGATTATTCCGGACATATGCTCTTTGTCTTTGAAAACGGAAAGGCAGCGAAAGTGCCTCTTAATTCCTATGCCACAAAGACGAACCGCAAAAAGCTTCTGAAAGCTTATTCTGATAAAGCTCCTCTTGCTGCAATGGTACAGCTTTCTGAGGATAAGGATATTATCCTTAAATCTTCAGCAGGCAGACTTTTGCTTATAAATACCGGAGCAGTAAGCATAAAGACCACAAAGGATACAATAGGCGTTGCGGTAATGAACCTCAAAAGGGGACAGAGAGTTGAAGAGGTAAGGGATTATGTAGAGGGCGAATTTGCCAAGGAACACCGTTACCGCACAAAGAATCTTCCTGCACTGGGAGCATTTTTAAGCGCAGAGGATGCAGGAGAACAGTTAAAGCTGTAAATTGCAAAGCAGATTATTTAAGGTTCTATGGACTAACACCAAGTCCTCGGAAACCGGATTATAACAATAATACGGCGTTATGACTTTTAAAGGTCATAACGCCGTATTGCGTTAAAGTTTTAAAATATTATTTTTTATTCATCAATGAACTTAACTGCAGTTCCGTATGCGATAACCTCAGCGGCTCCCTGCATAATGGCTGATGATGCATATCGAATATTTACTACTGCATCTGCCCCCAATGCCTCGGCTTCTTCTACCATTCTCTTTGTGGCAAGTGCACGGGCATCGTTCATCATCTCGTTATATGCCTTTAATTCGCCGCCGATTATAGTTTTAAAACTTTGTGTAATGTCTTTTCCAATGTTTTTAGATTGGATTGTGCTTCCCTTTACAAGAGACAGTGTTTCTAATTTTTTACCGCTGATGTAATCAGTATTTACTAATATCATCTTCTTCGCCATCCTTTATTTCTTTTATTCTTTCTATGCAGACTTTGACCATTACAGCTGACAGTAAAATAGGAACAATGCCTAACACATACTTCCATATACCGTCTAACATTGTTATTAAAAGGCCAAAATAAGCAGCATAATAAAGTACCACAATGACTGATATCACAATGGGAGCCACCATTTTCTTTCGGTGCATGTTCACGTTTGTCACCCCAATAAATTGAGCTTTGTCTTTGACCTCATTCTAACATAATGTTTTTATAAAGTCTATAAAAATATGTGCATAGTTTTAGCATAGAAAAAACTATATTTTAAGTCGCTGCAAGGGCAGAACATGGCGGATGATTATAGCAGCAGCCTTTTGCATATAGCTTAATAAACAAAAAGAAATCCCGACGGAAAAAATTTCTCTTAAAAACGAAATTACCGTCGGGATATTAAAACCGTTAAGCCGGGCTTCCCCGGAAACTAACGGATAGCGGGGAAGCCGGCAAACGCTTTTTTTTCGGTTTTCCCTGCTGATAGTATTCTGTGCAGTGTGCGCATAAAAAATACTGGTAAATTTTGTTATAAATAGGGATTTAAATATAAAAATAACTTGCTTTTTCTTAAGGGGTGTGATAAAATTCATTAGTAAAACAGTTTTCTATATATTGTGCGGAGGTTTAAAAATGGCTTGGTATGAAATAGTTTTAGGCATTGCACTTATAATACTTTCAGTTGCCATTATCATTGTCGTTCTTCTTCAGCAGGGACGTCAGGCAGGTCTTTCCGGTGCTATTGCCGGCGGCGCAGAGTCTTTCCTTGGTAAGACAAAGGGCCGCAAGATGGAAGCAAAGCTTGAGCGTGCAACAAAAGCTATTGCAATCATTTTCTTTGTTGTAACACTTGCAGCTGCTCTTCTTTTCTTCTTCTTATAATTTGAAATCTAAAAAGTTACGGCACATCCGTTAGGATGTGCCGTTTTCTTTTTGCAAAAATACATTTAGATAATTTTCTAAATAACTGTTGACAGTGGATAAAATCAATGCTAAAATACATTTAGATGAAATTCTAAATGATAAAAGGAGGCGGTAAAAAACTTCTGAAATAATAGCAATATATCTGCTGTAACTTGCTTTGAATTTTTAGAGAGTGGTGATTGGCAATGAAAAGAACGAAATCATTTATGCTTCCCTATAATACTATGTCTTACAGTGTAGCGATTTTCACTTTTTTGTTTGCTCTTGGCTTTCTGATAGCCTGTTTCATAATAATAGACAAACTGCCTGATACTGTTCCTCTTCACTGGTCAGAGCAGGGCGGCTATGATAGGTGGGGAGATAAATCGGAACTTTATCCGCTTCCGATTATTTCAATGGTAATTTCCGCTATTGCCTTGCCGTCTTCGGTTTTACTTATACGAAAAAGCTTTAACGGTTTTGCCTATTTTGTAAACGGCGTTTCAATCTTTTCAACCTTAACGATTATTTTTGCATTTTTACTTATGATAAGTCCTGTAATGTAAATTACAGTTTGTGATAATAAGATTTTAAAAGGAGGCGGTTATAATGGGGTTTCAGGATACTTTCAAAGCGCTGAGCGACCCTACACGAAGAGAAATTCTTCATATTCTCCGTGACGGCGCAAAGACCGCCGGAGATATAGCTTCACGTTTTTCCATGACAGGGGCGACGGTAAGCCATCATCTTTCCGTTTTGCGGGATGCGGGGCTGATAACCGATGATAAGCGTGGCAAATGCATTTACTATGAAATCAATATGTCCGTGCTTGACGAAATAACCCAGTGGATTGCAGCTCTGAAAGGAGAAGAGAATAATGAAAAATAAAAAATCAATTATAACAATGTGGGTTCTTGCATTTATTTCACCGATTATGTTTTTGGCAGCGTATTCATATCTGCCTGAAAGTGTGCCCATTCACTGGAATGCTCAGGGGCAGGTTGATAACTACGGCAGCAAAGCCATGGCGGCGTTTATATTTTTCCTGCCTATTCTTTTGGCATTAATGTTCCAGTTTCTTCCTAAAATTGACCCGAAAAAGCAGAACTATGTGAAGTTCCAGAAGTATTATGATATTTTTGCAATTTTTTTCACCGCATTTTTTGTTGTTGTAAACGGTGTAATGCTTACTGAAACATTAAGACCCGGCACACTTTCCATAGGACTTATAATATCAATAGGTGTAAGCTTAATGCTTATAGTTCTGGGCAATATGATGGGAAAAATAAAGCATAACTATTTTATGGGAATAAAAACTCCGTGGACACTGGCTGATCCGGATGTATGGAACAAAACTCACCGTGTAGGGGGTATAATGTGGGTTGTTATAGGTATACTTGCCCTTATAACATCCTTTATTTCAACGGTAGTTTTCTCTGTGATTCTCCTTGTTGGTGCATTAGGATCAACTCTCGTTCTTTTCATTTTAAGTTATGTATGGTTTAAAAAGCGTCATCCCGACGGTGATACCGATAAAAAATAATATCGGAGGAGAATTTTTATGCCTGTTTTATCTATTATATATTTTGCGATAGCCGCAATATTTATTATTATTGGCATCCTTATTTTCCGTGGAAATACAGATCTTATTCATGACTATCACCAGAAAAACGTTAAGGATTTTGACGGATACGGTAAAGGTATGGGCAAGGAAATTATCAGTATAGGTGTTTTCTTTTTAATCGGTGCTGTAATCGCTTTGGCTGTAAGTAGCGAATCAGGTACAATTGCCGGTATAATTGTCTCCTTAGCTGGTTTTGTCCTGTCATTTATTTACATACTTAAAGTGCAGAAAAAGTATAACGGCGGCCTTTTTTAGTCAGGCAAACTGAGCTTGCATCTGAAACGCACACGAAATTACATAAATAACAATACAAATTAAATGCCTGCTTTTGGGTTAATCTTTAATCCCATTTGCAGGCTTTTGTTTTATCTGTAAGAACTAACAGAACAGATAAGTAATTGTATTTTTCCCGTCTTGCGTGTGTAAATCTTATAATGTATACTGTAATTATAATTTTCCCTTATTATGTAAAGGAGAGTGAATTTTCTTGAATGAACGTGAAGATAAAATACGCCGCTGGTTTTCCATGTGGCCTAAAAATGACTGTACCGGCATTGAGGAAATCTTTTCTGCGGATGCCGTGTATATAGAAAGCTGGGGACCCGAATATCACGGTATAGATAAAATACGTCATTGGTTTAATGAGTGGAATACACGTGGAACGGTGCTCAAATGGGATATAACAGGATTTTTTCATAAGGAAAACCAAACGGTGACACTGTGGTATTTTGAAAATAAAATGGATAACGGCAAAGTTGAAGCCTTTGAGGGAATGACACTTGTACAGTGGACTCAGGACGATAAAATAAAGTGTTTAAAGGAATTCGGATGCAATATAAACAGATATGACCCATATGAAAAAGGAGAAGCGCCTGTTTTCAGAGATGAAAAAGCGGCATGGTTTTAGTATGAAATCACGTTAAGGACGGTGAATGAAATGGAAATAAGGGATGTTCGCATTGATAACGGCAAGGCTTTTGATTGGGATAAAGCGTCGGCGGACTATGCAAAGTACAGGGATATTTACCCGGAAATATTTTATAAAAAGATTGCCGAAAGAAATCTGTGCGTATTCGGTCAAAAAGTTTTGGATTTAGGCACAGGCACAGGAGTTCTGCCACGGAATATGTATTCTTTCGGAGCAAAGTGGACAGGCTGCGACATATCGGCAGGTCAAATAGAACAGGCAAAGAGGCTGTCCTTTGAAGCAGGGCAGGATATCGAATATATTCTTTCTCCTGCTGAAAAGATTGATTTTCCCGATAATACCTTTGATGTAATAACATCCTGTCAGTGCTTCTGGTACTTTGACCATGAGAAGATCACACCGAATCTTGTGAGGATGCTTAAAAAGGACGGCAGACTTTTGATTCTCTTTATGTCATGGCTTCCCTTTGAAGATGAAATTGCAGGGGAAAGTGAAAAGCTGATTTTGAAGTATAATCCCATGTGGAACGGAAACGGAGAGACAGTGCATCCCATTACTGTGCCGGACTGTGTTCTTGATAGCTTTGAGCCGGTATTTCATGAAGAATACATGTTTGATATTCCCTTTACTAAAGAAACCTGGCACGGAAGAATGAAAGCTTGCCGTGGAGTAGAGGCGTCCCTTACTGCTGAGGAAACAGAGAAATGGGAAAAAGAACACATAGCGCTTCTTGACAGAATCGCTCCTGAAAGCTTTAATATTAAGCATTACGCCGCATCTTTGGAGCTTAAACCGAAAAAATAAAACGAGAAATAGAAAAGCACGGAAAGCTTTAAGCTTTCCGTGCTTTTGAAGTTTATTTGCTGTTTTTCATAGCCTGATAGCCGATTAAAACTGTCCAGACATATGCGCAGGTTTTGGGAATCATAAGCATTCCTATCATGGGGATAGCATCAGCCCAGAGTACGACGGGTATGTAAAAACCGAAACTGAGTACAATTGTGAGCCACATCCACTTGAAGGGCTTATCATTGTTTTCTTTTGCGCTTTTGTAGAACAGTACAATTATTAAAAGTCCTAAAAGAGCAAAGGGGATATTGCGGTAAATTCCCCAGGAAATGGGAGCTTCAGCGCTGAGCCATTCATTTTGCGGGAAGAGGCAGAGAATAATGCGAAGAGCCGACAAAATATAAACGGCGGCAGTTACACCGTTTTGTCCTTTAACCTTGTAACGGATTCTCCATACATAATAGAGAATTACATAAAAGACGGTCATAGTGATTGAGGTGATAAATTTACCTGTGCCCAGTGCTGCGGTAAAGTTTTCAAGACCCGTTGTGCAAAGGGCGTAAGCTCTGGGGATAAGATGGAATGCGTCACCGGAGCCTAAGACAATTGCCATAATACCGAAAAGACGGTACTGGCTGTTTTTTTCGCTTTTGGCAATCATGATAATTCCGATTGTTATAACGGTAATGAGATACGCTGCGTCAAATAAGGTTTCTACAATAGCCTGCATAATTTTCTCCTTTAAAAAATTTTCTATTATTAAAGGCGCAATGCCTTAAAATAGTTTATACCGAAGAGGATTCCTGCAAGAAACAGAGAAGCACCAAGTCCAGAATAAAAAACTGCAATAAATCTTTCGGGACCTAAACCTGAAGTCCTTAAATAGATTCCGCCTATCATCATAAACGCCATAATGATAAAGGATTTTAAATCGAAAAATTTCAGGAAAAAGTGTTTTTCTTCTTCATAATCGCTTATTCTCTTTGTGTGCTTTTTGACAAGTCTGCCGAATATGAAGTACTGAAAAATTCCGAATACAGCCGCAGATAAAATAATGTTGAGAAGTGATAAATAGCTTGCGTAAGCCATAATTCCTATACGCAGAATATTAAATCCTGCTGCAGTCCATACAAAACAGGCGATGAGCAGTAAGGTGTTCTTTTTTACTTTCATTATATTCATTGTATTGCTATCCTTTCTGAACAATGTTCATTTTCCTTTAAAAAAATTTCCCCGTCTGAGGAAATTAATATATTGTCCTTTTGATAATTTCAATAATTGCACCGTAGTTGTAATTTTCCTTTAACAGTGCGGAAACAATCATGGAGAAAATTATATCAATGAACTGTTCTTTTGAAAGGCTTTCGCCGAAAGCATCGGTGCGTACATTACTATCTTTATTCAGAGCAGACATAAGGCCGTTTCTCATGTGTTTTCTTGAACGTTCCATAAGCCTTTTTCCGTGGGATTTCTCTCCGCTTAAAAAGCTCATTGAGTGAAGTGAAAAAAAGCCCGGATATTTTTCTCCTCCCTTTTCTGCACTTTCAAAAATCCATTTGACGCATTTTATAAAATCGTCAAAATCGTCTGCGTGCTCATAAAGATGGAAAATATCATGCCATACACTTTCTATTGTCTGTGCCACAAGATCGCCTTTTGAACTGAAATAGTTATATATTGAGCCTACGGAAACACCGCATTTTCCGGCAACGTTCCTGATGCTGACGGCAGTCCAGCCATCCTCGGCTATTATCTGACGGCTTACTTCTAAAATTGCTTTCTTTGAAGTCACAACAGTGTTCATTGGCTTTCTCCTTTCAAACTGAACAATGTTCATGTTATCTGATTGATTTGAATTTGTCAATAGGCAAGCCATAATTTTCAATTGCTTTTTATCATAATTTTCCCCGGACAAAGTTTTCTGTCCGGGGATTTAGCGTTTTATGAAATTTTATTCAAAATAGAAAACCTGTAAATCTCCGCCGCAAATACTGTATTGCAATCAATAAGACAGGATTTTTAATTTTTATAATTTATCTCCCTTTATCTAATTTAATTTGCATTTATCATCAGAAATCCGTAAAAACAATATCAGAAACAGAAAAAATTATTTATTTTTTACAGTTTTTTAAATATTTTTGCAGATAATCATGTAATATTCCCGAAGGAAAAAGAGTCGCTTATTTGTACAATTTGACGAAATGTCACTTAGGTTTTATAATTTAAAGTACATTTAAATATCACACTGTGTAAATAAAATAAGCAAATTGCCGGTTCCTTTATCTCACTTGGCAAACGAATGCTGGAAATATTCGTCTTTTTAAATATATAAGCGGCAAATTATGGGTCAAACTATGGGTGTATTAAACAATATATTTAAAAAATAGTATATTATGATACATAAAATACCCATATCTACAAAATTTCAATTTTTGTGACAAACGTGCATTGCTTCTTCAAAGTGTATGGTATACACTTATATAAAATAGTATTCGTATAGGTATACAATAAATTATGGTACGAACCAAAATTCTGATAAAGCAATTTTTGTCCTGTCCCAATACGCTATTTATGATGCATAGTAATCTAACAGATGCTTGCAAGCTGCATATAAATGCTTTTGTAAATTTGTAGAATCCGATGAAAAGACTGTGAGTTTGTATTTGCTCGAATTTGTATAAATGAATTCGTAATATAAGATGTAAATATCATTACATTTATAGTTTGATATTCAAAGTGCTTTAAGATACACAAAGAATGTACATTTATGGGAATTACAGTAGTGAAAAAGGGGTAGTTTTAATGGGATTTCGAATCGCTCACATGTTTCACAGCAAAGAGGCTTTTTTCAAGAGCTTTGGACTGATGCTGCTTGATGTAATTCTGATCATTTGCTGTATGGCGGGAGCCTTGTGGTTGAGATTTGATTTCAGCTTTACAGCAATTGATCCTGAATTTCTTCAGTCTGTGCATACATATATGTGGATTAACGTTGTATGCACGATCATAGTCAATGTTTTCTTCAAGATGTATAAAATTCTCTGGCGTTTTGCCAGCATGATAGAGCTGCGCAATACAGTGATTGCTGTATTTGTTTCCTCGTTTATTCAGTTTTGCGGCATGAAATTAATGGGACTTCATGTACCGAGGAGTTATATTCTCATCTATGTGCTTCTGCTTTCAGTTTGCATGATAGTTTCACGATTTTCTTTCCGTTTTATCGGTATTTTATTTAAACGCTCAACAAGGAAAAAGGGCGATCCCATTATCACAATGGTGGTTGGAGCGGGCTCTGCAGGATACATGCTTGTACATGAGATGAAAAGCAGTCCTCATATTAATCGCAAGGTTCCCTGCATTATTGATGACAATTCGGAAAAATGGGGCACATATCTTTTGGGAATTCCCGTTGTAGGCGGTAAAAAAGCAATTCCCGCAATGGTTAAAAAATATGATGTTGAAGAGATTATAATTGCTATACCTACACTTACAGCTGAAAAGCAAAGCGAGCTGCTTGAAATCTGTCAGGAGACAACCTGTAAGGTGCAGCTTCTTCCAAGTATATATCAGCTTGTAAATAATGAAGTTACTGTATCAATGCTCAGGGATGTCCAGATTGAGGACTTGCTGGGACGTGATTCAATACAGCTGCGTATGGATAAAATTGCCGAATATATCAGCGGCAACGTAATTATGGTTACCGGCGGCGGAGGCTCAATCGGCAGCGAGCTTTGCCGTCAGATAGCACTTCATAATCCGAGGCAGCTTATTATAGTAGACATTTACGAAAACAACGCCTATAATATTCAAATGGAGTTAAAGCGCAAATATCCTGATCTTAATCTTGTAACGCTTATTGCTTCTGTTCGTGATAGAAAGAGAATAGACAGTATCTTTGTCGAATATAAACCTGATATCGTTTATCATGCAGCAGCTCATAAGCATGTTCCACTTATGGAGGACAGCCCAAATGAGGCAATCAAGAATAACGTTTTGGGTACATATATTGTTGCTCAGGCTGCGGATCAGTTTAAAGTAAAGAGAATGGTGCTTATTTCTTCGGATAAGGCAGTGCGTCCGACCAATGTAATGGGTGCTTCAAAG
>OGWT01002254.1_pt1 | contig 13373 bp, 11 predicted proteins | sample 1576101 | NCBI WGS metagenome assembly OGWT01 (sample SAMEA3541481, study PRJEB24748) | human gut metagenome | biome: human gut; feature: human-associated habitat; material: faeces | place: China | collected 2012 | reverse complement strand
GGCAGCAACAGTGCCTCGTTGCATAGCACAATGGCGTTTTCCTTCTCCTTGCTTGTTCATACGGTTTGCTCCTTTTGTTCGGCAGCCGCCTGTCGGCGGGCGGTGTAGATGGAATGGAGGATATTGACGCAGTAGATGCCCGCCAGCACCAGCGCCGTGGCCAGCCCCTGCAGCAGGGAGAAGGGCTCATGGAGGAACACCACGCCGCTGACCACAGAGATCACGGTGGTCAGGCCGGAGAAGGCAGAGGTGCGGGTGGGGCCGATGATGGTGACGGAGCGGTTGGTCAGCAGAAAGGCCAGTGTGGTGCAGCCGATGCCCAGATACAGGCAGGAGGTCAGAAAGCTGCCGCTGGTAAAGGGCAGGGTCAGATACTCCGTCACCGTTCCGTGGACGCCGTTATACACCAAGGCGCAGACGGTGAAGAACACCGCCCCCGTCAGGCACATGAAATAGGTCTTCTCCACGGGGGTATAGGCCGTCAGCTGGCGGTTGTGGATGAAATAAATGACGTCGCTGAACACCGCCCCGAACAGCAGCACATAGCCCAAGGGGTTGAAGGTAGGGCTGGTCCCCTTCAGCAAAGTGATGATGACGATGCCCGCAGTGGACAGCAGGACGCCGCCCACCTGAAATTTACTGGGCATCTCGTGGAGGAACAGCGCCGAGGCCAGCACCGTGAAGATGGGGATGCAGGCGATGATGGTGCCGCTCTCGGAGGCGGAGGTCAGCTCGATGCCATACGTCTCGAAGATGAAGTAGGCCGCCGGAAGGTACAGGGTCATCCGCAGCAGCGGCCACGGCTTCTTGGTCTTATAGTCGATATGGATGACGCCCAGCAGGGCGCACAGGGACATGGCCGCAGCGCCCATGAGAAAGCGCCAGCTCAAAAGGGAAAATGCCGGCACCGTACCCACGATGCGCTTGGTGAACATAAAACTCAGGCCGAACAGCATGGAGCTGCAGCAGGAGCCCAGCATGGCGCTGATCTCACGCCAACTCATTTTACCCACAGGGATCATCCTCTTCCATATCGTTTTTTTGCAGAGAAGGGCTTCTATCTTTGGTATACACGATTTTAACATATCTTTTTGATAAAACAAGCCCCTGTAGAAAAGAATCTCGTTGCATAATGGAAAAAAGCTGTGTATAATACAGGAAAATACCGAAAATCACCACGGGGCCGACCCAAAGTCCGGCCAAAGAAAGGACGAAACGCTATGGATCCCAGAAAATTGATGGAGCGTCTGAAGGGCGCTGCGGCTCTGACGGAGCAGGATGTGGGGGAATTTTCCCACTTTAAGGGGAAGATGATGAAAATCAGCGTCCACAGCTATGCCGTGGAGGACTGGGGCAGCCTGTCCCTGCTGGAATCCCGTGGCATGGCGGGGCTGATGCGGCGGGATATGCTGGTCATCAACTCCTGCGTGAAGGATATCCCGGTGCTGGTGATCCAGTACATGGGGCTGTTTGGCCGCCGGATGCTGCAGGTCCATGTGTTGGACGTGATGAAGGACAAGACCGCCGCCGGACGCTTTGCGTCCTTGGGAAGGATGGCGGAGCAGTCCGGCACCGCCGTGCAGGAAACGCCGGTGGAGTGGTACACCCCCATGCAGCTGCCCGGCAGCGTCACCGTCACCGGCAAGAGCAGTCAGCTGGAGCAGTTGGCCGGGGACGTGGCCGTCAGCTATCTTGCCGCCGCCGCTCAGGTGCGCCAGACCGGCGCCGTGGAGGGCCGGTATCTGCGGCTGCGGAAGCTCATGAGCCAGCTGTTTGACCACGGCGGCTTCGGCTACGACGCCATTCGGGTATGTCTGCAGCAGCAGAACACCGAGGAACTGTACAGCCGCTGGCTGTTCGGTCTGGGGGAGGCTCCCGTGTCCGGCAGCGGCGAACAGAGCGATGCCGCCGCAGCGCCTGCACAAACCCCGGATGAAGAAAAAAACACGCCTCAGGAGCCGGAGACGACCTCCGAGGGCAGTGAGGCTCCGGAGGAGAACGGCTGAGCCCGGCAGCGGTAAATCATGGAAAAAAGCAGCGGAACGGCCCATCTTTTCCGCTGCTTTTCTTGCGAACCGATCGCTTTCGCGGATGTATACAGGACGCTATTTGAAAGATTTCTTCAAAATTTTTATTAAGATTCATAAAAACAGTGGATTCTTCTGGAGAGTTGCTGTATAATAGTGTGGTTAAAATACCTATGTTCTGCGTTTTTGTCCCTCCGGGATACACACAGACAGGGAGATGAGGGATTGAAGTTATGAAGAAGGCAAAACCGCAGGATATCGTATACCAGTACGTGAAGAATCAGATCATAGGCAAATCCATGTTCCCCGGCAACCGCATCATCGAGGACGACATCATCCGGGAGACCGGCACCAGCCGCACCTCCATCCGTCCGGCGCTGCTGCGGCTGAAATACGAGGGACTGGTGGACGATGAGGGCGGCTTTGCGCCCAACCTTTCCAGCGACGAGGAAACCATCGAGACCATTCTGGCAGCTATCGAAAAGGCGGGATATGTGCCGGGCAAGGATTTTATGCTGGCAATGGACGCCGCCGCTTCCGAGTGGAAGAGCCCCAAGGGCAAGGGCTTCTACAAGCTGCCCAAGGCGGGCACCGAGTTCACCTCTGCCGAGCTGATCGCACACTGGAAGAGCCTTGTGGAAAAGTACCCCATTATCTCCATCGAGGACGGTCTGGACGAAGAGGACTGGGAAGGCTGGCAGCAGATGACCCGCGAGCTGGGCGGCAAGGTGCAGCTGGTGGGCGATGATCTGTTCGTGACCAACACCGAGCGTCTGGCAAAGGGCATTCAGCTGGGTGCGGGCAATGCCATCCTGATCAAACTGAACCAGATCGGCTCTGTCTCCGAGACCCTGGAGGCCATCAAGATGGCGCACAAGGCCGGTTACAACGCCATCAGCTCCCACCGCTCCGGCGAGACCGAGGACACTACCATTGCGGACTTGGCTGTGGCGCTGAACACCTGCCAGATCAAGACCGGTGCGCCCAGCCGCACCGAGCGTGTGGCAAAGTACAATCAGCTGCTGCGCATCGAGGAGCAGCTGGGCGAAAGCGCCGTCTACCCCGGCATGGAAGCGTTCTGAGCTTTCCATTATTTACCACCATGGTGTTTGCAATCCTGCGGCGGGCTGGTTCGTATATAAGGCAGACCGGCACCCGGCAGCAGTCGGAACGGAATGAAACGAAAGGAGCAACCCTTCCATGTTTCAAAGCCTTGGGCCGCTGCTCGGCCTTTTGGGCGGCGGCAGCTTGACTAAGCTGCTTCTGTTTTTACTGAAGGGGCTGTTCGGCTGAAAACGGACGGTCTGAAAGGAGAATACCATGCTGATCGTATTGGAGCATCTGCTGGGTCGGATCAATCTGCCCGGTATGTGGTGGATCATCGCAGAGCGCTGGCTGTGAGGTGACACCCCGCAAAGCCGCTGCACTTTTTGTGCGGCGGCTTTTTTGCTGCAACGTTACCCCTTCCGTCTTGCCGCTTCGCGTCAAGACACCTTCCCCAAGGGGACGGCTTTCGTGGTGGCGGGCAACTTTACGGCATTGCCAAAAGCCGTCCCCTTGGGGAAGGTGGATGCGAACGCAGTGAGCAGACGGAAGGGGTGTATCCCGGGCGAGCCCGCTGCCCTTGTAACTTTTTCTGATACATTTTACTTGCCACCCCACTGGCAAAATTGGCAAAAAATGCTTGCATCTAGGCGGTTTTGATGATAAAATTACACTGTTACAGTACGCCCAAAATCGGGGCATCATAGGAAGGTAAATTGCGGCAACAGGGTGTACCGCGTGCTGTCAAGGTGCGGTACACAGAGAAAGAGACAGGGAAAACCAAATGGAAACAGGCGAGACAATAAAAGAAGGACTTCTGCGGCTGGAACGCTATGCACAGAATATACCGGGTGGCTTTCACTGCTGCGCAGAGGACCCGGAAAACGGCTATCCGTTTGCTTATATCAGCGACCGTTTTCTGGAGATACTGGGCTGGGAGCGGGAAGAATTTGCGGCAAAGTTCAATAACCGCTACACCGCGCTGCTGCACCCGGATGATATGGCGGACGGGCTGCGCTACCGGAACGCAGAAAACAGCGCGACTTACGCACAGGAGGGCGACAGCATCTTCCGGATGTTGGGCAAAAACGGCTACCGCTGGGTCTCCAGTGCTGCCAACCGGGTGGAATGGCGCGGCGATGGCTATATCGTGGGCACGATCACGGATATCACCCCCTATATGGAACTGCGGGAAAAGCTGGAACAGCAGAACCGTACCCAGCGGGAGGCGCTGGAAACCGCCAACCATAATCTGCTGCGGATGATGCAGCAGATGGAGGAGCAGAAGGCGCAGTTTGCCCAGACTACTGCCCGGAGCATGGAAAAAGAAAAGCGCTACCGGCAGCGGCTGAACCACGACGCCCTGACCGGCACCTACAACCGCCGCTTTTACGAGGAAGTGGTGCGCAATAACCTCGGCCCGGCGGGCATCGCTCTGATGGATATCGACGATTTCAAGATCTGCAACGATACCTACGGCCACCACGCCGGAGATCTGGCACTGGAAACCGTTGCAAAGGCCATCCGCAGCTGCATTCGGGAAACAGATCTGCTGATCCGCTACGGCGGCGACGAGTTCTTGCTGGTGCTGCCCGGCATCCCGGCGGATTATTTCAAGGTAAAGCTGGAGCAGATCCGCACCGCCGTGCAGCAAACGGTGGTGCCGGGCTACCCCCACTTCCGGCTGTCGCTGAGCATCGGCGGCGCGATGCAGACCCTTGCCGACCCTATGGAGAACGTGGTGCGCCGGGCAGATTTTATAATGTATCAGGCCAAAAACCACAAGGACGCCGTGGCGGTGGACACACAGGACAGCCGGTTGGCTGCACAGAAGGATGTCTTAGGGGAAAAGCCCGTGATCCTGCTGGTGGACGATTCCATGATGAACCGCATGATGCTTGCCGGCATTCTGGGCGAGGACTACCGCATTCTGGAAGCCGAGAACGGCAAGCAGTGTCTGGAGCTGCTGCGGGCAAACGCCGGGCAGACCTCGCTGGTGCTGCTGGATATCAATATGCCGGTCATGGACGGCTTTGAGGTGCTGCGCACCATGAACACCAACCACACCATCGAGGACGTGCCGGTGATCATGATCTCCAGCGATGACTCGGAGGAAGCCATCCGCAAGGCCTACGAGCTGGGTGCCAGCGACTATGTCAACCGCCCCTTTGACGCAAAGATCGTCTACCGTCGGGTGTCCAACACCATCAAACTGTACGCCAAGCAGCGGCGGCTGGTGCAGATGGTGTCTGACCAGATCCGCGCACGGGAAAAGAACACCGATGTGCTGGTGGGCGTGCTGAGCCAGATCGTGGAGTTCCGCAACGGCGAGTCCGGCTCTCATGTGCGGCACATCCGCATCATCACCGAGACGCTGCTGCACCGGCTGATGGAACTGACCAGCCGCTACGACCTGACCCCCGAGCAGCAGGATAACATCCCACTGGCGTCGGCGCTGCACGATATCGGCAAGATCGGCATTGACGAAGCCATCCTGAATAAGCCCGGCAAGCTGACCGCAGAAGAATTTGCGGTGATCAAGACCCACAGTATGCTGGGCGCAGAGATGCTGCACAAAACCGAAAACTTTGCCGACCAGCCGCTGTTGCAGACCGCCTACGAGATCGCCCGCTGGCACCACGAGCGCTGGGACGGCAGGGGATACCCGGACGGGCTGAAGGGCGACGATATCCCCATCAGCGCACAGCTGGTCTCCATGGCGGATGTGTATGACGCACTGACCAGCGAACGGTGCTATAAAAAGGCTTTCCCGCACGAAACGGCTGTCCAGATGATCACGAACGGCGAGTGCGGAGCCTTCAACCCGCTGCTGCTGCAGTGTCTGCTGGACGTGCAGGGGGAACTGAAGCAGGAAATTTTACAATGGTAATGTGAGGATAACTACGCGTGACAAAACAGCGATTCAACCATAAAATACCCCGCCGTACCTTTTTAAAGGTGTGCGCGGCGGCAGCGGCAGCCGGGCTGACCGCCTGCAGCAAAACGCAGGCGGCGGCAGCACTGCCCGAGCTTACGGTGGGCAGCGATAACTACCCGCCTTTTATCTACCTGAACAATGACAGCACCCCCACCGGCATTGATGTGGACATTGCCACCGAGGCCTTTGCCCGCATGGGGTATGCGGTGCGGTTTGAAATCATTGACTGGGAGCAGAAAACAAACCTTGTGGAAAGCGGTGCTATCGACTGCATCTGGAGCTGCTTTTCCATGGATGGGCGGGAGCAGCTGTACCGCTGGGTAGGGCCGTATATGGTCAGCCGTCAGGTGGTGGCGGTCAATGCCGACAGCGGCATTGAAACGCTGGCCGACCTTGCGGGCAAGACCATGATGGTGCAAAGCACCACCAAGCCGGAGGAAATCTTCCTCGCCGGCACCGACCCCAGCATCCCGCAGTTTGGTGAGCTGCTGAGCACCGAGGACCGCAGCGTGCAGTACGCCATGTTGAACTGCGGCTATGTGGACGCCATTGCCGCCCACGAGGCCGCCATTTTGCGGTATATGCAGGATTGCAATGCCAATTTCCGCATTCTGGAGGAGCCGCTGCTGGTCACCGGCATCGGCGTGGCCTTTGCGCTGAACGACACCCGCGGGCTGGACGAAAAGCTGACCGAGACCTTTGCCGCCATGCGCGCCGACGGCACGCTGAAGCAGATCGTAGGCAAGTATCTGCCGGACCCGGAAAAGTATCTGGAGGTGGACGCCCTTGAACCGTAACAAGAAACCGTTCACGCCCAATATGCGGGTGGCGGCGCTCTACCTGCTGATGGGCGTGCTGCTTTTGCTGGCAGTGACCATCTTCTCCGGGCGGGAGTCCATGCGCGCTACCGAGGAATACTTTGACCGCACCATCAACTTTGTAAAGTTGCAGTCCACCAGCTACGAAAAATATAACGATACCGTCACCGCAAAGGCGCTGCGCCGGATGTCGGTCTCGGTGCGGCAGCTGGCCGAAAATGACGCTTTGGATATTTACGACCCCGAAGCCCTCCGGAAAGAAACGGAATCCCTCTGGCTTACCGGCATTGCCGTACTGGACGAAAATGGAGAATCACTGTGCGAATATACGGATGGTAATATCGATTATGCGCAGTTTGCGGAATCGCTGCGAGAGCAAGCCGCGCTGAACGTGCTGCAAAACCCGCAAAAGACCTATCTCAAGCGCATTCTGTTACAGGATGGTACAGCGGTGGATGTTGCCACCCGCCGCGCCGCAGCAGGGGACGCTGTGCTGCTGGCGTACCGGGTGACCCCGCCGGAGTTTGTGGAGGGGACAGCCCTGTCCATCCAGAGCGTGCTGGACGGCTACCCGAAGAACATCAGCGGCACCATCTTTATCGTGCAGGACAACAAGGTGATCGCCGCAAACGACCCGAGCCTCATCGGACTGTACACCACGAATAGCCCGCTGGTGCAGGGCATCCGCAAGGCCGGTGCGCCCGACATTCTGACCCACACCCGCGACTGGGCAAATTCCGGCTGCTATTTCGGGATGTACAGCAACGGACAGAATTTTGATCTGTATCTCTATATCGACGAAAAATCGGTGTTCCGCAATTTCAGCAGCGCACTGCTGACGGCACTGATCTTCTATCTGATCTGTGTGGCAGTGCTGCAAACGCTGCGCCGCCGCTCCATGAAGCTTGCGGAGCAGCAAAAAAGGGAGCAGGAGCAGAAGTATCACGCCCAGCTGGAAGAGCAGAACCGCAAGCTGGAGCTTGCCGTCCGGCACGAGGCAGCGGCAAACCGCGCCAAGCGGGAGTTCTTGTTCAACATGAGCCACGACATCCGCACCCCGATGAACGCCATTATCGGCTTCACCTCGCTGGCGGCGACCCATGTTGATAATAAAGAACAGGTGCTGGACTACCTGAAAAAGATCTCCACCTCCAGCCAGCACCTGCTCTCCCTCATCAACGATGTGCTGGACATGAGCCGTATCGAGAGCGGCAAGGTGAAGATCGAGGAAAAGGCGGTGCATCTGCCGGATCTCGTGCACGATATACGCTCCATCATCCAGCCCAACATCAGTTCCAAACGGTTGTCGCTGTTCATCGACACCATGGATGTGGTGGACGAGGATATCATCACCGACCCGCTGCGGCTGAATCAGGTGCTGCTGAACATCCTTTCCAATGCTATCAAGTTCACCCCCACCGGCGGCATGGTGAGCATCCGCATTGCTCAGAAGCCCGGCGCGCCCAAGGGCTGCGGCAATTATGAGTTCCGCATCAAGGACAACGGCATCGGCATCAACAAGGAGTTCCAGAAGCACATCTTTGAGGAGTTCACCCGGGAGGAAAGCTCCACCGTCAGCGGCATCCAGGGCACGGGTCTCGGCCTTTCCATCACCAAGAACATTGTAGACCTGATGGGCGGCACCATCGCCCTTGAAAGTGAGCCGGGCAAGGGCAGCGAGTTTATCGTGAACCTCTGCTTTACCCTCAGCGGGCAGAAGGCGGAGATCAAACAGCTGCCCCAACTGGAAGGGCTGCGGGCACTGGTGGCGGACGACGACACCAACACCTGCCTGAGCGTCAGCACCATGCTTTCCAAGATCGGCATGCGCCCGGAGTGGACCATCTCCGGCAAGGAAGCAGTCATCCGCACGAAGTACGCCGTGGAGCAGGGCGATGCTTTCAGCGTGTATATCATCGACTGGCTCATCCCGGATATGAACGGCATCGAGATCGTGCGGCAGATCCGCAAGGTCATCGGGGACAGCTGCCCCATCATCATCCTGACCGCCTATGACTGGGCGGATATCGAGGAGGAGGCGCGCGCCGCCGGTGTGACCGCCTTCTGCGAAAAGCCGCTCTTCCTCTCGGAGCTGCGCAAGGTACTGGCAGAGCCCTTCCGGGTGCAGTCGACCCAGACGCCCGCCCTGCCGCCCAAGGCAAGCTTTGACGGTAAGCACCTGCTGCTGGTGGAGGATAACGCCCTGAACCGGGAGATCGCCATAGAGATCTTAAAGGAAGCAGGCTTCCTTGTGGATACCGCCGGAGACGGCGTTGAAGCAGTGGAAAAGATGGAGCAGTCCGCGTCCGGGCAGTACGACCTGATTTTGATGGACATCCAGATGCCCCGGATGGACGGCTACGAAGCCACCCGGCGTATCCGCGCTCTGCCCGACCCCCGCAAGGCAGGCATCCCCATTTTTGCCATGACCGCCAACGCCTTTGAGGAGGACAAGCAGAACGCCGTGAATGCGGGCATGAACGGCCACATCGCAAAGCCGCTGGATATCCCGCACCTGCTGAAGGTGCTGGAAGAAGCGCTGAAATAAGAACCCGCTCAGGCAAAGCCTTGCGGTTTTATCGGCTCCCCCGAAAGGGGGAGCTCTTTTGTTTCTGCCGGTCAGCATCTTTCCGTTCACGCGGTTTTATCTTCCTGCATAGGATGGTGCACAGCGGAAAAGGGGAGATGACGACATGAGGCAGACAAAGCGGTTTGCGGTGGTGGGCAGCGATGCCCGGCAGGCGGCGGCAGGGCGTGCACTGGCGCGGGCGGGGTATACGGTGGGCGGCGTGCAGCAGCTGCCGCAGGCAGACTGCATCCTGCTGCCGCTCCCGCTGGAACAGTCCGGTCTGCCGCTGGCGCAGCTGCTGGGCATGGCAAAGCCCGGGGCACTGGCGCTGGGCGGTAAGGTGACGGACAGCGCAAGGACTATCGCCCGGGCGGCGGGGGTGGAACTGGTGGACTACTTTGCCCGCCCGGAGCTGACCGTGTATAACGCCATCCCCACCGCCGAGGGCTGCATCGGCATTCTGCTGGAACGGCGCAGCCGTACCCTGTGGGGCGCGGCGGTGCTGGTGCTGGGCTTTGGCCCGGTGGGGCGGGCGCTTGCGGTGCGTCTGGCGGCGCTGGGTGCGCGGGTGACCGTGGCGGCACGCCGCCCGGTGCAGCGGGCCATGGCAGAGGAGCAGGGGCTGCGGGCGGTGCCGCTGACAGACCTTGCTGCCGCAGCTGCCGCCTTTGATACGGTGGTGAACACCATCCCCGCGCCGGTGCTGACAGCGCAAGTGCTGGCGGCGCTGCCGAAGGGGTGTCTGATCGTGGATCTGGCCTCAAAGCCCGGCGGCACGGACTTTGCCGCCGCCCGGCGGCTGGGGCACACGGCGCTGCACGCGCTGAGCCTGCCGACGGTCTGGGCACCGGAAACGGCAGGGGAGGCGCTGGCGCGCACGGTGCAGACCATTTTGCAGGAGCGGGAGGAGAAGATATGATCATAGAGAAAAAGGGCTGTCTTGCCTTTGCGGTGTGCGGCAGTTTTTGCACGTTGGAGGACGCCTTGGGCGCGGCGCAGGCACTGACGGCACAGGGCTGGACGCTGCTGCCCGTCATGAGCTTTGCCGTGCAGCAGGATACCCGGTTCGGCACCGGGGAAAGCTGGCGGCAGCGCTTACAGGCCGTTACCGGGCATCCGGTGCTGGACACCCTGCAGGCGGTGGAGCCGCTGGGCCCCCGGCGGCTGGCGCAGGCGCTGGTGGTCGCCCCCTGCACCGGCGCAACGCTGGCGCGGCTGGCGGCGGGACTTTCGGATACGCCGGTGACCCTTGCCGCCAAAAGCCTGCTGCGGGTGGGCAGCCCGGTGGTGCTGGCAGTGTCTACCAACGACGGCCTTGGCGCCTCCGGCGAAAATATGGCGCGGTTGTGCCAGCGCAAGCACTATTACTTTGTGCCCTACGGGCAGGACGACCCCTTTGCCAAGCCCCAGAGCCTGAAGGCCGACCTTGCCCTGCTGCCCGCCGCCGTGGACGCCGCTTTGCGGGGTGAGCAGCTGCAACCGGTGCTGCTGGGACAAAGGAATGTGTAAATCTCTTTTCAGCGGGGAAAAAATGTGGTATACTTCAAATGATGTCTTGTCGGCATAAAACGGATAAGCGGAGAATACCAGATGAAAAAATTTACCGCAGCACTGTGCACTGTGCTGCTTTTGATAGGCGCTGTGCTGGTGCCCGGCGCGGCAGCAGCCGGCCCGGCGCTGGCCAATACCCGGGCATACTGCATCATGGATGCAGACACCGGCCTTGTGCTGGCGCAGCAGAATATGGACGAGGAGCTGCACCCGGCCTCCATTACCAAGGTAATGACCCTTGGTCTTGCCTGCGAAAAGGCGCAGGGAGACTGGGATGACGTAAAGCTGACCGTGAGCCACGAGGACGTCTACTCGCTGGCGGGCACGGATTCCAGCCACATCGCTCTGCTGGAAGGGGAAGAAGTTCCCCTGGTGGATGCGTTGTACGCCACCCAGATGGCCAGCGCCAACGACGGTGCCAACCTGCTGGCGGAGTATTTCGGCGGCGGCACCATCGCGGACGGCGTGGCGGCCATGAATGCACAGGTGGAGGAGCTTGGCCTTGCCCACACCCACTTTTCAAACCCCCACGGCATCAGCGACGACGACCACTACACCAGCTGCTACGATATGGCACAGATTTTGCGCTGGGCGCTGCAGCAGCCGGGGTTTGAGGAGTTGTTCACCCGCAACGAGATGTACACCATGCAGCCCACCAACATCCAGCTGGTGACCCGCTACTTCTCCCAGCAGGATAAGATTCGCATCGGCTCCAGCCGCTACCATATCGACAGTGTGCTGGGCTCCAAGCTGGGCTATACCAACACCGCCCGGTACAGCTATGTCTGTCTGGCGGAGCAGGACGGGGTGCGGCTGATCTGCGCGACCATGCAAAGCCAGCTGAGCACCGATAAATATAACGATATGCGCACCCTGCTGGACTACGCCTTTTCCACCTATAAAAGCTACACCCAGCTGCCCGGCGGCACGGTCACCGCACAGCTGGCTGTGGCGGGCGGCGGGCAGAGCCTTGGCACCGTTACCGTAGCCGACCCCGGGGTGAAGCTGCTGCTGGCCGAGGGCTTATCCGCGCAGGATGTGACCGTGGACCTAGAGCTGCCGGAGCAGTATCTGCTTGGCGCAGAGCCCGCCGTGTATGCGGTGTACACCCTGAACGGCGGCGCGCAGCAGGAGAGCACCAGCGTGCGGGTAAAGGCGGAGATCACAGGTCTGGCGGAACTGCTGGAGCAGAGCGCCGGCACAAAGCTGGAAGCCGCCAGGGACGTGGAACCGGGCAGCAGCGCATGGCTGCTGGCGGGCATCTCGGTGGGGTGCACCATAGGTGCAGCCGTGGTTACCGTACTGGTGCTGCGGGTACATTCCCGCCTGAAAAAGCGCCGCAAAACGGCAAGGCACCATAAAAAAGCGTAAAAGCCTGTTCAAAACCAGACTTTTCCAGATAAAGAAAAAGCTTTCAGAAAAAAAGAGAGGTACAATATCATGGGTAAGTTTATTTTTACGCAGACCGAGATCCCCGGCGTGGTGGTCATTGAGCCGCAGGTGTTCGGCGACGACCGCGGCTATTTTATGGAGACCTACCAGAAGGACCAGTTTGCAGAGGCTGGCATCGACAAGGAATTTGTGCAGGACAACCAGAGCCGCTCCACCCGGGGTGTGCTGCGCGGGCTGCACTTCCAGAAGAACCACACCCAGGGCAAGCTGGTGCGCGTGACCAAGGGCGAGGTGTACGATGTAGCCGTGGACTGCCGCCCCCACAGCGCCACCTTTGGCAAGTGGGTGGGCGTGACCCTTTCCGAGGACAACAAGAAGATGTTCTATATCCCGGAGGGCTTTGCCCACGGTTTTCTGGTGCTGAGCGATGTGGCAGAGTTCTGCTACAAGTGCACCGATGTCTACGACCCCACCAGTGAGGGCGGCATCCCCTACGACGACCCCACCGTCAATGTGCAGTGGCCGGACTGCGGCTGTGAGCACAAGACCAGCGCAAAGGACAAGCTGCACGAGCCCTTTGCCGCCCAGAAGTTCGAGTATTTTGAAAAGTGGTGATCGCCCGTGGCAAAACTCAAAGCAATGTGGAACGGCTTCTGGCGCTACCGCTATCTGCTGTGGAACCTTGTAAGCCGTGATTTCAAGCTGAAGTACCGCCGCAGCGTGCTGGGCGTGGTGTGGAGCGTTTTGAACCCGCTGCTGATGTGCCTTGTGTACTGGGCGGTGTTCAGCAGCCTGATGGATATGCGGGGCAGCGGCATCGACAACTTTGCCGTCTTTCTGATGTGCGGTCAGCTGCTGTTCAACTTCTTCAACGAGGCTACCTCCACCAGCATGAGCAGCGTGCTCAGCGCCGCCCCGCTGCTGAAAAAGGTGTATATCCCCAAGTATATCTTCCCGCTGGAAAAATGCTGCTTTGCCATGGTGAACTGCATCTTCAGCTTTGTGGCGCTGCTGCTGGTCATGATCTTTACCGG
>OGWT01002247.1_pt1 | contig 13408 bp, 9 predicted proteins | sample 1576101 | NCBI WGS metagenome assembly OGWT01 (sample SAMEA3541481, study PRJEB24748) | human gut metagenome | biome: human gut; feature: human-associated habitat; material: faeces | place: China | collected 2012 | reverse complement strand
ACTGGACTTCCGGAAGACAGAAACACAGAACAAGAGACTGTGTGTGACAAAAGGGCTGTTTTTCAGGCGCAGCATATCGACCTGGTTCGTCAGCGAATGGCTGCGCTCCTTCACGGTGGAGAACTGCGTTTCGAGATTGGCACGGTAGCTTTGCAGCTTATCCACCTGCCCGGCCAGCGTGGCGTTCTGGGTCGAGAGGGTCTGGTTCTGCATGACCAGTCCCTGGGCGTGGCGGCGCAGGGCGTCGTTCTCCTGCCGGAGCGTGCGCAGCTCCGACGTCATGGCGGTCAGGTGCTGCTCATAATCGGCGCAGAGATCCTCCATGGCCTGATGCACGTCCTCCGGCTCATAGCCGCCAAAGCGCGCCTTGCGCATACCGCTCTGCTCTATGTAATTGTCGATGTCGATTTTGGGCATTGGTAACTACTCCCAACTAAAATTTACATATACTCCATTTTATTATAGAGCAAGATGTGACGTAAAGCAAGGGAAAAGGCAAAAAAGGCGCTGCTTTGCCGCACACAAAAAACCGCCCGCTCCATGGCGGAGCGGGCGGCGAAAAGCCTAATGATTCAGTTCAAATCAAGCGTTGACCTGGGAAGCAGCAACAGCGCAGGCGACGGTCATACCGACCATCGGGTTGTTGCCGGCACCGATCAGGCCCATCATCTCAACGTGAGCGGGCACAGAGGAGGAACCAGCAAACTGGGCATCGCCGTGCATACGGCCCATGGAGTCGGTCAGGCCGTAAGAAGCCGGGCCAGCTGCCACGTTATCCGGGTGCAGGGTACGGCCCGTGCCGCCGCCGGAGGCGACGGAGAAATACTTCTTGCCCTGCTCAATGCACTCTTTCTTGTAGGTGCCGGCGACGGGGTGCTGGAAGCGGGTCGGGTTGGTGGAGTTACCGGTGATGGAGACGTCCACACCCTCGGAATGCATGATGGCCACGCCCTCGCGGACGTCGTCAGCGCCGTAGCAGCGAACGTCGGCGCGCTCGGTCTCGCTATAGCGGATCTCGCGCACGATGTTCAGCTTGCCGGTGAAGTAGTCGAACTGGGTCTGAACATAGGTGAAGCCGTTGATGCGGGAGATGATCTGAGCGGCGTCCTTGCCGAGGCCGTTCAGGATGACGCGCAGGGGCTCCTTGCGGGCCTTGTTGGCGTTGCGGACGATGCCGATCGCGCCCTCAGCGGCGGCGAAGGACTCGTGACCGGCGAGGAAGGCAAAGCACTTCGACTCGTCGGACAGCAGCATCGCACCGAGGTTGCCGTGGCCCAGACCGACCTTGCGGTCCTCGGCGACGGAGCCGTCGATGCAGAAGGACTGAAGACCCACACCGATCATCTTGGCGGCTTCGGCCGCGGACTTCACGCCGGACTTGATGGCGATGGCCGCGCCGACGGTGTACGCCCAGCAGGCGTTTTCAAAGCAGATGGGCTGGATGCCCTTGACGATCTCATACGGGTCAAAGCCCTTGGCCTTGCAGATCTCGCGGCACTCTTCGACGGAAGAGATACCGTACTGAGCGAGGACGCCGTTGATCTTGTCGATTCTTCTCTCGTAGTTTTCAAATAAAGCCATTGTTTCGTCCTCCCTTCCTTATTCCTGACGCGGGTCGATGTACTTGGCAGCGTTGTCCCACTGACCATAGTGACCCTTGGCCTTTTCGAGCGCTTCGTTCGCATCGATACCCTTTTTGATGAAGTCCATCATCTTGCCGAGGTTGATGAACTCGTAGCCGACGATCTCGTTTTCCTTGTTGAGCGCGACGCGGGAGCAGTAGCCCTCGGCCATTTCGAGGTAACGGGGGCCCTTTTCGGCGGTGGCGAACATCGTGCCGACCTGGGAGCGAAGGCCCTTGCCGAGGTCCTCAAGGGACGCGCCGACAGCAAGGCCGTCCTCAGAGAAGGCGGACTGGGTGCGGCCGTAGACGATCTGCAGGAACAGCTCGCGCATGGCGGTGTTGATGGCATCGCAAACAAGGTCGGTGTTCAGCGCTTCGAGAATGGTCTTGCCGATCAGGATCTCGGAAGCCATGGCAGCAGAATGGGTCATGCCCGAGCAGCCGATGGTCTCGATCAGAGCCTCCTGAATGACGCCCTCCTTGACGTTGAGCGTCAGCTTGCAGGCGCCCTGCTGAGGCGCGCACCAGCCGATGCCGTGGGTGAAGCCGGAAATATCGGCGATCTGCTTGGCCTGGACCCACTTGCCCTCTTCGGGGATCGGGGCCGGACCGTGATATGCGCCCTTCGCAACGGGGCACATATGCTGCACTTCGGTCGTGTAAATCATAACGATCTTCCTTTCTTATCCTCTGTCTCCACAAAAAGCGGAACGTATCCATACGTATTTTTTATCATAGCAAACCCGAACGTCTTTTGCAAGGTGAAAAAACGGAAATAGGGGCAAAATCCGTATTCCGTTCCCTCATTTTCCGCTATGCCGCACTTTTCGTTACAGCAGGTGGCGGATCGGGCGCTGGACAACGCTCAGAATCGTATACAGCGCGCGTTTTGCCCAAGGCAGCGTCATTTCTTCAAACCGCGCGCCGTGTTCCGTGCCGCCGTCGTGCAGGGCGAGGCGGCTCTGGTCGATGTACTGTACGCTCTCCTGCCGCAGCGCGGCATTGACCTCCTCGCTCTCGATGACGAGCATCAGCTCCGTGTCGAGATATGCGCTGCGCATGTCGGCGTTGAATGAACCGACAACGCTCAAATCGTTTCCGATCAAAATCGTCTTCGTATGCAGCGACTGGCCGCAGACGGCCTCGTACACGTCGACGCCGCGCGATAAAATATTTTGCTTTTCGCGTAAGTAGTCCGAGCAGCCGCTCGGGTTCGCGCCGTTTTCAACGGCATTCGTCAGCACGCGCAGCTGCCGCGTCTCGGCAAGTGCTTCCAAATCGTTATACATTTTGTCGTTGCAGATGATGTACGGCGTTTGCAGCAGGACGTCATCGCCCTGCGCCATCAGGCGGACAAGCGCGTCCCACAGCTCAGGCGCTTTCGCCTCCGCGCGCGGCGAGCCGCTGAGAAGGCTCACATGCGTGACCGCCGCGGTCTCCACCTCCCAGTCGACGGCGGCAAGCTCTTTTCCATGCACCGCGCATAGCGCCGCGTAGCGCTCCTGCAGCGCATCGGTCTGCGAGGACGTCTTGCCTGTGATGGTTTTATTCTCCGGCTGCGACCAGACGCTTTCAAAATACGTCAAAAGCTGGGAGACCGAGCTGCCCTCTCCCCCGTCCGACACGACGAGCACGTCGCGGTCGATGTTCTGGTTCTCCTGATATGAGCCGAGGAACAAATCGTTCGAATTTCTTCCGCCGAGGATGTATTTGCTCCCGTCGGCGATCAGATACTTGTCGTGCAGACGGTAGTTGAGCTTCCACGGGCGCAGCAGGTCGATGGGATCATAAAAGCGCACCTCCACATTCTCCTCCGCCGCGAGGGCGCGGAGAACGCCGCTGTTTTGCAGATGCAGAAAACCGTTCAGCCCGTCGACGATGACGCGCACCCGCACGCCGCGCTGCGCCGCGCCATAGAGCGCGGCCATCAAATCCTGTCCGCTGCCGTCCGCGCGCAGGTCAAAGGTCGAGAAGATGACCTCCCTTTCCGCACTCTCGATGAGCTGCAAGCGCCAGAGCAGCGCACTGTCCGTATCCTCGATGCTCCTCACGCGCTCCTGCGATGCGTCCGTACTCAATCGGGCTTCATACTGGCTCCACAGCTCCCCTGCCGCCTCTTTTTGCGGCAGCGGGACGAGAATGGCTGTCAGCACCCCATATAAAAGGTACACGCCCAGTGCGATGCCAAGCCATTTCAAGATATGCTTTCGCTTCATTTTTCACCTGCTTATCATAAAACTCATGCCGTCAGTTTATCATAAGGGATGCAAGCTGTCCAGCGGCGCGGCGGCGGTAAGTTTTCCCGACCGAAACGCCGCAACTTTCGCCCAAACGGAAATTTCTCGAAAAGAGGTCTTGACAATCCGCCAATTTCCGACCTATACTGTCGGTAAATGAAAAATACCCCACACGGGTATTGTATTTGCCCCGAAGGAGGAATCAAATTGAAAAAGGAAAGCTATGACGTGACCGGCATGAGCTGCGCCGCCTGCTCCAACCGCGTGGAAAAGGCCGTCGCCAAGCAGCCAGGCGCGCAGCAGGTCGCGGTCAACCTGCTGAAAAACAGCATGGTCGTCGAATACGACGAATCCCAGCTTTCGTCCGCGCAGATCATCGCCGCGGTCGAAAAGGCGGGCTACGGTGCGTCTCTGCATGCAAAGCCCGGCAGCGCCCCCGCCGCGCAGACTGCCGAGACCGGCGGCGCCAGCGCCGCACAGAAGGCGTACAGCGACATGAAAAAGCGTCTCGCCCTCTCGCTCATCTTCACCATCCCGCTGTTCTATCTCTCGATGGGCCACATGATGGGCTGGCCGCTGCCCGCGTGCTTCCTCGGCATGGAAAATGCGATGACGTTCGCATTCACGCAGTTTTTGCTGCTGCTACCCATCGTCTATATCAACCGCCAGTACTATATCGTCGGCTTCAAGACGCTGTGGCAGCGCTCGCCGAACATGGATTCGCTGATCGCACTGGGCTCCAGCGCCGCCATCGTGTACGGCATCTACGCCATCTATAAGATCGGCATCGGCTTCGGAAGAATGGACATGGACACGGTGCACACCTATATGATGGAGCTGTACTTCGAGTCCGCAGGCACGATCCTGACGCTCATCACCATGGGCAAGACGATGGAGGCCCGCGCCAAGGGCAAGACCTCTGACGCCATCACAAAGCTCATGGACCTTGCGCCCAAGACCGCGACGGTCGAGCGCAACGGCGTCGAGAGCGTCATCCCCGTCGAGGAGGTCCAACTCGGCGACATGCTGATCGTCAAGGCGGGCGAGAGCGTCCCCGTCGACGGCGTCGTGCTCGAGGGAACGTCCTCGGTCGACGAATCCGCGCTGACGGGCGAGAGCATCCCCGTCGAAAAGCAGGCGGGAGACAGCGTCATCGGCGCGACCATCAATAAATCCGGCTATTTCAAGATGCGCGCGACCAAAGTCGGCGACGATACCGCCCTTTCCCAGATCGTACGCCTTGTGGACGAGGCCACGAGCTCCAAAGCGCCCATCGCCAAGCTCGCCGATAAGGTCAGCGGCGTGTTCGTCCCCGTCGTCATCACGATCGCCGTCATCGCGACGGCAGCGTGGCTGCTGACGGGCCACAGCGTGGAATTTGCGCTGTCCATCGGCATTTCCGTGCTCGTCATCAGCTGCCCCTGCGCGCTGGGTCTCGCCACGCCGACGGCCATCATGGTCGGCACGGGCCGCGGCGCGGTAAACGGCATCCTCATCAAGTCTGCCGAAGCGCTTGAGACGACGCACAGCGTCAACACCGTCGTGCTCGACAAGACCGGCACCATCACGCAGGGCAAGCCCGTCGTCACCGACGTCGTCGACGGCGGCATCGGCAGGGACAAACTTCTCTCCGTCGCCGCGTCGCTCGAAAAGCTCTCCGAGCATCCGCTTTCCGAGGCCATCGTGGCCGAGGCGGAGAAGGAATCGCTCACGTTCCTGTCCGTCGACAAATTTGAGCAGATCCCCGGTCAGGGCATCCGCGGCGAGGTCGAGGGCCAGCTCTGCCTTGCCGGCAACCGCCGCATGATGGAAGCAAACCGCATCGAAAAGAGTGACCTGCTCGCACAAGGCGAAGCGCTGGCTGAGGACGGCAAGACGCCGCTCTACTTTGCGCTGGACGGCAAGCTCATCGGCCTCATCGCCGTAGCCGATGTCGTCAAGCCCACGAGCGCGCAGGCCATCGCCGAGCTCTCGAGCATGGGCATTGAAGTCGTCATGCTCACGGGCGACAACGCCAAGACCGCCGAGGCCATCCGCCGTCAGGTCGGCGTGGACCGCGTCGTGGCCGAGGTGCTGCCGCAGGATAAGGAACGCGAGATCCGCCGCTTACAGGAGGGCGGCAAGAAGGTCGCCATGGTCGGCGACGGCATCAACGATGCGCCCGCCCTTGCGCGCGCAGACATCGGCATTGCCATCGGCGCCGGTACGGACGTCGCCATCGAGTCGGCGGATATTGTGCTGATGCGCAGTGACCTTCTCGACGTCTCGACCGCCGTGCAGTTGAGCCGCGCGGTCATCCGCAACATCAAGGAAAACCTCTTCTGGGCGTTCTTCTACAACGCCATCGGCATTCCCATCGCGGCGGGCGTGTTCTACCCCGCCTTCCAGCTCAAGATGAACCCGATGCTCGGCGCGCTCGCGATGAGCTTCAGCTCGGTGTTTGTGGTGAGCAATGCGCTGCGCCTGCGCTGGTTCAAGGCCAAGCACACGGAGGCAGCACCGAAAACGGTTTCTTCTCCGTCGGATCGCGGAGTGGAGATAGCAAGCAAGGAAATTATGGCAAGTAATGAAAAAGGAGAAACAAACATGGAAAAAGTCATCAGCATTGAGGGCATGGCCTGCATGCATTGCGTGAACCACGTCCAGCAGGCGCTTTCCGCCGTCCCCGGCGTGAAGGAGGCAAAGGTCGATCTCGAGAGCAAGTCCGCCACCGTCAGCGTGGACGGCAGCGTAACCGACGCGGCGCTCAAGGCCGCCGTGGATGAGGCGGGCTATCAGGCCGTCTCCATCCGCTAAGGCCATGAGAGCCGATCGTGATTCCGTCCGCCGCAAGCTGAAAATTGCCCGCGGCCAACTCGACGGCATTTTGCAGATGATCGACGACGACCGCTACTGCGTGGACATCTCCAACCAGCTTCTCGCCACGCAGTCGCTCCTCAAAAGCGCCAACCAGCAGATCATGCGCGCGCACATCGAAGGCTGCGTGCGCGAGGCTTTGCAGACCGACCATATCGACCCCAAGCTCGAAGAGGCCTTCCAGCTCCTCGAGCGCATGGCGCAGTCGTGACCGCACAAAAAAGGACGACAGCTATTTTTAGCTGTCGTCCTTTTTTGTTATTCGATCAGATCCTCGCGGTCGAGTTTCTTTTCCGAAAGCTGCTGTGCGGTGTGCTCATGTACGAGCTGGAGTACTACCGCCGTGAGGGGAATGAAAAACACAATACCGACAAGGCCGAAGAGCTTGCCGCCAAGCAATGCCGCAAGGAGCGTCCACAGCGGCGCAAGCCCCACGCTGCTGCCAACCACATGCGGGTAGATGAACTGATTTTCCGTGAACTGCACCGCCTGATAGACGATCAGGCACAGCAGCGCCTTCTCCGGCTGGGCAAGCAGCGTCAGCAGTACGCCGATTGCGCAGGAGGCCAGCGCGCCGATGTAGGGAACAAAGGCGAAGGCCGCCGTCAGCGCAGCGGTCAGCCCCGCGTAGGGAATGCCGCACAGGGAGAACGCGAGAAAGATCATCGTGCCGAGGATCACGACCTCCACGCACTGCCCGGACAGGAAACGGGCGTAGGTGGTGTGCGTCAGGCGCGCGATGCGGCAGACCTGATCGGCCTTTCGCTCGCTCAGGTTGGCGTAGAGGAGTCTGCGGCTCTGTTTAGCAAGGCTGCGCCGGTCGAGCAGCACATAAAACATGATGACGATGGCAAAGGTGACGTTGGCCACCGCCGAGACTGTGGTACCGGCAAGATCCACCACCGAGTCGATCAGCGCGCCGGCGCCGGTGAGCGCCTTTTCCAGCACTGTTTTCCAATCGAGCGCGGCGATGCGATCGGTGAGCTCGCTTGTATCCACGCCGTGATCCGAGAGAAGGCGCGCCCAGTCCGGCCAGTTCTCCCTGACCAGTGTGCCGATGCTCTTGAGCGACGCGGCAAGCTGCGGCAGCGCCAGAACGCACAGCAGTACCACGACGATGACCACGCACAAAAGCGTCAGCAGCAGGCTGAGAAGGTCAATGTGTTTTTCCTTTGCCTTTGGCATCAGGCGCGTCAAGCGTCCTGCGATGCCCTGCATCGGCACACTGAGGACAAACGCCATCAATAACCCTATGATCACCGGCGTGAAGAGGGTAGCGAGCCTCGTGAGAAACGCCGCGACTTCGTTGAGATTCATCAGCGCGGCATAGAGCGCCACGCCGAACGCGACCAGAAGAAATTGCTGTTTTCCTTTTTTATCCATCGTTCTTTTCTGCACCTTCCGCGCGTTCGCTCTGCCACCGGAGCGGAAGTGCCGAACGCTGTGCATATCCTTTCAGGTTAATTATAGAATGGCTTGCGCTGCATTGCAAGTTCTTTTGCCCGTCGCTTGGTAGTTTCTCCCGCCCGCTGCTTTTTTCGCGCAGACTTTTGCGGAAAATCAACATTTCTCCCCTTGGCGCGGCGGTGATCGTCTGCTATACTGAAAGGAACAAAAGCACATCGGGCGGGCGTTGACGCTTCCGATGGAAAGGAAGGCTCAGAATGAATCGAACGGGGAACGGCGCCGCACTCTGCGAAGATCCGCATGACTTCCTCGTCATGCAGAATCTCTATGACGCGGCGGTTCGGCAGCTCACGTTGAAATTCAATATTCTCAACAGTGAATTCAATGTTCTTTATGCACGCAATCCCATTCATCACATCGACGGGCGCGTCAAATCGCAATCGAGCATCGTCGCCAAGCTCATCAAGCGCGGCCTGCCGCTCTCGATCGAGTCCGCGCGAAAAAACATCAACGACATCGCGGGCGTGCGCGTCGTTTGCAGCTACATCGACGATGTCTACCGCGTGGGCGAGATGCTGGCGCGGCAGACGGATGTGGAGATCGTCAAAAAGCAGGACTACATCCAGACGCCGAACTACAACGGCTACCGCTCGCTGCACATGGACATCAAGGTGCCCGTCTACCTCTCCGACCGGACGGAATACGTCGTGGCGGAGATCCAGCTGCGCACGATCGCCATGGACTTCTGGGCGAGCCTTGAGCACGATATCCGCTACAAGGTCGACAAAACGAAGCTGCCCGAGGGCATCAACGAGGAGATGTTCGAATGCGCGGGCAAGATCGCTGAGATCGACCGCCAGATGCAGGACATGTACCAGCGCATCAAGGCCTCGGATGCCTACAACGAGGATTGAGTCCCCTACATAAAGGAAAAAGGATGCATCGAAAGACGCATCCTTTTTGTTTTTTCACTGCTTTTTGTGATACCCGCAGTCGCAGTAGGGGCCGCCGGAGGGGAGCGTGTACTCGCGCACAAAATCCGACGCGCCGCCCGCTTCGCTCATCGTGTAGTCGAGGTGGCACAGCGCGGGCGTCAGATCGTAGAGCCCCAACACCTGCATCAGCGTGCAAATGCCGCAGGTCGTGAAGCGCGCCTCGTAGCCGCTGCCGTCCTCGTACTCGAAAAAGTCCATGTTCCACGAATAGGGGTTGCGGTCGCCCGCGCGCAGCTTCGCCGTCGCCTTCATGCCCTCGATGTCCTTGGGCGTGAACTTTTTCTTTCCGCTCGCGCGGCAGAAAGCCTTCATCGTAGGCGTCATCATCGCCGCGGCGTAGTAGTCCGTCAGCGTTTTGATGTCCGGCCGCTGCGGCATGCACAGGATAAACGCGGCGAGCATCGCGCAGTTGACGATGTTCATTTCGAAGCGGTCGCGCCTGTCAAATTCCGGCAGCTTCGCGATGATCTCGCGATATTTCTTTTTGGCGCGCGCCGCAACGTCCTTCGCCTGCTCCGCGGTCAGGTCGAATTCGACCGTCAGGTGCTTTTCAAACGATCCGGCAAACAGCGCCCACATGCCCGCGGGCTTTCCAAGATACTTCATTTGCTCTCCCCTTTTCGAGTTTAATCTCTCAAACTCGTCTGCATTTTTGACTGCCGTCTTGCTTTTGGTCATAGTATACCGAGGGCGGGAGCGCTTGTCAATGCGGCGCAAAAAAGCAGTGGTTCTGATGAACCGCCGCTTTTTTCAGTTGGATTTACTTGCCCTGATAGGCGCGATACAGGAACGTAACGATCTCCGCGCGCGTGCAGTCCGCGTTGGGGCTGAACGTCGTGTTGGAAGTACCGTTCGTCACGTTATTCGCAACCGCCCAGTTAATCGCGTCAGCGTAGAACGCGTCGGACTTCACGTCGGTGAAGTTCGCACTGCCGCTCGCGGTGCCCTTGAGGGCGCGGTACAGGAACGTCACGCTCTGGCCGCGGGTGCAGGTCGCATCGGGCGCGAACATCGTCGCGGTCATGCCGTTCGTGATGCCGTTCTCGACTGCCCAGGCAACCGCCTTGGCATAGTAAGCGTTCGCGGGAACATCCGTGAAGCTGCTCGCTGCCTTCGGCTCGGGGCTGCCGGCGGCGCGCCACAGGAACGTGACGATCTGCGCACGCGTGCAGGACTCGTAGGGGCCGAACATCGTGTCGGACAGGCCGTTGGTGATCCCCTTATCGACTGCCCACTTGACAGCCTCACAGAAGTACGCGCCGTTGGGCACATCGTAGAAGAAGTTCAAGACGCTGTTGTCTTCCATGAAGGTCGCCTTGACCTCGACCTTGCCGGCGGGCATGGTGAAGGTGTACTTGCCATCACCCTTGTCCTTGAGCGTCAGCTCGTTGCCGTTCTTGTCGGTGACGGTCAGGGTCTCGAGGACGTAGCCGCTGTCGGGCTTGACAGTGATGGTCACAGTGCTGCCCTTGCTGGCGCTCTTCGGGCTAACGGTCACGCTGCCGTTCTCGGTCTTGTCCACGGTGACAGAGTAGGTCGGGTCGTAGGAGCTGCTGCCGGAGGAGGGTCTGCTGTAGGTGAAGGTGTACTCAACAGGCTCAGTGTCGGTGGCAGTAACGGTGGTGTAGCTGCCAGCCTTGATGGAGCCGGTGAAAACATGGCTGCTCTTGTCCAGAGTGAACTTCACGGTGCGGGATACGGTCACAGCCTCCGCACAATCTGCTTCCAGCTTGATAGTCTTGCCACTGTCAACATTAGCCACAGCCTCAGCCAAGGTAGGATACATCACACCATCGATAGATGCAACAGCGGAGGAAATCACAAAGGGGCTAAAACCATTGGTAGTAAAGGTCAGGGTCTTGGTGCCGGAAGTCTCAGTGACAATACCGGTGTAATATTCCACGGTTCCATTGCCTTTGATGTGCTTAATGCTCAGTTTATCAACACCATCTGCAACAAAGCCGGTCGGCAATTCCATCGTAACAACAGTCGGTGCAGTAATCGTCAGTTTTTGATAATCCTGCACAACCTGTGCATTTTTAGAGTCACCAGACAGTTTGATGCCATCTGCTGTAGCAGCAGTAGAAGCTACAATACGGTACTGCGGAGTGATGTCCAGCGTCAGCGTCTGATTCTCAGCGCTATAAGCAGTCGGTTCTACCTTAAGTGCAGTCTGAACGTACAAGGTCGGGTTCTGCAGGCCCGGTGCCTTTGCTGCCAGATCCTCTGCCTCTGTCTTGTTAATTGCTGCAACCTTGTCACCTGCTGCTGCGCCGAGGGTCGGTACGGCAACAGACTTAGCTGCATTTCCAACTGCTTGCTTGTCGCTTTCGGAAATTTTATCTACATTGACTTCCGGCTCTGCAACAGCAGGCTTAACTACAATAGAACCGGTATCAGTGTTCTGAACTACCTTGTAGTCATAACCGGACTTGTCACTGGTCACGGAAATACAGTTGTCTGCAACAAAGTTTGTGCCTGCACCCTCAGCCTTGTTGTTAGCAGGATCGAAGTGTGCAAAATAGCCACCCTTAATAGCAACCTTAGCAGTGCCATCTTTATAAGCAGAATCTATGCAGTTAATAATAAAGTTGTAACCATAAGAGCCGCTAAATGCTTCTGCATCAAAATAGCCATTATTGATGGTCAGTTCGCCTTTTTGTACCTGTACCGCAGTGCCACCACCGTAGTATTTACCCCCATCAATGGTCAACTTTGCGTCTTTGACATTGATTGCATAGCCGCCATTCCTACCTGTATCAATACCACCGGTTGTTGCTTTAAGTGTGGTATCTGCAGCAACATACAATGCAACAAAGTTTGTGTTGTTATTGCCCATGTCGTTCGGACTGTAAATGGTATGCTCATTCAAATCCAAAGTGATGGGCTTTCCAATCGTCAGACGTGCATCTCTTGAATCAGTACCATCAGTGTGAACATCGGTCAATAGCTTAACTGTATCTCCCGCTGTTGCCGCCTGAAAGGCATCCTGCAGTGTTGTATATTTATTATCACCAATCTGAGCAACTGCCTCCGTTTCCAATCCTACCTTGTAGGAATCGCCAACCTTCGGAGACATGTAACCTTCTGCCAAATATGCAGTCGGGTCAGTTGTGAATGTACCGCCAGAAATTGCAATCGGCGCATTGTTAATCTGCGCAAGATTACCCTCGAACTTACCGTTAGTAACCGTCAGCTTGCCAGTATTAACAGTACCATTGATGTATCTGCTATACAATACATAATTACCTGTAGCTATAAAACGACCACCATTAATAGTAGCTGTGTTGTTGTTCATCACCGCGCAGCCTTCTTCATTGCCGAAACCACCGCCGTTGATAATCAATTCACCGCCATCATCATTTTTAATGGTATTCACGCCACCCAGAAAAGCGCCATTGTTAATAGTCAGTTTCGGAGCAGCCTGATTGATGCCATCTACATAGTTTTGACGCGAATCAGAGCCTCCCGCATAGTCATAATAGCCATTTACAATCAGGCTGGAAAACTTGCCTTCTTGCATAACCATAGTATCATTGTTGATAGTCATTTCGCCATGGTTCAGAATGTTGTAATAGCTATTACCGCCAGAAGTGTTAGCGTTCACGCCAGTTTCTTCACTGCGGAGATACCAACCTCCATTCAAAATAACAGTACCATTGTTAACAATATCTGCTTTCTGATGTGTGGTGTTATCAACAGTACCCGCAGAACCGTCCTCGTCCGCAGATTCGCCATTACCAGTAACAGTCAAAGTTGCACCCAACTCAACAGTAATGGTATCACCGCTTTTATTGGTCAGTTTGCTGTTTCCCAAATCCAGCGTAATATTTTTGCCGGTCGGAATCGTAATGTCCTCAGTCACATCTTTCAGCAGCGTAACTGTGCTGTTTTCCGTTGTTGCCGCATCAACAGCCTCTTGCAGCGTGTCATATTCGGTCTCGCCAACCTTAGCAACCTTCTCTCCTTCCGCCATTGCTGTCGGAACCAGCGTGAACATCATCGTCAGTGACAATAATATTGCAAGAATTCGCTGTTTCATCACTTTTACCTCCTAAAGTTTTCTTTATCTTTTGCCCGTCTCCGCGGGCTGGGTTTACTTGGTTTTGCGCTTGGTTTTCCCGGCGCAGACGGGGCAGCCTGTGCCCTCGCTGCGGGTGTAAACCATGGCCTGCCATGAGTGGCCGCTTGGGCAGGTCCACCAGACCTTTTTGTGGCTGCCAAAAGTCACATTATCCGGCGTGAGTGGTAAATTTTGCTCAATATCCCACTGGGCAAGCAAAGCAGTC
>OGWT01002245.1_pt1 | contig 13410 bp, 8 predicted proteins | sample 1576101 | NCBI WGS metagenome assembly OGWT01 (sample SAMEA3541481, study PRJEB24748) | human gut metagenome | biome: human gut; feature: human-associated habitat; material: faeces | place: China | collected 2012 | reverse complement strand
AATGCCGAAAGTACAGATGAATTGGAATCATACTTTCTTCATTCGTGAAGAGGTTAAAATTCTTCAGTAGTCTGTAATGCCATTTAAGGTTGTAGTACAGCACAAATTCTGATGGTAGTGAAGGATGCTTTAGCTCGGCTCACGCCAATCATTTGTTGTAGTACAGCACTATTTCAGATGGTAGTGAAGGACGAAAAAACAAATACTCCTGGTATATATAGTTGTAGTACAGCACATTTTCGGATGGTAGTGAAGGAAAGGAACATTAGGGAAATCAAATTAAAGGTTGCAGTACAGTACACTTTCACATGGTAGTGAAGAATGTAAGAAGTATTGATGTATGTTGATGTACCCCAGAGTAAATATTACATACCCTAGGGAAATTATTACTCCACCCTGAGAACTTTGTTCTCTGGGTGTTTTACTTTAATTAAAACATATGCAGATTTTGCATATGTTTTTTTTGAAATGCCTGTCATTTCGCACAAATTTCTAGCATTTTTGCGAATTCAAAATGGTAAAATATAGGTAGATATAAATTTGAAAAGAAAGGAGTGAATTGCAATGGATGCAAACGAATTAAAAGAATGGAATAAGATCAGATCAAGAGAGTTAAAAGAAAAATTTCTAACATCTCAAAAAATTTTATATACCAACTATGGTCATAGAGAACTTGAAGTTATGGATTTTACAGTGGCTGAAGAAATGTTGAATAAATATTCTTTAGACGAACTGGAAAAAGAGGTTTTAGCCGATGTGGAATTAGAAAGAGGAAATAAATCAAGCGGATGCCTGATTGCATTAGATGTTTTGCAGAAAGCCGATGGTGATAAAACGGAAGCTGGCAAGATTTTAAATGAGATCAAAAATGCTGTGATTGCCTATTATGACTATCAAATCGAGATTGAAAAAATACGCTCTAAAGCCTTACGTAAACTGGATATTGAATCAGAAATTTCTTAAGGCATATTGCCTTAATTTATATATAAGGTCGATTCACAGACCTTGGCAGGAATGCCGAAAGTACAGATGAATTGGAATCATACTTTCTTCATTCGTGAAGAGGTTAAAATTCTTCAGTAGTCTGTAATGCCATTTGAGGTTGCAGCATAGCACATTTTCGGATGGTAGTGAAGGTAAATGTTCATCACTATATTAAAAAAATCGTTGCAGCAGAGCACATTTTCGGATGGTAGTGAAGGTGACTATCCAACCTTTATCGCTGTTGTTTAGTTGTAAATTTAGATTTTTAATTGTGATTATATATTTTTTTAAGAGCAGGAAAGGAGAATTGCTGTTATGAGTGGAGAAGGTCGTTATATTCTTACGTTACCTTTGAAAACAGAGTTATATCAGGAACATATTTTAGAAAAGCGTTTTAGACTGGGCGAGGAATTATATAATAAATTTCTAAGCTATGAAAAAAAGAAATATTATGAAATGACAAAACGTAGAGATTATAGAGACGCTCAAAGTCTTATAAAGGATTTGACAATGCAAATCAATGAATTAGATAAGCAATCTGATAAATCTAAGGAATCTAAAAAGTTGAGTCAGGACCTAAAGAAGAAAAGAAAAGAACAATATGATGCTATCTACAACATCAAGAAGATGTTTAATTGGTCTGAATTTGGATTTGGAATGGATATGAAGAAATATCGAGGTTATTATAAGAAAAACCTGAATTCTCAGATTTGTAATAATCTGGCCGTACGTTGTTTCAGAGCTTTTGAGAAGATGGAAGAAGAACTTATCAAAGACCAGTACAGAAGTGATGAGGACAAGGTAAATCCTTATGTCCATTATAAAAGAAAAGATTCTTTGAGAAGTCTTTGCGGAAGCCAGAACACAACAGGCATTCGATTCATCTTAGATGATGAAAAGAAAGTTGGGTTGGTCAAATGGCAAGGCCTTGAATTTATAATTGACCTTACCAAATGTACGTTGTATGAATGGAAGGCGTTGCAATCGGAGATCTGCTACTGTGCTGTAAAACGTGAAAAGATCAAAGGAAAGTGGAAGTATTATATCCAACTCACGTTGAAAGGTCATGTTCCTGATAAATTTAATAAGCAGACAGGTGAATTGAAAAGACAGCTAGGAAAAGGGAATGTTGGTTTGTATTTTACAAGTACCAGTCTTACGGTTTCGACAGAAGATGGTACTAAAACATATCCTTTAGCAATCAAAAATCATGAGGATAAGAAAACTGAGTTATTGCAGAAAATGGATGCTTCCAGACGTGCAACAAATCCAGATAACTACAATGAAGATGGAACCAGTAAAGAAAAAAACGAAATCAAAGGATGGCATTTTTCAAAAGCTTATAAAAAATATCGTGCTGAACTTTACGAGATTTTCCGAAAGGAATGTGAGGAAAAGAAATTATTGCAGGAAGTCCTTGCAAATGAAGTCATTGCATCTGGTGATGTGTTTAATTGTAATAAAATGGACTTTAAATTTCTTCAAAAAAATTTGGGCAAAAAGATTCAGTCTGCCAGTCCAGCTATGTTAAAAACGACAATAGAAAGAAAGCTTTCGTATCACGATGTTTCTATCAATGAGATCGGCTATTCGAAATTAAATCCTATTTTTGAAGAAAAAAACGTAAGTAAAAAGGATTTAGAAGAAGTGGCTGCACTCATTCGCCAGTTTTAGTTAAATATATAAATTAAGGCAGTTTGCCTTAATTATTAGATAAGGTCGATTCACGGACCTTGATAGAAATATCGAAAGTACAGATGAACTTGAATCACATCTATGTCATTCGTGATTGGGTTAAAATTTTGTAGTAGTCTGTAATGCCATTTGAGGTTGCAGTACAGCATAACGGTAGTGAAGGGAAATCATTGTCGAATGGTGACATTTTCAATGCAGATTACGAAGAAGGTACAGAAATTAAAATTGTCTCAAAATCCAATGAAAATGCGGTTATTGATGATGTTAGTTTGAATAACAGCACGATCTCAGGATTTACAACTGGCAAAAAATCTTTCGGTTTTGTTTATACAACAAAGACTGCGGACGCAAATTTCAGTGTAACTTTTAAAACTAAAGAAACACAGAAAACAGAAAGCGGTACAGCTGACAAAACGACAAGCGAACAGTCATCTGTTCAAAATGAAGATTCAAACACATCTGAAGATGCTTCTTCAAATGATGCAGTAACTGAATCTGAAGATGCAGATAAATATGGCACATTTGACGTGGATCTTTCAAAGATGGATATAGATACATCTAAAACCGTATATACAAAATACTTGTATGCAATTCCAAGTGCTGTATCTGAAAACGATACAATCACTTCTGCATTGATTGATAAAGACCCAAAGGATACGATCTATACGCAGACAATGGAGCCAAGCACAGTATATACAGATGGAGATGCTTACTATATTCAGGCAGACACACCTTTTGTGAATGGTTTAGCCAAGAAGAGTTATCCATACGATTATGATGTGGCTCGTGGAAATGATTATGGTCAACAGCTAACAGAAGGCTTTTCTTATGATAAGAAAACTCACATCTTAAAAATTGATAAAGATATTTTCAAAACTGTTGCTAAAGAAGCAAAAACAGATAACAATCCAAAAGAGGATTTTTCAGATTTACAGGTACAGTTTTTAGTTCCTGCTGATGTAGAAAATGATGTTAAAGTTAAAACTACAGTTGTTGATAAGACAGGTTCTATTGACAGTGTAGTAGGGGATTCAATCAGTTTACGTCCTTTCATGACAACACGTTTTCAGCTTGCTTCTGAAAAGACCGCAAGTAATATTATTCCAAAAAATGTAAAAGTATATGTGAACGGTTCAGACGTTCCTTTAGAGTCTGAATATGGTGCGTATGACCCTGAAACAGGAGAGATGGCATTATCTTATATGGGTGCTAATTTAAAATCACTAGAGATAGTTATCTCCAAGTCAAAGGGAAGAGCAGTTGGTGTTGGTTTAGGTACAGCCAAAGTCGGAAGTATCAATGTACTGGCTTATTTAGCAGAAGGTACAAAGGATGTGTTTAGCGTTGGTTCCTCTATTGATGTAGTAGGTAAATTTGGTAATAACAGCTACGTACAGACGATTGACGGTCCATTGGAATTATATAACAAATCTAGAACAACAGCAGGTGGATATTTCAATACTGTGGACTGGAATGATGGTGATGGTGGAGAGTGTACTTACACAGACTCTGCTTTAGCGGTTCCGCAGTCTATTACTATGAATGGACAAACTGTTGATTTTACGATGCGTGATATCAATGGAAACAGTTATGGACAATGGGTGAATGGAGGAAATGGTTTAACTGATATTTCAGATCCAGTTGCATTCAATGGTGCAATTCAGGCTTTCTGTCACCATATCAAACAAGCTGTAGGCACAATTAATGAAAACAGCCGTTATGATTTGCGTTATCCAACCTGCACATTACGTGTGCTAGATGCGAGTACAATTAATGGATACAGACATGTTGTATTTGGATTTGAAACAAACCTACATCATTTCGGTGGTTCAACACCTCAAACCGTTGGAACTGTTTTTGAACTTGCTTTCAAGGTACAGTCTAAAGGTAAACTTTGCATTAAAAAGACTTCTGCAAACCCAGCTATCACAGATAACAACCCTTGCTACTCATTGCAGGGAGCTGAATATGGAGTGTATAAGACAGAAGCGGATGCAAAAGCTAACAAGAATAAAGTGAATACGTTAACGATTGGGAAGTATGACAGTTCTGAAAAATACAAGGACTGGTCAAATGAAATTGAACTGGATGCAGGAACATATTATCTAAAGGAAACTAAGAATCCAAAAGGTTATGCTTTGAATAATTCTGTTGTTTCAGTTGTAGTAAAAGCAAATGAAAGTTCTTGGATTGGCTCAAATGGTGAATTTAAAGATTATCCTCAATCCGATCCAGTTGATATTTTACTTGGAAAAGTAGACAAAGAAACCAACAAGAACAAGCCACAGGGTAGTGCCAGCCTTGCAGGTGCTGAATTTACAATTAAATACTATAAGGGATTGTATGATTCCGATCCTGCTAAATCAGGTCAGGTCCCATCTCGTTCATGGGTTTTAAAAACTGATTCAGATGGATATTGTCGCCTTAGTGATGATTATAAAGTATCTGGTGATGTATTCTATAAAAATTCTAATGGAACTGTTGTTTTACCAGTAGGAACTATAACTATTCAGGAATCAAAGGCACCAACTGGTTATTTTATCAATAATGAATTATTTGTGAGAAAAATCACTACATCAGGAAATGCTGAAAAAGTTGAAACATACGACTATCCTGAAGTCAATGAAAAGGTAATTAAGTTCGACATCAAGAAGGTACAGGCAGGAACTTCTACACCTGTCAGCGGTGCAGTATTCCGTCACACATTGCCAAATGGTTCAACGGAAGATTTAGAGACAAATGGCAGTGGTGAAATTACGATAACAGGTTTGGCTTCTGGAACTCACAAAATCAAGGAAATCAAATCACCTGATGGATATCAGTTAAATCCAAACGAAGTTGTATTCAACGTAGCTTCTGGTACAGGTACAATCACATTTACATCTGGAACAAACAATCTTGTAACACATGGTACAAAAGATTCAGGGGACGGATATGCTACATTTGGTAATAAGGTAAATCCTTTCAATTTGAAGATTACAAAAACAAATGAACACGGCAAAGTCTTGAAAGGTGCTGAATTCCGTCTATACAGTGATGCAGATTGCAAGAATGTAGTGGATACACAGACTTCCGATGACAAAGGATTATTGACTTTCAAAAATCTGGATGTAGAAAAGACATACTACTTCAAGGAAACGAAAGCCCCTCAAGGCTATAGAATTCCAGTAGACGAAAACGGGAATGCATATGTACATTCCGTATATGTAAAAGCTACACCTCAGACAAACACATTTGAATTTACAGTCGATGGAATTAAATACGATACATCTAAGACATCTGGTAATGTTCACTTAGAGGGAACTAAAAAGGATCGTGTAGTTGCAGTAGATATTACAAACAAAACAACACAGTTATTGCCTGAAACAGGTTCAAATGGAACAATCCTATTAATTGGATTAGGTGTTGCCGTAATAGCTTTTGCTTTATATAAATCTAAAAAAGATAAAATGATTTCTAAATAATGAAGAAAGAGGGATATTAAAATGAAAACAAAAAATGTGGTTTTTGCAGGATTAACTGCATTGTCTATGACTTTAAGTCCTGTAGCAACTTGTGTTGCCCAATTAGTGACTCCAATCTACGCTGCTGAAGCAACGCAAACTTATGCGACTCCTAACGGTGTAGCTGATTTTGGCAAGGGGAATGCTTCGATTACAATCACACCAAATGCAGGGCAATCTTTGGTTGGTAAAAAATTCCAAGTCTATAAATTGTTTGACGCTGAAAATGCAGTGGATAATGAATCAATCAACTATACATGGAACAATGATTACAAAACAGCTTTACAGACTGTTGTTGGTAAGAAAATCAACAAATCTGCCTCTTCAGTTACTGAATATGATGTAATTGACTATATTCAAACTTTGAATACTAACAAAGTGGAAGGTGCTCAGGCAGATCAAAAATTAGAAGGCCGTTACAGCAATTATCGTCACTTTGTAGAAGCTTTAAGAGATGAACTTGTTAAGGAAGGTCTTTCTCCAAATACAGTTAATGTTACAGCTGTAAATGCAGTCGATGGTTCTGTTAAGTTCAGTGGATTGGGATATGGTTATTATTTAACAGATGAAGTTACTGCTGTACAGGATACACATTCAGCTGCTTCATTGATTTTAACAAATACAGCGAATCCTAATGCTCAGGTTAATATCAAATCCGATTATCCTACTTTGATTAAGAAAATCAATGAAGATGACAACAATGTAGGATGGAATGATATTGGGGACTATGAAATTGGACAGACAGTTCCTTACTACCACGATACATATGTACCAGACATGAATGGATACCAAACATATAAAATGATTTTCCATGACAAGATGGACAATGCGTTGACATTCAATAAAGACTCTGTTTCTATCACAATTTCAAGCAACAAGAAATCATATACATTAAAGAGTGATGAATTTAAGGTTGTTGAAAATAGTGGTGAAGACACATTCTATGCAGAGATTCCAGATTTAAAAGCTATCGTTGACAAACAATTCCCAGAAGGAATGAACAACAACAACGAAAATACTTATGGCCAATCTGTTCGTTTAAACTATAATGCGACATTGAATGACAATGCATCGACTCGTACTGGTCGTGCAGGATTTGAAAATGCTGTTCGCCTTGAATATAGCAACAACCCAGACAGTGATGGAAATGGTTCTACAGGAACAACTCCTTGGGATACAGTAGTTTGCTTCACTTATAAAATTAATGGTTTAAAAGTCAACAACCACAACAAATTATTGAAGAATGCTAAATTCCGTCTATACAGTGATGAAAACTGTACAAATGAAGTGTATGTTAAGGAATCTCCAAACGGATATGTTGTTATGAACCGTGATTCTTTAGGTGGAACTGACCACACAGGAGGAGCACGCCCTAGCAGTGCAGTAGAAATGGCATCAGATGCTAAAGGTGTATTTACAATCTTAGGTTTAGATCAGGGAACTTATTACTTAAAAGAAACGGATTCACCAGCTGGATATCGAGAATTGCAAGACCCAATCGTTATCACAATCAAACCAACATTCACTGATGAACGTAACAACTACAACGCAGGTGAAGGTGCTACTGACAAGACTTTAAAAACATTAGAAGCAACTGCTCATGTTAAAGAATTCTTAAATGGTGCTTACAAAGAAAGTGATACAGATTTAAAAACAGATGTAACAGATGGTTCTGCTAACATCACTGTTGTCAACTATGTAGGAACTAAATTACCAATCACTGGTTCTAACTTAACTATGATTTGCTTAGGTGCAGGTACAATCACAGTCGTTGGTGCATTAGCATTAGATAAAAAACGTAAAAACAAAAAAGACTAATTAGAAAATGAATGAAATGGTTAGGATGGCAGTATTGCCATCTTCCATTTTTGGAGGGCTGAATTTTGAAGTCGATTATTAAAGCAATAAAAGAAACGAGCTGGACAGTACGTATCCTTGTCATCATGGGCATAGGATTATGTTCAGTTCCACTTGTTTCAAGTATTCATAGTGGTATTCAACAAAACAACATGATATCCACATATGAAAGTGAAGTAAAACAAACTGACAAATCAAAAGTCAAAGAGCAGATACAATCGGCTCAAAAGTACAATGATATGTTATTTCAAACCAGAGGTGCATCAGTCGGAAACATTGATACTGAGATACTTTCAGACGAAAACTACGAAAGTATTTTAAATCTGACTGGTAAAGGCATCATGGGTTCGATAGAGATACCAAAGATAGGCGTTGACCTTCCAATATACCACGGAACAAGTAATGATGTGTTGTCAAATGGTGTAGGTCATTTACAGAACTCATCATTCCCAGTCGGCGGGGAAAATACACGTACTGTTCTTACAGGTCATAGGGGTTTGCCAAACGCAAAGCTTTTTACAAGGCTTGATGAATTAAAAAAAGACGATTTGTTTTATATCCATGTTGGTAACAAAACATTAGCTTACCAAATCTATAAAATTGAGATTGTTAAAAAAGAAGAAGCTCCTGATGTTCTTGGAATAGAAGAAGGCAAGGACCTTGCGACTTTGTTGACTTGTACACCGTATGGAGTCAACACGCACAGACTGATTTTGACTGGTAAACGTGTACCATACAGTGAAAAGAAAAAAGAAGCCATTGAACCAGAAATGATGAGCTGGCGAGAGTTGTTATTTACAGCACTTCCATTTTTGATTGTATTTATGTTGATTGTTAGATTTATTTTTAAAACGAGAAAGGAGAGAAAGTTAAAGTCATGAAGTTATTAAAGAAAATCGGTTTAGCCTTGAGCTTGATGCTGGTTTTAGTACCATGCTTAAATTTACAGGCTAAAGATATCACTGATAACCCCGAAGTTGGGGATGTAACAATTCTACCTGAAGAAGACTTGACAAAAGTACCTGATAATGGATTAGGGTCAATTTCAGTGGAATTAACAGACCCATATGATAAATACCTTTCCAAAGAAAATGTTAAATTTGGTGTAGTTCAGATTGCGGATATTGTAAAAGGAGAATATATCATTAAATATAAACCTTTTGCAGACAAAGATTTGGACTTGAATGAGATTAAAACAGCGGACGAGATTGACAAAGTAGCCAAGGATATGGCTAAAAAAGTCGAAACTCCCGACTATGAAATGACTACGGACGAAGAAGGGAAAGCAACTTGCAAAGATCTTCCTGTTGGTGTGTATCTAGTTTATGTTGAAGATTTGTCTGATTTTGAAACAATTACTCCATTTATTGTAGGTATCCCTACATGGGATGATGAAGATGAATTGTTCCAGTATGATGTAACAGTATATCCAAAACATACTGCTTTACCACGCATCTTGGTAAACAAAGTAGATAGTGTTACAGGTCAGAACATCAAATCGAATAAATTTGAATTTACTTCATATTCGCAGGAAAACTGTGCTGAAAGTTCAAAACTTGAAACTATCGCAGGTGATCAGGAAACTGGTACTGCTGAATTCTTGATTCGTTATGGAACAACTTATATCAAAGAGTCAAGTGCTCCGCAAGGATATAAGTTATCAGATGAGGTTGTAAAGGTTAAATTTACGGACGAAGGATTGTTTGTAAATGACAAGGAAGTACACGTAGATGATAATCATCGTTATTCAATCGTATACCAGAATGTCTTGTTGCCTAGTGTAAATACTGGTACTGCTAAAAACAAAGACATGATGTATATGATGTTAGGCGTAGTAATTATTGCATTAGGTGCTTCCATTGCAACTGTTCGCAAGATTCGCAGAAGTGAAGATTAATTTTTAAAAGGAAGGTACACCCCTTCCTTTTATTGCATATGAAACTAAATCTAAATGTTAGTTAGTTTCATATGCGATAAATGTGTTGAAAACACATTTTAAGGCAGATTGCCTTAAGTAGGATTTGTTGCTAAAATTATGATAATGTAAAAGTGAAAGATGAGGTGATGAAGGATGTATAAAGATTTTGTATTAAAAAACAAAGATATAGATATTCTAAAATTTAGAATTGAAGATTCACTTTATGGTGATTATGAATTGACAATTCTTGAAAGATATAACATAAACAATTTTCTTTATCCCATTGGATTAAAAACCGACGATTCAAACGAACTATTAGAATGGATACAGGAAAGAAATATCCCTAAAAATCGTGCCTTTGTAAATGAGATTTTGGCAAGTCTGGGACTTCACGGAAATGATTTGATAGGAATTTTGACTGTTGGAAAAGGTCTTTCGTTGAATGATCCATATTGGATTGTTGATCCGGATTTTACGGGATTGTTTAAAGATTATAATTTATATGAAAATGATTTTAATAAATCAGTTGCGTTGATAGCATATACAGGGCATGGACATTCAAATAGTATTGGAACTGTGGCAGAATTGACAACGAATGGTTCTCTTAAAAAGGCTTGGAGAAGAATGAATGGTGATGTCGTGCTTTATAAGGGGAATGTTCATGGCAATTTGTATACAAACCATGGAAATGAAGCTTATGCTGAGTATTATGCTTATAAAGTTGCTCATCAAATGGGATTAAATGCAATTGCCTATGATTTAGATATATGGCAAGATGAATTATCAAGTACATGTAAATTATTTACTGACATAGATACATCTTTTGTTCCTGCATCAAGATTCTTAAAAGGGAAAAAAACAGTGAAAGCCATTGTAGATTTTTATAAAAATCTGGGAGATGAATTTTATCAGGATTTTTGCTCTATGATGGTTTTTGATGCATTGATTTGTAATACAGATAGACATCTGAATAATTTTGGTGTATTAGTTGATAATGCAACGAATGAGATAAAGTGTATGGCACCTTTGTTCGATCATGGGTATTGTATGTTTGACGAGCCAAGACAATATATTTACGAGTCACCGGAAAAACTAAATGAATATATTAAAACCTTAGATCCTGTTTTTGGTAAATCGTTTGCTGAAAACGCAAAAACTTTTTTAGGCAATCGTCAAAAAAAGGAATTAAGACACATCCTAGACTACAGAATTGAAAAACACGATAGATATAATCTTCCTGAAACTGAATTGAATTCTTTCAATCAAGTTTTACATGATAGAGCAATAGCAATTTTGGAAAATACATTAGAATTGAATTTAAACTATCTTGTAAATGATAAAAGGGAGCTTTCATTTAAAGAACTAGATGGTAATGCTCAAGAAATTGCTTTGCAGGAAATAAAATATGACTTATGGGATCTTTATGGAGTTGAATTAGATGAGCAAAATCAGAATGAGTACTTAGACTGCTTTACATTCAAACCAACATACGACAGAGCGGGTACGTGTGTTAATATAGAATATATACAGAACAAAGATATTGAAGATGTGATATCAAGAATAAATGACACGCAGGAATATGAATTATAGCTTAAGGCAAATTGCCTTAAGTTTTTTATTTTTATTACATATATTGTTTTTTAAGGCAATTTGCCTTAGAAAAAGGAGGTACAAAAATTATGAGCGAGGACATGATAAAGAAAAAAAGAGCAAATTATCAATTCATTCCAATTCCAAGTGTTGGATGATTTGAAGCTTGCTCTATCTACTTTAGATGATAAGTATTCATTTTATAAATGTCAAGTTGCGATTACTTGAATACAAAAGAATTAGATATATCTATTTAAGGCAAATTGCCTTAATAATGTAAGGAGATGATGAGTGATGTACTTTAATAATGATATTAAGATCAATAAATTTAAAAACGAATCTGATTTTAAAAGTTGTTTGACCTGTCTGTTACGCACAGACAGTGCACAGAGATGGACGAATGACTTAACCTCAAAAAATGAATTATTTACACTTGGCGATTCAACAGATACAGGTGTATTTCACTTTAAGCTGGATACACGCAAATCAATAAAAGAGAATTTCTATAAGCAGTGGAAGCAGGATATAAATCATCTCTATTTTTCCAGAGTGGAATGTCCTAGAGATGACATTTTTGAATGGAATGAATATATGCATAAGGAAATGCAGAAAATTATCAAGGATATGATGTGTAAGCACTATTATCCGATTCTTATCATCGTACATAACGATCAGCCTAGGGATTTCTGTCATTTCCATATGGTTCTGGATTATATTGATCCAGACCAATAAATTGTAAAGATGGTATTACTGTCATTATGAAATATGCAGGATGAAGGGGAGGTGTTGCAAATAATGAATTTTAAAAGATATTTATGTACTGGACTAATATCCTGTATGATGTTGGTATCTTCATCATTTGATATACAGGCTAAAAGCACGAGTACTTTACACATAGAATTAACGGGTGGTTTGGGAACGGCTGAAATCATGACGGATGAAGATATAACCTATCCAGTGGATGGTGGAGATGATTCTTTTTCCTTTGATAAGGGGACACAGTTGAAGATAACGATTCATTCAAAATATGGTATCGACTCTGTACAGGATGATAGTTCCGTCTTAAAACAAAATGGTAAAAAAATCGAAAAGATATCTGCCAAAGATTATACATTTACTTATAAGACACAGGATATGGATACCAATTTGACTGTAAATCTGACTGAGATGCATTCTCGTTTTAAAATTACATCAATTACTACCGATGAAAATGGTGAAGTAATGCCAGGTTATGTTAAATATGGTTGTGTGAAAAAAAGCCTTTATGAAGAAACAGATGAGAATATAGAAGAAGCTATTGAATTAGCACAAGAAAATGGTTTGGAAAGTGACTATCAAATTCTTGAGTCTGATGAAAATGGAGTACTTCAAACGAATGATTTTTTAAAGGGTACTTACATCATTAAAAAATTGGATGAGGAATCTGAATCTGAGCCTTTTGAGCTGATTGTAACTAGAAACAAAGACATTCCATATACGTATATCCGTTTAAATAATGGATATGAGTTTTCTTCTGATAAAACAGGGACAGTAAAAATAATTGAAAGCAACCAGTATATTAAGTCAGCAACAAGAATCCTTTTGAAAAATAAGAATGATAAGCTTGTTGAAGATAATGGATCATTTAAAATCAAAATGTTGGACAGTGAAGGGAAGGTGTTGAAAAGCTATAAAAATGACTATTTAAAAACAGATAAAAAAGGGTATATCAGTATGTATGACGGTGTACGGTGGATAAGTACATTTACAATTAAAAAAGGCATGTGTGTCTTGCCTGTGGTTCTTCCTGATGGAGATTATAAAATTGTAAAAGCTGACCTAAAAAATGTATGTTTAAAGACTTCTGATTTTAAAATTTCATCC
>OGWT01002242.1_pt1 | contig 13429 bp, 12 predicted proteins | sample 1576101 | NCBI WGS metagenome assembly OGWT01 (sample SAMEA3541481, study PRJEB24748) | human gut metagenome | biome: human gut; feature: human-associated habitat; material: faeces | place: China | collected 2012 | reverse complement strand
GATTTTATGAGGTTTTAAGCCTCTTTACTCAGCCTAATGGCTTCATCGTCGGGAATACCCCTCTGTCCTCTTCATCCGGTTTCATCACGCCTTGTACGGTCGAAAAAGTGCCGTTTTCACGAGGTTTTTCTAACTTTTTAGATTCCATAGTGTGTCCTCCTGTGCCGTCTGGTTCGGGGCAAAAGTTGTAAAAAAGTTGTGGAAAGTTGTATTGGCACGAAACCGGCTCAATGACGACTCAAAATTGGCACAACGAATGGCTACATTGTTTTCAAAGACGCCATTGTAAAATTGCCCCATTTGTAGTAAAGCCTGTATGAGTCCCGCGCAGGATTATCTTGCGGATTCATACAGAAACAAGTATAGCATAAGCCCCCAAGATGTTCAAGTCAACGATTTTTTCGTTGGCCCTTCCAATTTCATACCTTATATATAAAAAGGAGAAAGCCATGCCAACCTATCAATTACAAATTAAACAGGTGGTGGACTACCCACGCTGCCGGATATACCGGCAGTTCGTCCGCTTTCTGATGGAGGACCGGAGCATTCGCGTAAGCGGAGGCTCCGGCCTTTTTTATTTTACGGTACTTTGCAGCTACGCAAACTTCCGCACCTCATACCGCCGCATCGACGGCATCAGCTATACCGTCTACCCCGGCGAGTGGGTCTGCACCCTCAAGGAGCTGTCCCAATGGTTCCGCACCCGATTCCAGTGCCAGGCGCTGGCCGTACTGGAACGGCTGCAGAAGCAGAACCTTATTTCCTTTCAGACACTGGGCCGCGGGAATGTAGTCCGCTATAAGATCTGCGACTGGGCGCGGCATAACACGGTTCTGGAGTACAATGCCCCCTGCCAGAAGGACACCGGCTTTTTCTTCCTGCCGGTTTCGGTTGCCACTGATCTTATCAGTTCAGACCGCTGCTCCGAGATGGACATTGTGCTGGACCTGTGGATCTCCACCATCTACAACGACAATCAGGTGCAGGGATCAGACTTGGGGCCAGTGGTTTATTTCCGCAACGGCACCGGCAATCCCCTTGTCACCTACACCGAGCTGGCTGCCCGCTGGGGGCTGTCCCGGGCGACAGTCGGCCGTGTCCTGAAAAAGCTGGCCGCGCTGGACTACATCTCCCTCATGTCCTTCCCGGGCCGGCATGGCAGCGTGATTTATCTGCAAAAATATCTGTCCACCATGTTTGAGATCTCGGATGTGATGGTGGATAAAGAGGAGGTCGCTATGACGCTTAACATTCGCCTGGAACTCCCGAAGGAGGACAGCGCAGGCCACGACGCCCCTACTTTGGAGCATGAGGTCATCGTTTCAGATGAACTCGCCAGCGTTTCAAAATCGCACATTGAAATTATCCTTCAGAAAATGGCGCAAATCCTGATGGCACAAGGGATTTCGTGCTTTGGCTGCCCGCTCTCTCGCTACAAGTTATATCCCTTATCGAGCGACTGCCGGGAAGATTTACTCCCCCGCACGCGAGAACAGTACCTGATGCGTTTTGGCCTTGCTGTTCTGTGTGGGAACAAGCAGGTCGCCACTTTTGAACTTACACTCTCTCCCTCGGCGGAGAATTGAACAAGGAGGTCTTACCATGAAGAAATTTGTTGAAAAAGATGTTGCAGAGAACCCTCTGTACCATGATACCTGGAAATTACTCAAAAAATACCGCGATGTGGTTTGGAGCTTGGAGATTTCCGTCCAGCATGTGCGGGCCAAGTTCGAGATCGAATACGGCACTTCCATCGAGGAATTTCTGGATTCCGTCTACCTGGCCGGCGCAGACCTGAACGGGAGCGACATTGAGCACCATGCCAAATGCATTGAGCGCAGCCACAAGATGCTGAAGCTCCTGGATTCGGCAGTCGAATTGCTACGCACCCGCCATAAGAACGGCGAGGCGTATTACTGGCTGCTGTACTACTCCTTCCTCTCCCCTCAGCAGCTGAAGAATGTGGAGGAAATCATCGAGAACCTGCGCCCACATATCCGAGACATCTCCTTCCGCACCTACTACCGCAAGCGGCGGGAGGCCATTGAAGCCCTCAGTTCTGTGCTGTGGGGCTATACCTCCAAGGACAGTCTGGATGTGCTGGAGCAGTTCTTCCCGGAGCCGAAATCCTCCGAGAAACAGGCGGGCAAGTAATTGGCACAATTCGGGACTGAAATTGGCGCGTTCCTGCCCTTGAGCCGTAAATCCCTATGTGTTAGACTGAATATGCTCAAACTTGCACCCAAAACTGAATACAGGCAGTGAACAGCACCTTTTTCGAGGTGCTTTTTTGCTGCCCAAACGGTCTTTGGCCTGAGAAGGAGTCCACATCTGCACAACGGATGCGGGCTCCTTCTTTGCTTTTTGAGCAATGAACATCACATTTGGATTGGAGGTCCGCAAAATTGAAAAAACTGAAAATTCCTCAACAGCAGCGGCGGGAAGACGACAGCAGCCCGCCTCGTCGAGTTTCCATCGGCCGGATCGCCTATACGGCGTTCCTCTGTGTGATGATGGCGATGATGTTCTGTCAGCCGGCATTTGCTGCAACCGATGTTTGGACGAAGGCCAAGGAAATTATGCAGGATGTCTACACGCAGATTCTCGCCATCTCCACCATTGCGGCCATCGTGACCGCCTCGGTGGCGCTTCTGCTTATGAACTTTTCGCGCTCCGGCCGGACAGTCGATGAGAGCCGGGCGTGGCTGAAGCGCATCTGCATTACCTGGGCCGTCCTCAATGGTCTCGGATTCATCATGGCTTATGTGACGCCTCTGTTCTCTGGTGGTCAGTGGACAGGCTGATGGCCGCCGCAATATACCCACTGGAAGGAGGCGTAAGCTATGGGTATCCTGGATGGCATCGTTGAATGGATCGCGGAGCAGGTAATGGCCGGCCTTGACCTGGTGACCACTTCGGTTTTGGGCGCTCTGGGCTGTGACATGGCTGTTTTTCTGCGGTACTTTCCCGCTGCCGAAACGATGTATAGCGTCTTTGTGGCGCTGGCTGTCGGCATTATCCTGCTGAATTGGGTCTGGCAGCTGTTCAAAAACTTCGGCCTGGGTGCAGGAATCGAGGCGGAAGATCCGGTCAAGTTGAGCATCCGGTCGGTCATTTTCATCCTGCTGGCGCTCTTTTCCGATGAAATCGTCAACATCGTCCTGACCATCGGCGGCACGCCGTACCGCTGGATCATGGATTCGGAGCTGCCGCCCCTCAGCTTTGCCGATTTTAACTCGGTCATGCTGGTGATCATCGGCGTCTGTGCCAATGGCGCTGTTGCGCTGATCACCCTGATCCTCGTCATCATCTTGGCCTGGAATTATCTGAAATTACTGCTGGAAGCGGCGGAACGGTATGTTCTGCTGGGTGTGCTGGTCTATACGGCGCCGGTCGCTTTTTCGATGGGCGCAAGCCAGACCACATCGAATATTTGGAAATCGTGGTGCCGGATGCTGGGCGGGCAGATTTTTCTGCTGATTATGAATGCCTGGTGCCTGCGCCTGTTTACGAGCATGGTTGGCTCCTTTATTGCCAATCCGCTCTCTTTGTAAGGAGGGGCGCTTTGAAAAAATTCAAGAAAATTTTGTTCCTTGCGCTGATGGTTGCTGCCCTCTCCTGCCTGTTTTGTCAGCCTGCTTTTGCCATCTCCGAGGAAGAGGTGCAGGCTCAAGTGGACGCTGTAGGTAAGGAGACGGTTTCCGGCAATGTCCTGATCTGGTTCATGTGTGCGATAGGCTTCTTGAAGGTATCGCAGAAAATCGACTCGTTCATGGCAAGCCTGGGCGTCAATGTAGGCCACACCGGCGGCAGTATGCTGGCTGAGGCCATGATTGCGGCCAAGGGCATCGGCGGCTTTAAGAACTTTTCCAGCCACCACTTTGGCGGCGGCCGCAGCAGCAGTTCCACCCATGTCAATGCCAGCGGTGGAGGCGGCCGGGGCGGCGCCGGGTTTGGCGCAGGCTTTGCCAGCGGCGGTCTGGCAGGCGTAATCAAGCGGAATGTCACGAACAACGCCATCAAGACGGCCACAACGCCCTCGGACGCCAAGCCGTCAGGTCTCGGCGGTCTTGTGGGTGGTGCTGCTGGCGGTGTCGGCGGCCACATTTATTCTTCCTCGGTAAGCAAGGGCGGCAGTTTCGCCAATAATGTCATCGGTTCCGTGGCTACCGGGAACATCACTCAAATGGGCTCGATCACCGGCGAAAAGGCCGTTGAAGCCCTACACTCCTATATGGGCCACACGGCACTGGGGGCTGGGGCAGAGAATATCCCCACCTATCAGAATGTCGAGATCGGCGGCGGCCGTATCACCGGCACGGAGGTCACATCGGAACACCCGGAGGGCATTGCCTTCGGTATGTACCATGCTGACCAGTATGTTGCGCCGGAGGGCCAGTACACGACAGTTCACGCCGCAGACGGCACCGCCTGGTATAAGCAGTATGCAGTGGACGCTGTGGACAAGACGCCCTACATGGCCCCGGACGGATCGATTGCCTACAACGAGTCCATTGTAAAGAAGCTGCCGCCCACCCCCAAACGAAAGGATAAGATTTGATGGCTGAAGAACGCAAGGACAGCTTTGCTGAAACGGTAGACACTGCGGCCTCCGCAGCGCATACGGTTAAGGGCGCCATCAAGGCCGGCAAGGCGATTTCCGGCGCGGCCAAAGGCGCTGCCGCCGGTGGTCCCTATGGTGCTGTGGCCGGGGCAGTCTGGGCCGGGCGCAAGCATATTGGCAAGATCATCGCCGTCATCATCATTCTGCTTTTGCTGCCGGTCCTGTTTATTTTGATGCTGCCCGGGCTGATTTTCGGCGGTTTGATCAATGCTTTTTCGCCGGCAGACACGGAGCAGCCTGTCCTCAACAGCGAAACTGCAATCGTAGAGAACGCCAACGACATCACTTTTACCATTAACTCTATCTTGGGTGAGGCGCTGGACGATGTGATGGCCCGCATTGAAGCGGACTTTGCTGCTTCCGGCGCTGACCAGATGGAGGTTAAAAATCCCTATTCCTCCGGCCCTGTCTACAACGCCAACCTCATCATCTCGCAGTATTGCGCTGCCCGGGATGAAGACTTTGAGAGCATTTCCCTGGATGACCTGGCCGCTGTCCTGCGGGAGAACAAGGAACATCTTTACTCCTATACCAGTGTGCGGGAGAGCCGTGAGGTCACATCGGAAGACCCGGAGACCGGGGAAGAAACTACAACCACCGAGATCTGGATGGTCTACACCATCCGTTACAACGGCGAGTCCTATCTTGCCGACCATGTTTTCGCGCTTACGGATGAGCAGAAAGAGCTTGCCTCCGATTATGCCTCAAACCTGAGCATGTTCCTGGGGGACGGCCTGCTGCAGAACCTGACGGAATGGACTGGAAACAGCATCCCCTCCCTGGGCGATGTTACCTTTACAGATGGCGTGACGCCGGTGGTCTATTTCAACCAGCTGGACGAGCGTTATGCCAGCCAGCCCTACGGCACCGACAATATCGGCGGCTACGGGTGCGGGCCTACCGCCATGTCCATTGTGGTGTCCTCTCTCACGGACGAAACTGTGGACCCGGTTGCGATGGCCCAGTGGTCCTACGAAAATGGGTACTGGTGCAAGAACAGCGGCTCCTATCACGCATTGATCCCCGCTGCCGCTGAGGCATGGGGCCTGCCGGTATCCGGCTGTACGACTTCCGAGCCCCAGCGGATATTGGATGCCCTCGCCGATGGAAAGCTGGTCGTGGCGATCATGTCAGAAGGTCATTTTACTTCGTCCGGGCATTTTATCGTTCTCCGTGGCGTGAAAGACGGCCAGATCATGGTGGCAGACCCGGCCAGCTATAAGCGCAGCGAACAGCTCTGGGATCTGTCCATCATCCTAAATGAAGCAAGCCGCCGTGCAGGAGCGGGCGGTCCTTTTTGGATCATCGGCTGATCTGCCCCTCGGCTGCGGAAACGAGGTAATACATGAGCAACAAAAACGACCATGATACTTATATCATACCGCCGAATTTTATAGAAACAGGCACTTTTTTCGGCGGTATGTTCCGTGCGCGGAATGTAATCGAGGCCGGCATCCTGGTGTTTGCCATCGGGGCGCCGGTTTTTCTGTTCCTTCCGTTTGGGCTGACCACCCGCATCATTATTTTGTGCCTGACCGCTCTTCCGGTAGGGCTGGTTGCCTTGATCGGCATATCCGGTGAGAGCCTTTCGCAGTTCCTGGTCATTTTTTTGAAGTACCTGCGGAACCGCCGCGTTGTCGGCGGTGACGGTGAACAGCCGGAGGAAAAAGCGGCGCCCTCCAAATCGGCAGGCAAGCATCTCAAACAGCGGCCTCCCAAGGAGAAAAAGCCAAAGGCCCCGAAGCGTCGGCGGTCTGGTGAGGCAGATTTTCCGGCCGAGTTTGATGAAGTGCGCAGCTATGAGATCCGTGAAAAGCTGCGGCCCAAGAAAAATGCCAAAAAGGAGCGTCCTGCCAAGGCTAATAAGGCGAAAAAGAAAGCAAAGAAGCGCCCTGAAAAGGGGCGCCTGCCTAAACGCCCTGCCCATGTCAAGGAGCAGAAGCCCGCCTGCCTCAATCCGGTGGCGGATTATCTGCCCATTGAGAAGGTGGAGAACGGCATTATCTATACCAAAGACCATCGGTTTGTCAAGGTGGTCGAGGTTGTCCCTATCAACTTTATGCTGCGGAGCGCCCGGGAGCAGAGGAATATTATCTACTCCTTCGTTTCGTACTTGAAAATCTCGCCCGTCAAGCTTCAAATCAAGGTCCTGACCCGCCGTGCGGACATCAACCGCCACCTGGACACAGTGCGCCGGGAGATGGCCCATGAGGAAAACGAGCAGTGCCGCTTGATGCAGGAGGATTACCTGGCCTTTGTGCAGCAGGTCGGCTCCCGTGAGGCTGTTACACGGCGGTTTTTCCTGATTTTCGAGTATGAGCCCTGGGCCAATACCCGGCGTTCGGAGCAGGAAGATGAAGCGATCCAGTCCCTCCAGAGTGCCGTCCATACGGCTTCCAACTATCTGCGCCAGTGTGGGAACGAGGTCATCGTCCCCGAAAACGAGGACGAATTTACCGTTGATGTCCTCTACAACCTGCTGTGCCGGAACGAGAGCGCCGTCAAGCCGCTGTCGGTACGGGCGCAGGAGGTGGTGGCGCAGTATATGGAGCACGGGCGGGAGAATGAAATAGACCATATCCCGGCAGCGGAGTTTGCCGCCCCCCGAAGCATTGATTTTTCCCACGGGCGCTATATCTGCATTGATGGATTGTACTATGCCTATCTGCTGATCCCCTCGGACGGGTACAAAACGCAGGTGCCCGCGGGCTGGCTGAGCCTGATCGTCAATGCTGGTGACGGTATCGACATGGATATGTTCCTTGCCCGCCAGCCCAAAGAGCGCATCATCCAGCGTGTGGGCCAGCAGCTCCGTATCAACCGCTCCAAAATCAAAGACGTCAGCGACACGAACACCGATTTTGACGACATCGACGGCGCCATCCGGAGCGGATATTTCTTAAAGGAGGGCCTTGCCAACAACGAAGATTTTTATTACCTGAATCTGCTGATTACTGTGACAGCCCCCTCTGTGGAGGATTTGGAGTGGAAAGTCAGCGAAATGAAAAAACTCCTGCTGTCGCAGGATATGAATGTCAGCGCCTGCCATTTCCGTGAAGAGCAGGCGTTTCTTTCTGCCCTCCCGCTGGTTTCCATGGAGAAAGGGCTTTATGAGCGCGGCAAACGCAACCTGCTGACGGGCGGCGCGGCCAGCTGTTATCCCTTCACTTCGTTTGAGATGTGCGATGACAATGGCATTCTTTTGGGAGTCAACAAATATAACAGCTCCCTGATTATCGTGGATATTTTCAATTCCGCGATCTATAAGAACGCCAATATGGCGATCCTGGGCACCAGCGGTGCCGGCAAAACCTTTACCTTGCAATTGATGGGGCTCAGGATGCGGCGCAAAAACATCCCCGTTTTCATCATCGCTCCTTTGAAGGGGCATGAGTTCCACCGGGCCTGCGCCAATGTGGGCGGTGAGTTCATCCAGATCTCCCCGGCCAGCCCGCACTGCATCAATGTTATGGAGATCCGCAAGGTGGATCGGTCGGTCAACGAAATGCTGGACGGCCCCGGTATCCAACTCTCGGAACTTGCGGCGAAGATCCAGCAGCTGCACATTTTCTTCAGCTTGCTCATTCCCGATATGAGCCACGAGGAACGGCAGCTTCTGGATGAGGCTCTGATCCGCACCTACAATGCCAAAGGCATCACCCACGACAACGCCTCTCTGGAAGACCCGGCCAATCCGGGCTGCTACCGGGAGATGCCGGTGCTGGGCGACTTGTATGAGATTTTTAAGGCCGCCCCGGAAACCACCCGCATGGCCCATATCCTTAACCGCCTGGTGAACGGCTCCGCCAGCACCTTCAACAAGCAGACCAATGTGCGGCTGGACAACAAATACACTGTGCTGGATATTTCCTCCCTCACCGGCGACTTGCTGACTGTGGGGATGTTTGTTGCCCTCGATTTTGTGTGGGACCGCGCCAAAGCCGACCGCACTGAGGAAAAAGCCATTTTTATTGACGAGTGCTGGCAGCTCCTTTCCGGCGCCGGCACCACAGGCACACGCCTGGCTGGTGATTTCGTGTTGGAGATTTTCAAAACCATCCGCGGCTATGGCGGATCAGCGGTCTGCGCCAGCCAGGACCTGAACGACTTTTTCAATCTGGACGAGGGCCGTTTTGGGAAAGGCATCATCAACAACAGCAAGACCAAGATCATCCTCAATCTGGAGGATGACGAGGCAGAACGGGTCCAAGAGACCCTGCACCTGTCCGATGCGGAAACGATGGAGGTCACCCACTTTGAACGCGGCAACGGCTTGATTTCCACCAATAACAACAACATCATGGTGGAATTCAAGGCCAGCCCGCTGGAAAAGGACCTGATTACCACCGACCGCCGCGAGCTGCGTGAAATTTTGGAGCGCAAACGCCGCGAGCAGGAATCTGCGTAGGTTCAAATGATATATATGCGAGGTGAATCCCATGTTTTGATGTACTGCGCTGGGTGTGCGTCTATATGACGCCTTCCATGAAGAAAAGCGCCGGTTTGACGCCCGGATGGCGTCTTTCCGGCGTTCCAATATTTGATAAGGCGTTCCAATGACGCCTTAATGACGCCATTTGATAAAGGAGGTGAGCCACCATGAAGACCAGGGCTGAAATCTATGGAAATGAGGCTGCGGACTTGCTGCGGACGGTAACAATGTACCCTGGCCTCAGTGAACAGCAGCTTCTTTGTTTTCACCCTGGCAAAGAAGATACGGCAAAGGCCCTGCTCTCCCATCTGGAGAGGCAGGGCCGCATTTTTCAAGCAGAGAGCGGCGGCTATTTCCCGGCCGGCCAGCCGGCAAAACTTGACCGGGCGCTTGTCCGGGCAGTGTGGGTCCTGCTGGACTTCATTCAGCGGGCCGAATACCATGCTCCCGCTGATTTTCCTGTCAAGCTCGTTTTCTTTGCCGATGGCGAACTCTACGAAGTGGCCTGCGTTGAGGACGGGCAGGAGGCGCTTGTCTGCCATGCCCTGTGGGGCAATAAGGGCGGCAGCCGCCGCATTATTCTGGTCGATTCACCGGCGCAGATCGCCAAAATCGACTGTCCCGGCATTTCCGGGTTCTGCACCGTAGAGGAAAACGGCCAGACACACTATTTCAAGAAAGCAGGAGGCACATGATTGGACCGAAAACTTATATCCCGCCGGATCGGGAGCATCCTTGACGACATATCCCGGCTGAGCAACGCGCTGTATGCGATGGACACCACCGACATCCAGCGTTATCCCGATAACTATGAGACCCTTTCCACCGATGCCGCGCTGCGGGCAGAGCGTATTGCCTGCCGGCTGCGGCATTTGATTTATTCCAGCACGACCATCCGCAAGGGCGATTACCTCAAGTCAGCCAGTGTGATGCACGGCATCACCATCACCTATGAAAACGAGGTACTTGCTGTGACACTGCCCAGCCTTCTGCCAAAGCGCAGGCAGCGGCAGAGCGCCGAGTTTCTGCTGGACCCCCTCTATTTTGCCCTGGAGCAGTACGCCAAAGAGAACACTTTGCCTCACTACCGGGAATGTGTTGTCTGCTTCGCCCAGGTATATGACCAGGCGCTCCCCACCAGGCGGGTGCGCGACTATGACAATCTGGAGGAAAAGCAGATTTTAGATCTGCTGTCCTCTTTTGTAATGGCGGATGATACCGGCCTGCTGTGTGATGCCTATAACACCGCCGAGCTGGGCGAGCAGGACTGCACGATGATTTTCGTCATGGAGAAGCACCGCTTTCCCGGGTGGCTTGCGGAGCATAAATCAAGCCTGAAATCCATCTCGGATTTTTGAGCATTTTAGGCCCCTTCCGGCCCGACATCCCGCGAAGCCGCTGAAAGCCCCGGATTTTCGGGGCTTGCGGCCATTTGGGAGAGGCCTTATTTTACCGAAGTTCTCAGTCATTACGGTAAAAATCCAGCACCGACAAAGGAGGTGATCCCTTGGGAAAAACAGCCGCACTTTTCCACAGCCGGATACGCTCCCGTTCCGGCTTTTATCGCTGACCGCCATCTCTGGAGAGTTCCCAACCAGCCAGCTGAACCGTCTCCCGGCCAGCCCTTACTATTTGGAGGCGGTCGTGACCTCGCTCAAAAAGAGCGGGCTGCTGCGGACCTACTACCGCGACAGGCTCCGGGGCTATCGGCTGGGGGCAAAAGCCAAGGCCGCCCTGCTGGACGGCTGGCCGGAGCGTTTCTCTCCCTACCTGACCGGCGACACCGACACCAACCGCCTCAAGAGCGAGGTGAACCGGCGGCTCCGGCTCCACCGCCTTGCGGAAACCTATATCACAATGGACAATGCGGGGGCCGGGCTCTTTCAGGATGAAAAGCCGAAGGTTTTTTCGCCGCAGGGCTATTGTGGCGAAGCTGTCGAATATCCCGCCTTTTACAGTTCCCGTGAAGTCAAGGAAATGGGAATCGACGCCACGCAGATTCGCAGCTCCCGGTTTACAGGGGTGCTTCTTGCGCCCACCGGCATTTTTGTCACCTACAACAGCGGCGCTGCCCTGATGAAATGGCGCTGCAAATCCGAGATGCGGGCAAAGGCGCTGATGTGGAGCGTCCTGTGCCAGCAGCGTTTGGCCGGGCAGTACCGCGCCGAAGATGTGCATGGGCTGGTGCTGGGCGACAGCATGGAACTGGCCTACCAGATGCTCACCAGCACCGGCGGGGCCAAGCACGACTATTTCATGCTGGACGGCAGCTACGACCATTTTTATTTTCTCACAAATAACCACCAGGGGGAGGTGATCCTTGCTTTACTGTGTGACCCCTTGAAAACCGCAGAGCTTAACCGCATTCTGTCCCAGGGCTTGATTGCCGGGAACGCCGGCAGGGTCATAGAGCAAGATGCCGCGGAGCGGGACGGTACGCCGGTGCTGTTCGGCTATTCCTGCGACTTACCCCGTATCGCACGCTTTAATACCTCCCTCGACCTGATGGAGCGCCCCGGCACGCTGATCTGCTTTGACTTCCAGGCAGATGTGCTGCGCCGCTACTGCGGCGGCCGGGTCCGTTTCCAAACCATTGATTTCACAAAATTCGAGGGGAGGTTGTTCCCATAAATAAGAAGAAACTCATTGCAGGCCTGATCGCTGCGCCGTTCGCCATCCTTGCGATCCTTTACGCAGGCGGCTTTCTGGGGCAGATATTGGGCAACTACGCGGCATGGAAACAGGGCGGCGGCATTCCCGGAGACGGCACATCTCCGGCGGCAGCGTCGCCCGATTTTATTACCTGCCTGACCTCTGTGCTCCATCCCCCCTATGGGGTGTACGGGGTGCTGATCTGCATTGGCCTGCTGGCGGTCCTGCTGCTCATGGTCATGCGGATGGGCTACAGTGATACCGGCGAGTATGACACAGACCGGAACTTTTCTTGTTATCAACCATTTTTTCATCCTGCAATAGATTTTGCTCCGTCCACTCTATATCAGGATATTCTTCTAATAAAGAATCATAGGCGTACAAAGAAAGATTATTTGTGAAATCTTCATTCGAGAAAACTCTCTTTGCTTCTATAAACATCCTTTGTAATTCATTTTTTTGTTCCTGTTTTCCCATGTCGTCAAAAGCTTTATCCCCTCTGATCAATGGAATAAGCATTTCAACATTTTCTACCCTCTTCTTGACAGAAACAAAGGAAGATAATCGCCTTACTTCATCTAATATAACACTTACATCAGAATCATTAAGAGCCCCAATTTCTTTATTCAAAGCATTTTGGGATTCCTTAACAGCTTCCTCCAACTGTTTTACCAGTTCATTATATTTCTTTAATTCCTCTCCATTTTCTTTTTCTAAAAGAGCATGAGCTGCTTCATATGCCTCCTTCAATTTTATTGATTCCCCATACCGCTGACCACAGTACGGACATTTATCTGTATTTTCATCGAATTCCTCATTTGCTTCGTGCAATGCAATTCTGGCACTTTCCATCTTCTTTATTACTGCCTGTTTAGAAGAAAGAGTTTTACTCATTTCAATCAGATTTGTGCACATACTTTGTACATCTTCAATATCGAAGCGAACGCTTTCTGGAAATAACTGCTTTAGTTTCCTCATTCCATCCGCACTATAATCACTTGGAACAATCTCTTTACTTCTTAAGAAAGCGCTATTATTAAAAATCGTTATTACTCGATTCTTCGACTCTATAATATGCTTAATACCATCAATATCTATTTTTTTATCCTTCACATAGTCACGGCTTAATAAACAATCTTCTACCCCGTTAACCATTGCAGCTTCAAGCTTCTTGTTCCACAAATGATTCTTATAGTCTTCATAGTCTTTGACCAAATGTGAAATTCTATCAATGTCCCTTACTCCACGTTCCAGTTCTGATATATCGACCTCTTCAAGTTTTTCGGAATCCCAAAGTGGAGCACTATCCATATCTCCAAGATTTATAATGTTAAAAAATTCAAATTCGCAACCAGATTCATCAATAGCACCAACCACCCTAAGCTGATCGATATCTTCATTTATCTTGACATCTAATGATTTAATTTCTTCATTTATTACAACATTAGAGGAAGATGCAGTTTTTCCAATTAATTTATCCTGAAGAAATTTTACCCAATTATCCACATCTCCCAGGTCAAGTAACGCATTCATTGCATCCTTTCGTTGAGTTATAGACTGCTTCAAAAAATGTACAGATTCAGCTTGAGATACATAATAATAAACAGCAAAATTCTCTTTAGAATACTTTAGTACATCAAACTCAGATATACTTTTTCTCCAATCTGAATATTCTCTAATACATACATCCAAATTTTCAGTGGAGATACTCTCATTTATCA
>OGWT01002224.1_pt1 | contig 13487 bp, 9 predicted proteins | sample 1576101 | NCBI WGS metagenome assembly OGWT01 (sample SAMEA3541481, study PRJEB24748) | human gut metagenome | biome: human gut; feature: human-associated habitat; material: faeces | place: China | collected 2012 | reverse complement strand
CGGGACCATGCACTCGGATCTAGAGCAATCCCAAAGGGAGGAGGTCATGAAAGAATTCAAGAGCGGACATATCGATATCCTTGTGGCTACGGATGTCGTAGCACGTGGAATTGATATCAATGACATCAAGTTGGTCGTGAACTTCGATATCCCGCATGATCCGGAGGATTACGTACACCGAATCGGACGTACGGCACGGGGTACGAACGGCGAAGGATTGGCGATTACTTTCGTATCGATCGACGAACAAGCACAATTCAAACGCATAGAGGATTTCTTGGAAAAAGAGGTTTATAAGATACCGGTCAGCCCGGAATTCGGCGAAGTGCCCTTGTATGAGCCGGAAAAATACGGTATGAATAAAAGAGGCAGAGGACGGCCTCGTAAAAGTGAAGATAAAGGATCATCCTCGAGTCCACAAAAACGAAATATGGGACATCGTGGAAGACCTAAAAAGGCGCAATAAAAGCACTATACTTTTTAATAGAAAAACACTATACTTTTGGAGCTAAAACAATATTGTTTTGAACTCAAAAGTATAGTGTTTTTTTATGGGATATTATCAACCGTTCATGGATGCCAAGAATTCCATATTATCAACGGTTTGTTCCATCCGTTGCTTAACAAATTCCATAGCCTCCATAGAGTTCATATCGGCCAGGTACTTACGCAGGATCCACATACGGTTCACGGTGTTTTCATCCTGCAACAGGTCGTCGCGGCGCGTGCTGGACGCTGTGATATCGACAGCCGGATAAACACGTTTGTTTGCCAGCTTGCGATCCAACTGCAACTCCATATTACCCGTACCTTTGAATTCTTCAAAGATCACATCGTCCATCTTCGAACCGGTTTCAGTCAATGCCGTTGCCAGGATCGTCAGGCTGCCGCCGTTTTCGATGTTACGGGCAGCCCCGAAGAAACGTTTCGGTTTCTGCAATGCGTTCGCATCCACACCACCGGAGAGCACTTTACCGGAAGCCGGCTGAACCGTATTGTAAGCACGAGCCAGACGTGTGATAGAGTCTAACAGGATCACGACATCATGTCCACATTCCACCATACGTTTAGCCTTATTCAATACGATTTCGGCAATTTTCACATGGCGTTCAGCCGGTTCGTCGAAAGTAGAAGCAATCACTTCGGCATCTACGCTACGGGCCATATCGGTCACCTCCTCAGGACGTTCGTCGATCAGCAGGATAATCATATACACTTCAGGATGGTTGGCTGCGATCGCATTGGCGATATCCTTCAACAGCATCGTCTTACCGGTCTTCGGCTGTGCCACGATCAGACCACGCTGCCCCTTGCCGATCGGCGAGAACAGATCTACTACACGTACGGCGATATTATCATATACTTTCGAAGACTTGCGGGCCGTCAACATGAATTTTTCGTCCGGGAAAAGCGGAGTCAGATGATCGAAAGGAACACGGTCACGGACTTCTTCAGGCGTACGGCCGTTGATCTTGTCCACTTTGACAAGCGGGAAATATTTTTCACCTTCCTTCGGAGGACGGATAGCCCCCTCCACCACGTCGCCGGTCTTCAGGCCGAACAGCTTGATCTGCGACTGCGATACGTAAATATCATCCGGGGAAGTCAGGTAGTTATAATCGGAAGAACGCAAGAAACCATATCCGTCAGGCATCATTTCCAGCACACCGACACCTGTCAGTATACCGTCAAACTCATACTGTTTTTCCTGCACAGCATTGTTATTATTGTTGTTGCGCTGGTTGTTATGATTATTCTGGTTGTTCTGTCTGTTGTTATTCTGGCGAGGATTGTTCTGCTGCTGGGCGGCTGCAGGTTGTTCTTCACGCGCTTTCGGTTCCGGTTTTGCAGGTGTGGAAGAGAATGGGAAAAGTTGATCGAGAACTGATTTGGTGTCCGGATGGCGGAATACCACACGTTTAGGTTCGTCTGACGGAGTCGAAGCGGCAGGAGTTTCCACGACAGCCGGTTCTTCCGTTACTTCGGGAGCAATTTCGGCCGGAAGCTCTCCGTTATCCGATTCCACGACAACAGGAGGAAGCAACGGTTTCTCTACAGGCTTGTCAGTCTTCTTAACCACTTTCTTTGCTGCCGGTTTTACCGTTTCGGCAGGGACGTCGGCCGTAGCATCAGCTACCTGGACAAGAGTTTCGGATACAGGGGCATTGGCTGAAACCGGACTTTTGGAAACGACTGCTTCTTCGTTTTTCTGGACAGGAACAACAGCCGCGGCCACTTTTTCTTTCTTGTCAATACGAGTCCGTCTTTTACGTTCGGGCTGTTCCGGAGCTTCCGGAGCGACCTCTTCTACCGAAGCTTCAACGGGTGTGGCGGGAGCAGCGACTTTCGTTTTGGCATCAGCTTTTGCGCCTTTCGGAGCCGCAGCTTTTGTTTTCTTAGCCTTAGTCTGCCTTTCTGCTTTCTTTGCTTCCTTTTCTTTCTCCTTTTCAGCCTGGATGCCGGCGTATGAAATGGCCTGTTCGTCAAGAATTCTGTATACAAGTTCCTCTTTCTTAAGGGAACTTACTTTTTTAATACCTAACTCTTCCGCTATACTTTGCAACTCAGGAAGGAGTTTTTCATTTAGTTCTAGAATGTTATATTTTTGCATAATGCGAAGTGAATAATAAAAACGACGTACTTACACGACCGGACACGGCACGCGTACAACGCAATCATTGTATCTTTTATAATTTGATAATTAATAATTTCATGTGAAAACCGGATTGTTGAGCTAATTTGAATCATTAGTAACACATCTGCGGAGTAAATCTTTGCAAATGTAATAATATTTTCAGTTACTCTCGCTTTTTGTCGGAAAAAAATTCACAACTAACACACTTTTAGTTGTTTTGTCCAGGCAAAAACGATTATCGGAACGTTCTCCTACAATCCAGATAACAGCGCCTCCGCTGCATAAAAGCCACGTCCGTTCCTTATCTAAACGGCTGAATTTATGATCCGAGAAATAATCGCTTAATTTCTTCCGCCCTTTCATGCCAAAAGGAATAAACCAATCTCCTTCTTTCCATGTACGCAGGGTAAGCGGAAAAGTCAGTTTGTCGTAATCGAAATAAGCGATATTTTTATCTTTCCGGATATGGAAATCTTCCTTAATAACAATCTTCTCGAAAGAAAGTTCGACAGGACCGGACCAAACTTTCTCGCCACCGGTCAGTGTATATTCACGGACCTCTTCTTTTACAAGGGGAGATAACAATAAATAGTCCCGATCTTTTATCAACCGGTGCGTAGAAGAGAAAAAGGTTTTGCCCGATTCTTTCGTCAGGGACAAATAAACATCCTCCGCCACCGGACGAGTAAAGCCATAGGTTTTGAGTAACTCGTATAAAATAGCATCGGGCGACGGGTAACGCATCAAGGCGGCAATCGAAAGGCGGTCCCCTTGCTCGACCACGGCATTCCTCGCCTCTTCCACCACATGCAGATAAACGGCTTCGGCTGCCGACAGATGTTCGGACGTACGGGCGATCGCATCCTTCACGGAAGGATTGATTTCCTCCAGAAGCGGAAGGACACGCAGACGGATAAAATTGCGCGTATAAGCATCGGAAAGGTTGGTACTGTCGGTCACATACGTCAAACCGCGTCCGGCAAGCCACTCCAAGATATCCTCACGGCTCACGGCAAGCAAAGGGCGCACCACGAAACCGTTCCTCGGACGAATCCCGCTCATTCCCCTGATGCCGGTCCCACGTACCAGATTCATCAAAAGCGTTTCCACACTGTCGTCACGATGATGAGCCACAGCGACAGCCTGCGCCCCGGTTGCAGCCCGTTGCTCTTCGAACCAGCCATAGCGCAACTCGCGGGCAGCCATTTCAATGGAGAGATGCCGGTCGGCTGCATATTTCCGGGTATCGAAGTCCGTCATCAGGAAAGGGACATCCAGTTTTCGGGCATACTCCCTTACAAACTGTTCGTCACGCAGGGATTCGTCTCCCCGCAAATGAAAATTACAATGCGCCGCAATACAGGAATAGCCCGACTCCACCAAAATGGTGAGTAGGGCTATTGAATCTGCTCCGCCACTTACACCGACCAGAACCGGACGGTTTTCCGTAAGCAACCGATATTTCTCTATATATGCACGGACAACGTCGCGCATCCGATTATTCTTCTATGCCTGCCAATTCAGGGTCGATCATGATACGACCACAGTATTCGCAAACGATCACTTTCTTACGCAACTTGATATCCAACTGTTTCTGGGGCGGAATCTTGTTGAAACAACCACCGCAGGCACCACGCTGTACATATACGACAGCCAAGCCGTTACGTGCCCCCTTGCGGATACGTTTGAAAGCAGTCAAGAGGCGCGGTTCGATATTCGCTTCCAGTTTCTTTGCTTTTTCGCGCAGTTTCTCTTCGTCCTGCTTGGTTTCGGAAATGATCTGTTCCAGTTCACCCTGCTTTTGAACCAAATCAGCCTTACGGCCTTCCAGTCTTTCGGACAGTTCGGCGATCTCTTCCTTCTTACGGTTGATCGCTTCACCGAATTCACGAATCTTCTTTTCAGAGAACTCGATTTCAAGTCCCTGGAATTCTATTTCTTTTGACAAGTTGTCGAACTCACGGTTGTTACGCACGTTATCCAACTGCGCTTTATATTTTTCAATCAGACCGGTTGACTCCGTAATCTTATGTTTCTGTTCTACAACAGCATTCTCAAAATCTTTAATTTCTGACTGATAGTTCTGAAGACGTGTTTCCAGACCAGCGATCTCATCTTCCAGGTCCTGTACTTCCAAGGGAAGTTCGCCGCGAAGTGTCTTGATCTTATCAATTTCAGTCATCATCGTCTGAAGCTGATACAGCGTAGAAAGCTTTTCTTCAACTGTAATCTCTTTTTCAGCTGATTGTTTATCTGTAGCCATTCTATAAATATTTTACCGGGTTTGAATTAACATTCGAAAAATGTACCGCAAAGGTAGGGAATTTTTTCGATATTATGTTATAAAAGATATCTTTTGTACAGACTTCACTTTCATAATGACCAATAACCGCCAGCAGAATCCGGTCTTCCACATCGTAAAAGTCATTATATTTAGCCTCTCCCGTAATGAAAACGTCCGCACCGTAACTGATTGCGTCTTTGATCAGGAAAGCACCGCTCCCCCCGCATAAAGCGACTTCGCGTATCGGCTTGCCGGTCAGGGCGGAATGCTTCACGCACCCCACTTGGAACAGCTCCTTGATCCGTTGCAGGAAGCCCAATTCACTCTCTTCTTCGGGCAACTCTCCGACTACCCCCGAACCGACCTGGTTCCAGGCATTATCCAAAGGATAGAAATCGAATACCGGTTCTTCATAAGGATGGACGGAAAGCAACGCACGCGTCACCGTCGACTTACGGAAAGCGGGCAATATCGTTTCGATACGGATTTCCGGCTCCACATGCAACTCGCCTATTTCGCCACAGAACGGGTTCGTCCCTTCGCCGGCACGGAAAGTCCCGCTCCCCGGCAGGCTGAAGCTACAGGAATCATAGCCGCCTATCGCTCCGGCTCCCGCATTGAACAAGGTCGTCCTCACCAAATCGGCATAGGCCTCCGGCACGAAAGTGACCAGCTTCAGCAAAGCACCTTTCTGGGGGCTCAGGACACGGACATTTTCCAGCCCGATCAGTTCCGCCAGACGGAAGTTCACGCCTCCCGCCGCATTATCGAGATTGGTATGGGCGGCATAGATCACCAAGTCATACTTGCAGGCCTTCATCATGCACCGCTCGATATAGGTCGAACCGGTCAGGGATTTGAAGGCTTTAAAGGCCAAAGGATGATGAGAGACAATCAGATTACACCCCATCTCTATCGCCTCGTCCACCACCTCTTCGGTGACGTCGAGGCAAAGAAGCGCACCGGTAGCCGGCTGATTCACATCGCCTACCTGCACACCTGCATTGTCAAAACTTTCCTGCAATGGCAACGGAGCGTATTGTTCGATTTCTTTCAGTATATCCTTAACCCTTAACATAATCAATAATTTATAAATAAATCAATTTGCCAATAGGCCAGTGAACCATTCACCAGCATACCGGCAAATCGACCTATCGGTATATTACTCCTTAATATCTACTTTCAGGCATAATTCTTCCAACTGCGAATCATCCAGTTGTCCGGGCGCATCCAGCATGACATCGCGACCGGAGTTGTTTTTCGGGAACGCGATACAGTCACGGATAGAATCGAGGCCGGCAAACAAAGAGACCCAACGGTCCAGACCGTAAGCCAGACCACCGTGAGGAGGCGCACCATATTTGAAGGCATTCATCAGGAAGCCGAAACGCTCCTGTGCCTTTTCTTCGGTGAAGCCCAACAACTGGAACATCTTATCCTGCAACTTGCTGTCGTGGATACGGATGGAACCGCCACCCACTTCGACACCATTAATCACCATGTCGTATGCATTCGCACGGACGGCTCCCGTATCGCTGTCCAGCAAAGGAATATCTTCGGGTTTGGGAGAAGTAAACGGATGGTGCATTGCATAGAAGCGCTGGTCTTCTTCGCTCCACTCGAACAGCGGGAAGTCGATCACCCACAGGCAGGCGAACTTGTTCTTGTCACGCAAGCCCAACTGACCGGCCACTTCCAGACGCAATTCGCAAAGTTGTTTGCGCGTCTTCATCGCATCGTCGCCGGAAAGGATCAGAATCAAGTCGCCCGGTTTTGCACCGAAAGCCTCTTTCATCTGCTGCAATACTTCCTGGGTATAGAATTTATCCACACTCGACTTCACATTGCCGTCGGCCTCCACACGGGCATATACCATGCCCTTTGCACCGATCTGCGGACGTTTCACAAACTCAGTCAGCGCATCCAGCTGCTTGCGCGTATAAGAAGCCGCCCCTTCCGCACAGATACCGCCGACATAAGCAGCATTATCGAATACGGAGAAACCGTGTCCCTTCATGATGTCCATCAGTTCGACGAACTTCATATCGAAACGCAGGTCCGGCTTGTCGCTTCCGTAATATTTCATGGCATCGTGCCAACTGATACGCGGGAAAGCTTCTTTTATATCGATGCCCCGGATCACCTTGAACAGATGCTTGGCCATTCCTTCGAAAATGTTCAGCACGTCTTCCTGCTCCACAAAGCTCATTTCGCAGTCGATCTGTGTAAATTCGGGCTGGCGGTCCGCACGCAGGTCTTCGTCACGGAAACATTTCACGATCTGGAAATAACGGTCGAAACCGGAAACCATCAACAACTGCTTCAACGTCTGCGGAGACTGAGGCAAAGCGTAGAACTGTCCGGGATTCATACGGGAAGGCACGACAAAGTCACGCGCCCCTTCAGGCGTCGAGTTTACCAGCACCGGAGTTTCGACTTCCAGGAATCCTTGCTTATCCAGATAGTTACGCACCTCGAAAGCCATACGATGACGCAGTTCCAGGTTCTTGCGGACGGCGTTGCGGCGCAAGTCCAGATAACGGTATTTCATACGCAGGTCGTCCCCCCCGTCCGTATCGTCTTCAATCGTGAAAGGAGGAGTCACGGCAGCATTCAGGACATTCAGTTCCGAAACGATGATTTCGATCTCACCGGTAGGGATATTCGGGTTTTTGCTGGAACGTTCGCGAACGGTTCCCGTCACCTGGATAACATATTCGCGTCCCAGCTTATTTGCTTTCTCACAAAGAGCGGCATCCACTTCCTGGTTAAACACCAATTGCGTAATACCGTAACGGTCGCGGATATCCACGAACGTCATGCCACCCATCTTACGGGTTTTCTGTACCCAGCCGGCCAGCGTAATCACCAAGCCTTCATCGGCAAGGCGCAGGTCGCCACATGTTCTTGTTCTATACATTATATAATATGGATTAAACTGTTTTTCTTTTTTACGTGTGCAAAGATAATAATTTATAGGTCTCAAGAATATTTGAAATGGCATTTAAACGTTGAAAAGTCGTTTCTAATTTTCTTGAAGCCATTTTTCAATGGTGAAACCCCATCTCCATTTTTCTTGAAACGGTTTTTCACCATTAAAAAGGCACTTCAAGAAATATTGAAACGGGGATTCAATAGTGAAAAACGGCTTCAAGAAAATTTGAAACCGTTTTTCAACGTTTAAATGCCATTTCAACTAAAATTGAGAGGGGAAATCAATGCTTGTCTTCCAGCGTGAAGCGCAATGTCCCGGCATTCACCAGTTCGGCTTGCGAAATCGTATACCCTTTCAGCTTCTTTCCGCCGGCTGTCACCTCTTTGATATAAATATCTTCCGGGGTTTTGCGGGCAGACTCGATCACCAATTCGCCTTTCGGATAGAACTTCTCGTCCAGCCGGATCGTCACCTTGTTGAAGGTCGGAGAAGTCACAACATAATCCAGGTCACCGGGACAGGCCGGATAGAATCCCATCATCGAGAAGATCGCCCAGGTAGACATCGTACCCGTATCGTCGTTACCCGGAAGTCCGTTCGGAGCATTGTGATAATATTTGCCCAACAGTTCGCGGACCAGCTTCTGCGTACGCCAGGCTTCTCCCTTGAAATAGCTGAAGAGGTACGGATAAGCGATATCCGGCTCGTTTGCCATATCGTAGTACCCTTTGTCGAAGACCATCTGCAACTTATCGACAAACCTCTTCTGACCGCCCATCAGTTTGGCAAGGCCTTTGATGTCATGGGGGACATAGAACGTGTAGTTCCAGGCGTTTCCTTCATGGAAACCGGGGCTCGGCTCGAAGTTCTCCCCCTGTTTCGGATCGAAAGGGGAATAGAACGTGCCGTCGGGCAGGATGGGACGAAGCGTACCGAACTCCTTGCAATAGTAATGCTTATAGCCCATAGCCCGCTCACGGAACAGCTTGGCGTCTTCCTTCTTTCCCAACGCATCTGCCAACAACGAGAGATTCCAGTCGGCGATATAATATTCCAAGGCATGCGAAACCGAATTATCATACTGTTCGCGCAAGGGGACGTAGCCTTTGCTCATATAGTCGTTATTGTCCGGGCGGAGCAGGTTGAACTCTCCGGGAGTAGTAGCGCCCTTGCGCATCCCTTCGTAGGCAGTCTCGATATCGTAATCGCGCAAACCGCGCATATAAGCATCCACGATATAAGGGATAGACGGATCGCCTTCCATCGTCAACGTCTCGCGTCCGTACAGTTCCCACTTCGGGAGCCATCCGCTTTCCTTGTACATGTCGATCATGGTGCGGATGATGTCGAGCTGTTTTTCGGGATAGAGCAATGTCATCAATGTGCTGACATTGCGGTAGGTGTCCCAGAGCGAAAAGACCGTATAGCGGTTTCCGTCCGTATGGCCGACTTTCAGGCTTTCCATCATCGGATATTCGCCATTCACGTCCTGGATGATGTTCGGATGGATCAGCAGGTGGTACATGGCGGTATAGAAAATCGTCTTATCGTCGTTCGTCCCGCCTTCCACCATCACACGCGACAGATCGTCGTTCCACATCTTGCCGGCTGCCGCACGCACTTTGTCGAAATTGAAATCCGGCTGTTCGGTGTTCATATTCAGGCGGGCATTTTCGATGCTGACAAACGAGACACCCATCTTTACTTCGATCACTTCGTCTTCTTCGGTATCATACTTGAACCAGACGCCGATGTCGTCACCGCTCATCTCACGGTCATACTTCGTATACAATTTATATTTGCCGGAATAGGCATCCCATTCGGCTTCCACACCCTTCATCTCGCGTTGTTTCTTCCAGTAACCGGCCTGCTTGGGGGCTTTGCTGAGCTTCATCACGAAATAGATCGGGAAAACAGCCTGCGGGTTATAGCAGAACGTACCGAGCAGCTTGCTTCCCTCTATCTCCGTATCGCTCACCATACGAACGGTCGCACCGGTTTCATTCGTCAGCCCCTCACCCAAATTCAAGAGGATATTCCCCTGCCCTTTCGGGAAAGTAAAACGTGTCAGGCCGGTACGCATGGAGGCGGTAGCTTCCGTCTTGATGTCATATTTCGTCAGGATATTACTGTAATAGCCGGGATGGGCCACCTCGTTCTTGTATTCGCTGCCGTATGCGTGATAATCCACATTCAGCTCCCCGGAGGTAGGCATCAACAACAGGCTTCCCATCTCCGGACAACCGACACCGCTCAGATTGACGTGCGCATAACCGGTGAAGAAATTATTATCCGCCGAATAAGGCGTGGACCACCACTGGCTGTCCTTATCAAACTTATTACTTTTCGACCCCATCACATTGAAGGGGGTAACACTCATCATTCCCTGGGGGCAAATCGCACCGGGATTGGTCGTCCCGTAGTTGCTTGTCCCGATAAACGGATTCACATAATCTACCGGCTGTTGCGCGGAAACCAGCAAAGAACAGCAACCCAATAAAAAAGAAAACAACACCATCTTCATAACACCAACTCTTATTTTTTAATTCTTAATTCTTAATTTTTAATTCACCAAACAACGATCTCATCCGCAAAAATAAAACCGGGATTCGCCCTCGGCGCTTTCAAACGGATATAACGGGTTTTCCAGTTACCGTCGAACGTATATTCTTGGAACAGGAGGTCCGGATCATCAGCCGGAACCGTTGTCGGAACAATCCCGCGGGAAATAAAGTTTTCACCATCTTCCGAAGTCAACAACTCCACTTGTCCGGGCTGGAACACCCCCGGACCGATCAATTGCATGAAACGAATGGACACTTTATGGATATCCGTATCCTCTTCCATATCGATCACACAGTCCAGGTCATCCAAATAACCTTGCCAACGTCCGTCCAGATAAGTCAGACCGCCCCGATAGCCGTCCAACAGGGCGTTCGTTCCTCCGGCCATATAGCCTTCGTAGAGCTTACTATTATAATGTATAGGCTTATTGATGGCCCGATGATAATCCACTTTCTTTTCCGTCGGTGTCCCCTGAAGCACACCGTCCCGGAAAATAGCGGCTTTGATATGGGCGGAATCTTGCACGGTTATCGGCCCGGCATAAAGGGCGGAAGATGCCACCGGAACGGAACCGTCCGTCGTGTAGCGGATTTCCGCCGGGTATTTCTCGGCATCCAGTATGACTTCTATCTCTCTGCCTGCCGTATCGACCTGCATGGTCACTTCCAATTCGTCCGAAAGGGTAAAAGTACGGATCCCCATTCCCTGCAATTTGGAAATATGCGCATTCATGCGAGGTTTGAAATCCTCCCATGTCCGTAATTCCTGCGGCGTCCATCCGATCTCGGCCACAGCAAGGGCACGCGGGAACATCATATATTCCAGATGTTCGGGTGTCTGGATATATTCGGTCCAGGTATTGGCCTGCACCCCCAAAATATGCCGGCATTCCTCTGCCGTCAACGAATCCGCCGGGACGGGATCATAGCTATACACTTTCTTTATCGGCGTATAGCCGCCGATGGCATACGGCTGTGTCTTCGGATCGGCCTGATAGAAATCCAAATACATATAATTGCCCGGTGTCATCACCACATCATGCCCCATCCGTGCCGATTTGATTCCACCGTCTTCTCCCCGCCATGACATGACGGTTGCTTCGGGAGCCAGACCGCCTTCCAAGATCTCATCCCAACCGATCAGCTTGCGATCTTTCGAATTCAGAAACTCCTCAGCCCTGTGAATCATGTAACTCTGAAGCTCGTCCACGTTCTTCATTCCTTTTTCCTTCATCAAAGCCTGGCATTTCGGACATTTCTTCCAGGCGGACTTCCCGGCTTCATCGCCACCGACATGGATATATTCGGACGGGAAAAGATCGATCACCTCGCCGAGCACGTCTTCGAGGAAGGTCATTGCCTTTTCATTGCCGGCACAGATCACATCGTCCGATACGCCCCACTGGGTCCATACTTCATACGGTCCGCCCGTACAACCCAGGTCCGGATAAGTCGTGATAGCTGCCAACTGGTGTCCCGGAAGGTCTATTTCGGGGATGATCGTGATGAAACGTTCTTGGGCGTAAGCGATCACGTCGCGGATTTCGTCTTGCGTATAGAACATGCCTTCGCCATACGGTTTGCCGTCATATTTGCCGGAGTTACGGCCTATGACGGTTTCCTTGCGTTGCGCCCCGATCTGGGTCAGTTCCGGATATTTCTTGATCTCGATGCGCCATCCCTGGTCGTCTGTCAGGTGCCAGTGGAAGCGGTTCATATTGTGCAAGGCAAGAATATCGATGAACTTCTTGACCGAATCTACCGGGAAGAAGTGCCGGGAAACATCGAGGTGCATACCGCGATACGGGAAACGCGGATAGTCGTTGATACTGGCGGCCGGAAGTTCGATGTCCATTCCTTCGGCCACGGCGGGGATAGACTTACGCAAGGTCTGCACGCCATAGAAAATACCGGCGTTGGATGCTCCGGCGATCTCGATGCCGTTTTCGCTGATCAGCAGGCGGTAGCCTTCCGGGTTCCGGATGTCGGAAGCGATTGACAGATGAATGCCTTTGTCCGCATTCCCGGTAATCACTTTCGGTTCATATCCCGTAGCCTCTTTGACATAGGAGGCAAGGAAACGGGCGGTCTGTTCCATTTCCGCATCACCTTCCTGATAAGAGATCGGGGTAGACGGTTTCAACAGGAACGGGGCGCTGCCCTGTGTCACCACTTCTTGAGGAAGCGGGATAATGGCATAGTCTCCTTGTGCTTTTTTACCTCCCGAACAAGCCACGGCTCCGGCCAGGGTTGTCAGGATACATGCATACTTTGTTAGTTTGTTCATGCGTTTAAAATGTTATAAGTGAGAAAAATAATAATTCTTATTTGGTCCAGTAGTCCACGACGGTGACGGCAGATGCCTTGTCTCCTAATACTTTCCCGAAAGCCTTATGCGCCGGATGGATCAGGTAGGCGTCTCGGTCGGCATCCGAATGGAAAGTCAGGAAGAAACAGTGCGTCAATCCCTGTTGCAATCCTTCGGGACTGCAATCCGTTCCCCATTCGTACCCTTTGATCAGGTCTATCTGGGAGGGAAGTGCACAGAAAGCTTCTTCGACTTCCTTGATCTGTTGGGCGGATACTTCTGGCTTGAAACCGAACATGACAACGTGGCGAAGCACTTTCTCCTGCTTGGGAGCATTGCTGCAACAGAACATTAGGGCCGAGAATGTCAGGATTGTCAGTGAAGCGAAGATTGTCTTTTTCATGATGATCAGGATTAATTTATGATTATAATCAGACAAAGATAAAGATAAATAGCAGACTGCCCTACAATACAACCGGCTTTTTCTTTAGTCCGGTAGTAATCTTGTTGTAGTTTCATGTAAGGGTAACTTTAGTTTCCTGTCGATGAAACTTTATTTTTACCTGCGGGAGACTTTATTTTCACCCTATGGAAAAAAGTGAAACTTTTTGATCTGCCTTGAAAAAGTCGTTCACCTTTTTCACGGTAGTACACTGAGTATAGGCGTCGTGACAGTAGATGACTGCCTGTTTCTCTGAGGCAGCTTCTTCCAGCATCCGCATTTTTTCGTTGTAGGAAACGACAGGATAGGTGTCGTATGC
>OGWT01002221.1_pt1 | contig 13490 bp, 8 predicted proteins | sample 1576101 | NCBI WGS metagenome assembly OGWT01 (sample SAMEA3541481, study PRJEB24748) | human gut metagenome | biome: human gut; feature: human-associated habitat; material: faeces | place: China | collected 2012 | reverse complement strand
GCGTCTCCAAGGATCTGACCACCGGCGAAAAGACAGAGATCACCCTGCCGAAGTCCAACGTTCTGGCATTCACACTGGAACAGGGCGCAAAGGTTGTTATCCGTCCGTCTGGTACTGAGCCGAAGATCAAGGCTTATTACACCGTAACTGCGGATACCAACGAAGAGGGTTCTGTAAAGGAAAAGGCACTGGATACTGCATTCAGCGCAATGATTCTGAACTAATTTTCACTTGTTGAAATAAAGCAAATGCTCTGTCCATGTATATGGGCAGAGCATTTTTGTTGTCCGATAACAGAAAAGCGGAGGGTTTCTGCTGAATCCTCCGCTTTTCGTTGTTTTGCTTATAAAGTGTGGCAGACTTCTGCAAACGGCACCAGCTTTTTCAAAGCTGTACACGCCTGTTCCGCCGCCGCACGAGTCGGGAACAACCCGAACACTGCCGCACCGCTACCAGTCATTACGCTGCAAAGCGCATCGTGTTCCAGCATACTCTTCCGAATCGCAGCAACTTCGTCCAGATCAACTGCCAGTTCGAACAGGTTGCCGCAAAGCGGTGCAATTTCTTCCGCAGTTGCCCCATTTCGCAACGCCTGCCGCAGTTCCTGCACAGGCGGATGCTGTGGATTTTGCAAAGCGTCAATCGCACCATATGCCTGTGCGGTGGAAACGCCTGCTGTCCCCTTGGCGATCACCATGCAGTCCGTAGAAAACGCCGGCAGTTTTTCCAATTTCTCGCCGATTCCGGCAGCATATGCCGTTCCGCCGTACAGGAAAAACGGAACATCTGCTCCCAGAGATACCGCAATTTCAGCCAATTTATCCATGCTCAAGACGGTGGACCATACGATGAGACGCCGCCCCGTTTCATCGGCAGTACTCCGGAGGCGGGGGCTTTGAATAATAAAAGGACTAAAGTCTCTTTGATGTTCGACGAGTTTATTAAGCTGGAGAAAGCGACCGAGAAAGTCGTTGTTTCCCCTCCCCAGATACAGCAACCGGAAATCAAGGCTTCCGGCAAGAGAATACAAGTCAACCTGCTTGACTCTCTGAAACCTAACACGACCTACACGATTGACTTCTCGGATGCGATTGTCGACAATAATGAAGGTAATCCGTTGGGTAACTTTGCATTTACGTTCTCTACCGGTACGGAAATCGATACGATGGAAGTAGCAGGAACGATGCTCGATGCCTCTAACCTGGAGCCTATTAAAGGTATGCTTGTCGGACTACATTCCAACCTGAACGATTCGGCTTTTAACAAATTGCCTTTCGACCGTGTGGCACGTACGGACAGCCGTGGACGTTTCTCCATCCGTGGCGTAGCTCCCGGCAAATATCGCATCTATGGATTGATGGATGCCGACCAGAATTTTACCTTCAACCAGAAGAGTGAGATGATCGCTTTCCACGATTCATTGATTATCCCCCGCATGGAAGAACGCATCCGCATGGATACGGCTTGGGTGGACTCATTGACTTACGACACGATTGTTGAGAAGAAATATATGCATTATTTGCCGGATGATGTCATTCTCCGTGCTTTTAAAGAGCTCAACTATTCGCAATATCTTATCAAGTCGGAAAGACTGGTTCCTCAAAAGTTCACTTTCTATTTTGCCGGTAAGGCGGACACTTTGCCTGTCTTGAAAGGTTTGAACTTCGATGAAAAGGATGCTTTTGTCATCGAAAAGAATCAGCGGAACGATACGATCCATTATTGGGTGAAAGATTCTCTGCTCTTCAAGCAGGATACGCTGGCCATGAGTCTGACTTATCTTTATACAGATACTTTGAATCAGCTAGTGCCCCGTACGGATACGCTGAACCTTGTTTCGAAGCAGAAATATAAGAAAGAGGAGCCGGATAAGGACAAAAAGAAAAAGAAGAAAAAGAAAGGGGAAGAGGATGAACCCGAACCGACGAAATTCTTGCCGGTGAATGTTAGTGCCCCTTCGTCAATGGATGTATACGGCTATATTTCTTTGAATTTTGAAGAACCGATAGCCAGTTATGACACTGCTGCCATACATCTGCGGCAAAAAGTAGATACGCTCTGGAAAGATATACCATTCGAGTTTGAGCAGGATTCAGTGAATCTGAAGAAATTTAATCTGTATTATGACTGGGAACCGACATTGGAATATGAATTCTCGGTAGACTCGACTGCCTTCCACGGAATATACGGATTATTTACCGATAAGATAAAACAAGGATTCAAGGTGCGTAGTGAAGATGAATATTTCACACTTCATTTCAATGTGACGGGAGCAGACTCACTGGCCTTTGTCGAATTACTTGACGCCCAGGACAAGGTGGTCCGTAAGCGGAGAGTGGAAGAGGACGGAATGGTCGATTTCTACTTCCTGAATCCGGGAAAATATGCAGCCCGACTAATCAATGACACAAATGGAAATGGTGAATGGGACACGGGAGACTTTGCTAAAGGCATCCAGCCGGAGGCTGTTTACTACTATCCGACGATATTGGAATATAAAGCGTTGTGGGATGTGACCCAACCGTGGGATATTCATGCGACTCCAGTGGATAAGCAGAAACCGGACGAACTTAAAAAACAAAAACCAGATGAAGACAAGAAAAAGAAAGATAGGGATCGAAATAATCAGAACCGCCGTCGTTGACGCTCGATGTAACCTTATTATTGGATTGGTGGCATTACTGACGGGAATCTTCGCCCTCCCTGCCAGTGCCCAATGTGAAGCGAAGAATGATGCGTTTCAATCCGGCGAACATGTAATGTATGATTTATACTTCAACTGGAAGTTTGTCTGGGTGAAAGCCGGACTTGCCAGTCTGACGACGAATGCTACTACTTATCATTCACAACCTGCCTACCGGATCAATCTGCTTGCTTTGGGCAGTAAACGGGCAGACTTCTTTTTCAAGATGCGCGATACGCTGACTTGTGTGATCGGTGAAAAACTGGAACCGCGCTATTTCCGCAAAGGTGCTGAAGAGGGAAAACGTTACACGGTTGATGAGGCTTGGTTTTCTTATAAGGACGGTCTTTGCCTCGTAAACCAGAAACGTACTTATCGGGATGGAGCGTTTGATGAATCTGAAGCTAGCGATAGCCGTTGTATATACGATATGTTAAGCATCTTGGCGCAGGCACGTTCTTACGACCCTGCAGATTATAAGGTGGGAGACAAAATCAAGTTCCCGATGGCTACGGGCCGTAAAGTGGAAGAGCAAACGCTTATCTACCGTGGAAAAGAAAATGTGAAAGCGGAGAATGGAGTTACTTACCGTTGCCTGATCTTCTCATTGGTAGAATATGATAAGAAAGGAAAAGAAAAGGAGGTGATTACTTTCTTCGTGACGGACGACTTGAACCATCTTCCTGTCCGTCTGGATTTATTCCTGAACTTCGGTTCGGCAAAAGCATTCCTGAATAATGTGACGGGTAACCGGCATCCGCTGACTTCTATCGTTAAATAGATATAGAGAAAAAACGAAGGCATATCAGAAGTAAATGGCCCTGCCAACCTGTTATTTTTTAGACGCGGATAACGCGGATGACACGGATTTATTATCTTTTTATCCGTATCATCCGCGTTATCTGTTTCTAAAAGGTATACTTTTAAAAGTGTTGATGCGCTTTCCTGTTTTATTCCTGAACTTCGAAAGGCACTTTCTGATCCTTTCGGAATACGCTAGATTCAAAAGTTGCAATCAACTCTCCGTCTTGGTTTGTTATATCTACCTGATAGCAACCTGTACTTCGGCCGATATAGCGTTCGCGTGCTTCGGCAAAGAGAGTATCTCCGGGGCCGCTGGCACGTAGGAAAGTAATAGTGGACGAGAGAGAGAAAGCTAGTGTACCGTGCGAGTTGGCAGCTGCGGCAAGCGCCAGATCTGCTAATGTGAAGATCGCTCCTCCTTGTGTGCGGGCACCTGCGTTAAGATGTTCGGGTTTTATTTCTAATTTGGCTTTACTGTAACCTTTGCGTACTTCCAGCAGTACTACTCCTGCATTTTCGGCAAACAGATCGTTCTTAAAAAACTCTTGTGCGGTCATGATATTATTTTTGAAGATTCTTTAATCGTTTCTTATTTTTTCAATGAATGGATATATACCTTATCTTTTTCAATTGAGTAGCTAAATTTATTTGTTTCAGACATAATATCCAATATTTTCTCCAAATTATTTGTTTCTATAATAAAACTTCCATGGAAAATCAAATTCTTGAGTTGCTCTGACTCAAATGCAAATGTCACATCAAACTGGCGCTCCAACTCTTTAGAAATGATCGACATAGGAACTTCATCCCAGAATACTTTGCAGTTGATCCACTGTTCAGCATAGTCAGCACTCTCGGTCAGCTTATAAGTTTGGTCAAGCTTATTAACTGTCATCGTTTGATTAGGCTTCATTATAAACTCTTGGTTGATGCACAATAAGACAATGGAACCTTCTAGGAGTGATACCTTTATATAATTCTCATCACCATAATTTTTAACGTTAAACTTAGTACCCAGTACCTTGATCTGTGCGGAGTCTGTTTGTATAACAAATGGATGCTCTCCATGCTCTACCTCAAAATACCCTTCGCCTTCCAGCCGGACATTGCGATTCTTTCGACTAAAACTCTCGGAGTAAGAAAGCTTGGAATCTGCGTTTAACCACACTATAGAACCGTCAGGAAGCTTCATTTTTAATTTCGATTTTCTTGGAGCGTATACTTCGGAAATCAAAGAATCATCAGGTGTTGTAAAATTATAAATTATAAAAGGAGTGGTAAACAGTAATATAATGATTGCCGCTGCGTAACCTGCATACTTCACAAATAAGGCTCTTCTCATCTTTCCTGCCGGAGCACTCTTATGTTTGCGGATTCGTTTCGCAAATCTGTTATAGGCTTGTTCTTCGTGTACAGATACATTTTTATACTCGGCAGACAGAAGCCAGATTCGTTTCTGCTGTTCAAAATATTTCTGATTCTCCGGATCGGAGTATATCCATTCGTTCAACTTATGCAAGTCCTCTTTGGTGATACTTCCCGAGAGGAAATCATATATCAGTCTGTCAAATTCTTCTTTCATACCATCTTAAACTTAATATCTATTGAAAATCATATACCTGCGCTATCATCAGGACAGTTTGTCAATAGAAGAAGTATAGTGAATTACTTTGCTTTTTAATATTAATTAAATATATTCGTAATAAACATTACAATCAGGGCAAGATAAGATCTTGCTGCTTCCTTCAGTTTATCCAGTGCACTTCGCATGTGATATTTCACTGTATGAATAGTGATTCCCATGATTTCGGCAATTTCTTCTTGTCTTTTGTTCTCAAAACGACTCAATAAAAATACCTTCCGGGTTTCCGGAGATAAGCCGTCAATCGTCTTCTGGATAATAGAATGTAGCTCTTTACCCTCTAAATGCTCAACCGGATTTTCGCCCAAGGACCATAAATCGCTGTAAATGACCAGGTCTTCTGACGAGCAGGCCGTTTCCCTTCTCACATATTCAAGCTGAAGATAATTGATACACTTATTGGCTACACTTCTGAAAAGGTAGTTCTTCAATGAGGTGTTAATTGTTATTTTAGAGCGGTTTTCCCATAGACTATACACCAAATCTTCTACTATAGATTCTGATAGATAAGAGTCTGTCAAATACCCTCTCGCTATCCGGCAAAGATCTGTATAGTAAGTTTTATAGATGTATCGGAATGCCTCCTCTTTACCCGATTTCAGGGCCTCGATAATCTCTGTTTCCAGGTTTTTTTCCATTATGTCTTTCAGAAATCGTATATTTGATTTATTAGTTAATATATTAAGGTGAATACTCACAGGTTCTGTTTCTCCGATGGATAATTCGGGGGCAAGGTATTGAAAAAATGTAAGATGACCAAACTCACTAATAAAAAGATGAGTTGAAGGGCTGAACGAATAAAAAAATCATTTCTCACTATACTTTTTATTAATCTGGCTGTCATATTAATGAATAGGCCAATAAAGCATATTTTAACCTGAATCTCTATGAATGGTAAAAAGAAGGATTGTAAAAGAGCATAGCGCGACACTCTTTTTTAAGTTATAAGGTATACAAACAGCTGTTTTAGTTTAGTCATGCAGGATAAAGATTGTTTTCAGGAATAACAGAAAATAAGCTATTTCTTATTTAAATAATATTGTATGAAGAAACTACATTTTCTATTAAGCACATTCCTTGTGTTTATATTCACGTCATGCGGAGAAGATGAACTGAAAGGTGTTGTCTTATCCGAAAATCCGGGGTACGTAAAAGAACCATTGGTAGCCATACAGGCAGAAGATGGCACAGGGAACTGGATAAATGGTCTTATTGACCAGAACAGTAGGGTCATAGCCTTAGATTTTCGCATTTTGGACGACCAAAGTGCGGTGAATGTGAAACTCAAACTGGCGGATGAATGGGCAAAGCCCATTGATCCGCTCACTACTGATGCTGTACTGGACTTGAGCAGCGGTATCACCCGTATTAAAGTGAATGATGGAGCAGATGATATCGAATATACCATTTTCAGCACTTCTACTCAGCTACTTCGAGGCGTAACGGCTACTTGTAACACAGAGCAGGTTAGTGCTAACTTTATTAATGGCATCGCTTCGTTACGTTTCAAACAAAACACTGCATTTGCAAACGTAGTGTTGATGCCGACCTTGGCAGATAACGCAGAAATCATCTCCACGGATCCCGTCAGTCAAAAGGATGAAAACGGAAACCTGATTGTCGACCTAAGTAGCACACTTACTATTACTGTAAAAGACAATACGAACAACATGACTAAAAAATATCAGTTGAGTGCTGTAAATGGAATTATTGACGCAGGGGTAAACTGGAAAAATATTACTGCTGATTTAAAGAGTCAACACAGTAGTATTCGTATTCCTGATTTCATGATTGTCTATGAAAATAAAAACTTGCATGGAAGGAGCGGTAATACGGGATGGTTGATAACTATTCCTGCCGGTAGAATAAATATGAAGGTTAGCTGGGATATGAATAAAGACAATGTAACATGGGCTGAACCCACTGCTCAACATCGTACAACAGCTATCATGAATGATAATATGGATTATTCATTGTTTGTTCCGGGATTGTCCGGGCAATTCTGGGTACCGATATTTTATAGCCTCGGGTGGAATGATAGTGGGCTGCTATCCGCACCGCGTCTCGGATATAACCTATCTACTTCTTTGAAGTATTGTCCGGGAACTCTGGGAATTACAGCTGATGGAAAAGCGGAGATTTCGTATGCAGAAGTGATAGATAATAACTTGTATAAGTTTACCAGCGGCGGAGCCGGCAAACAAGCTGCCAATGGAGTACAGTGGTCCCCAACCAGTGCTGTCAGTGGATATTCCTATCCGTTGCAAAAAGGGCAGATCATGATTGCCGGAGAAAATGCAGAACTTTACAAGACATTTGCTACTAATGAAGGAAGAAATACTTCGACCCGTAACAGAGGAATGGATGGAGCATTGTCAGGAAGTAATTCATGGGCTGCTAATCCGGTAAGCATCTGGACTTTTGATGGTAAACCTGTAGGACGTCGGGCTGTCGGTATCACGGAAGAAGGAGACTTGGTCATTTTCATAAGTAATCGTTTTACAAATTCTTATAACTCGGTAAAAGCGGCTTGGAATGTCTTTAGTGATGGCTCTTCTTTACGGGAAGTTGCTGTGGCATTGCAGGAAGTGGGTTGTACGGATGCCATTGTGTTTGGTGAGAACTACCATAGTCCTGTTGTCATTCGGGATGATAATAGAGGGATACCTTTAGGGAAAGTTGCCGGCAGATACGATTGGGAAACGAATGGCAATGTGAAAAATGCGGATAATGAAGCTAGTTCGCAATCCTGGATAATGTTTAAATAAGAACATTGTAAGACAATGAGTTAGTAACAAAAGATATACATATAAAAACTTAAATCAATGAGTAAAATCATCAAATGCATGTTCTTCGTGCTATTAGCCGCAGTTCTTCCACTGTCGGTTCACGCACAGCAGGTGACCTTACATTTGCAGGACGTAACGGTGCGCAAAGCGTTCCGGGAGTTGGAGGTCAAAGGAAATGTATCCTTAGTATATGAGAAAAATGATGTGGACCTGACCCGTAAAGTAACCGTGAAGGTAGATAATCAACCGATAAGCAAGGCACTGGATCAGATTCTGAAAGGGCAGGAATTAATTTATAAAATAAAAGATAATCATATTATTATCACCCGGCCTGTCGTTCAGAAATCAGATAAGAAACGGCGTATCAATGGTGTCATCAGCGATGTCAATGATGAATTGTTAATTGGAGTATCGGTATCAATTCCCGGTACTAATATTGGCACGGTGAGTAATATGGAAGGGAAATTTGAATTGGAAATACCGGAGGACGCTAAGAAATTGCAAGTGTCTTATATCGGTTTTGACACGCAGGAAATTTCATTGTCGCCCGGCAAGACGACATTCAACATTGTAATGGGAGAGAATGTGAAAATGCTTTCAGAAGTAGTAGTGGTTGGTTATGGTACGCAAAAGAAGGTGAACCTGACCGGTTCGGTTGCTACGGTAAATTTGGAAAAGGAATCACTTTCCCGTCCTTTGGTCAGTGCTTCGCAGGCGTTGAGCGGTATGACAGCCGGTTTGCAGGTGATGCAAAGCTCCGGGACTCCATATAATGAAGGCTTTTCTTTCAATATTCGGGGAGTAGGTACCCTGAACAGCTCTTCACCACTCGTGTTGGTGGATGGGATGGAACAAAGTCTGAATAATGTAGATCCCAACGATATTGCTTCTATTTCCATCCTGAAAGATGCGGCCTCGTGTGCTATTTATGGTAACCGAGGGGCAAATGGGGTTATTCTGGTTACTACCAAAACCGGACAAACAGGAAAGGTCAGCGTATCTTACAATGCTACTTTTTCACTGAATCAACCTACCAAACTGATAAAAACGGTATCTAACTACGCCAAGTATATGGAATTGATGAACGAAGCTGCTACTAATATAGGAGAATCTGCTCCTTTCAGCGACATTACCATCAATCAATGGCGTGAAGCTGAAAAAGATCCGAATGGCATTTCTGCCTCCGGCTATCCTAATTATGTAGCTTATCCCAATACGGATTGGTACGATGAGATATATAGTAATGACTGGATGATGAAACATTCGCTTTCCGTCACTGGGCAGGAGGGACGTACCGGATATAATCTTTCTATATCTTATACCGACAACCCGGGATTAATCAAAGATACCGGATACCAACGCTATTTTCTGCGTGCCAATGTTTATTCGGATATTACTAAGTGGTTACGTATTGGTACTCGCGTATGGGGGTATCACACCGACCAGAAGAAAAGCGATACCGGTTCACTCACCAATATCAATACCCAAAAAATGATACCGGGCGTATATCCATATTATGATGGAAAATATGGTGCGCCGGAAGCGAACGAGGAAGATCCGCAATCTCACAATCCTCTGTGGGACATGGCGCAATCGGAAGGGCATATCAAGAACACGCAGTTCTTCACTACTTTCTATGCCAACGTGAAGTTTCTGAAACACTTCTCATACGATGTTAATCTGAACTATAAGGATTATCGTTATGAATCGATGTCCGTAAATACGGATTATGGGAAATATAGTTTTAGTACAGATCAGTGGATAGCTGCCCCCAAAGATCCTGCCGATTTGTATACCCGTATGGCGTATGTCCGTGAGAACCACTGGAAATTAACACACTTGCTCAATTATAACCAGACTTTCCACAAACATGATATTGGTATGTTGCTGGGTTTTGAAGAAGAACGTTTTGCCAAACGGACTACCGACACCGCAAAACTTGGATTAATAGATTCGTCTGTGGGTGATCCAAGTTCAGCTACTACTCCTTCTTCCATAAGTGGTACAGGTGAAGAATTTACATCCCGTTCTTACTTCGGTCGTATTAACTATGCTTTCGACAGCCGTTATTTATTCGAGGTTAATATGCGTTATGACGGTTCCTCCCGTTTTGCTCCGGATAATCGCTGGGGACTTTTTCCATCTTTCTCTGCCGGATGGAGAATCAGTGAAGAGAAATTTATGAAAGGACTTCCTATCGACAACCTGAAATTACGTGCTTCGTGGGGTAAGTTAGGGAACAATGCGATTGGTAACTATGAATGGCAGGCTGTGTACAACTCGGCAAAGTACGCGTTTGGAGGTAGCCTTAATAATGGTTTGGCAATTACTTCTATTTCCAACAACCTGTTGGAGTGGGAAAGTACTGCCATTACGAATATTGGTATCGACTTTGCAACTTTAAGAAACCGTCTGACGTTTGAGGCTGAATTTTATAATAAAGTAACGGATGGAATCTTATATCGCCCTGATATGTATATGTCTCTCGGGACAGCCAGTGGCCCTCGTCAGAACATTGCGGAAGTGACTAACCGCGGTATTGAAATGACCCTGAATTGGCAAGACCGTATCGGTAAAGTAGAATATCGTGTATCCGGTAACTTTGCCTATAACCAGAACAAGGTCAGTAAATACAAAGGAGAGTTGCAGCGTGGCTGGGTGACAGATGAAAACGGGAACCGTGTTTATCAAACCAATATCGGCGATGTCTCTACCGGAGGATCTACCCGTGTAATAGAGGGTAAAATGATTAATGAATACTATATGTTGCAACCATACAAGGGCAGTGGAAACGGTTTTAACGCAGATGGAACAGTCAATATCAACGGTGGTCCGAGAGACGGAATGATCCGTACAGTAGACGACATGAAATGGCTGAATGCTATGGTAGGGGCAGGGTATAAGTTCTATCCGCGTCAGAACGTCAGTAAGAGTGGCATTTGGTATGGTGATTACATCTATGCTGACTTAAATGGCGACGGTGTATATGGTAATGACGCTGATAATGAGTTTCAGGGATGCTCCAATGTGCCCAAGTATAACTTCGGTCTGCAGGCAAGCGCTAATTGGAAAGGCTTCGATTTCTCCATGAACTGGTCCGGTGCGGCAGGTTTCAAGATTTACTACTATCGTTTGGCATTGAACAGCAGTGCTACCATCAAAGGATATGCTATCGGGGAAGCAATAGCAAACGATCACTATTTCTTTGATCCCAAAAATCCCAATGATCCGCGCACGAACTTGAGTTCAAAGAATCCTCGTTTGACAAATAACTCCGGTAACGACCAAAGTGGTATGACACAGTCATCAGTACATTTGCAAAAAGGGGATTATATTAAACTGAAGAACCTGACTATCGGATATACATTGCCTGCTGTCCTGTCGAAAAAAGTATATGCACAGAATATCCGTTTCTTTGCTTCCGGTGAAAATTTATTTACCATTACCGGGTATGAAGGAATGGACCCGGAAATGCGTACCGCAGTGGGATATTCTACTATGAGACAATATGCATTCGGTGTAAATATCACTTTCTAAACTTACTCTAAAACGATTTTATGATGAAAAACAAAATAAAAATATTTCGGAAATTAGTAAGATGTGCATCTATTGCCTTGCTGTCTTTCTCTATGGCTGGATGCGGTGCGGACTTTTTAGATACTACTCCTACCAATAACATAAGCGGTAGTAGTATCTGGACGAAAGCAACTTTGGCCGAACAGGCTGTTATCGGCGTATATAATGTCTTTCTGGATCAATATTGTCCTAACTCCGGCATTTTGGATTCGCACCGGATTCCATGGGATGCTTATTCTTCTGTGATGGATACAGACAAGAACTGGATTAAGCGAATGCCTAATTGTACAGGAGCAGCTACTCCCTCAAGTGGCCTGTTCAGTGATATTTATAAACGTTTTTATACTTTTATCTATCGTGCTAATGATGTGATAGATAATATTGGTCAGGTTCCTGATATGTCGACCGGAGAGAAGCAACGGGCTATCGCCGAATGTAAATTCTTGCGTGCATTTGCTTATATGCGCTTGAATATCTTGTATAAAGGAGTGCCGTTATATATGAATGCAATCACGAGTCCTGAAAACGGTAACAAAGCCCGTTCTTCAGAAGCGGATGTTTGGGCGGCTGTACTCCAGGATCTGACAGATTGTGTGAATGAACCCAATCTACCGGGTAAATATAATTCGGGTGACTCTAACTATGGACGGGTAACCAAAGGAGCTGCTTATGCATTACGCGGACAAGTATATATGTGGCAGAAGAATTGGGAGGCGGCGGTTGATGATTTTAATTCTGTGGCTGACTGTGGCTTCGGGTTATATACTAAGGCCGGTGCTACCAGTTATAAGCAGTTGTTGAAAATAGCAAATGAACAATGTGAAGAAATGATATTCTCTGTGCAATGCATCAAGCAATACGGCTACTCCAATACAAGGAACATCACTTACGGCAACCGTTGTACAGCAGGTTCTATGTGGAATAACTATTTGCCTAATCCGCATTTTGTAGAATCTTTTGAGACGGCGACCGGAGAAAAGTTTAATTGGGATAACTACTTGCCGGGCTATAGTGCGATGAAAGAAAAAGAACGTGTGGTGTTTTTTCTACGCGATGGACTGTCTGCGGCGGAAAAGGAACGTATGGCTGCCTATGGGGCAGATATGAACAAATATCTGGATAGTGGCAATGAAGCACGTATCAAGAAAGCTTACGAGAGCCGTGATCCACGTCTGCAAATGGCTGTCATTACCCCTTACGCACAATACAATGGTGCTTCTTCTGGAATAGCTCATACTTATACATTGCGTTGGCCTTATCGTGGCTCCGACAGTGCAGAGCCTTTTGATATCCGTACTGATACAAACGATAAGTTTTACTACCTATGGAGAAAGTTTGTACCTGAAGGTCTGGAACAGACAGAACGTGATACTTATGGATTGGATATTCCATTAATACGCTATGCGGAAGTATTGCTCCTGAAAGCAGAAGCGCTAAATGAATGGGGAAGTACCCATGAAAGCGAAGCAATTAGATGTGTTAATGAAGTAAGACGTCGTGCAGGGCATGTCGAATTGAATAATGCAACTTATCCTGCTACGAAAGTTAACGGGCAGAGTGATTTGCGTGAACGTATCCGGAATGAGTATTACTGGGAAATCGGTGGCGAAGATTCCATGTATTTCCATGAATTGCGTTGGGGAACGTGGAAAGATAAGAAGTTTGATAATAATCGTAACGGTCTGATGCAGATGTGGGGTGAAACGACTTATACCTGGTACTGGTTGGGAGATCAGTGCTGGAGCTGGCCTATTCCTGCTAAAGAAATGGAAATGAACTCGAATTTGGAACAGAATGAAGGTTGGATAAATTAATCTTAGTTTTAACTAATAAAGTATATATGAAAAAATTATCTTTTTTAATTGCAACAGCATTGTGTATCATGGCATGTTCCGGTGGCTCTGACGAACAACCGGATGGGCCGGGTAACGGTAATGGAAAGGCGGAGTTCTTCCGTGAGATTGCCAACAATGAATTGGAATGTAGCGTGACTGGG
>OGWT01002212.1_pt1 | contig 13516 bp, 13 predicted proteins | sample 1576101 | NCBI WGS metagenome assembly OGWT01 (sample SAMEA3541481, study PRJEB24748) | human gut metagenome | biome: human gut; feature: human-associated habitat; material: faeces | place: China | collected 2012 | reverse complement strand
GGAGATACCGGCGATCAGAGCATGGCTTTCGCTGGTGGGGATACCGAACCACCAGGCCAGGGTGGCCCAGACCACAATGGCGAACATGGCGGCGCAGAGGGCGACCAGGGCATCCTGGGCGTTGCCGCCGAAATCCACCATGTTGTAGATGGTTTCCGCCACGGACTTGTTGATGGCCGTCATCACCAAAACTCCAAGGAAGTTGAAAACCGCCGCCATAATGATCGCGGGACGAACCCCCATGCTTCTGGTGGAGACGCAGGTGGCAATGGCGTTGGGAGCGTCGGTCCAGCCGTTAACCAGGATTACTCCCAGAGTCAGGAGCACTGTAATAAACAGGGCTGGATTCTGCGTCAGCTCAGCGATAAAATCGGGCAGCGCAATGGTCATAAACATCCCTCATTTGCTCAGCCGGGCTTGTCTAAATGGGTCAGCCGGCCGGAAAAATTTTAATATTGATTTAATGGTAGCATAACAAAAATAGATTTTCAATCGGTATTCTACAAAAAAACAAAAAATACCCCCGGCCCTTCAAGCCGGGGGTATCAATCAGAGGCGGTCTTAGATGGTAATGATGCCCAGGCCGCTGAGAACGGAGCTTACCAAAATTGCCACGATAAAAATAGGAGCAATATATTTGATAACCACCACGAACAGCTTTTCCCTGCTGAACTTGGAGGAGGATTTCACCTCGTCCACAACCAGCTGGGTCTTGACCACATAGCCGATGAAAATGCAGGTAAGCAGCGCCACAATCGGCATAATCACCGAGTTGCTGATGAAGTCGAAGAAGGTGAGGAAATCCATGCCCAGAATCTGAATATGGCTCCATACGCCGTTGCCCAGGGAGGATGGCAGCGCCAGCAGCATCATGCCGATAAACACGATAATGCAGGCGACCGCACGCTTGACATGGAATTTGTCGATGACGATGGATACCACGGTTTCCATCAGGGAGATGGCAGATGTCAGCGCGGCGAACAGCACCAGCAGGAAGAACAGCGCTCCGACGATCTGGCCGAACTGGCCGCCGCCCATGCTGTCAAATACCTTGGGCAGAGTTTGGAACATAAGCCCGGGGCCGGACTGCATGGCGGACTGGTCGCCGCCGGAGAAAACGAACACTGCGGGAACGATCATCAGGCCGGCCAGAAGGGCGACGCCGGTATCGAAGATCTCAATTTGGGAAACCGATTTTTCAATACTGGTTTCCTTTTTCATATAAGAGCCATAGGTGATCATAATTCCCATGGCCAGAGACATGGAGTAGAACATCTGCCCCATAGCGCCCAGCACCGTGTTGATGGAGAACCGGGAGAAATCGGGGATCAGATAGAATTTAACGCCCTCCAGCGCGCCGGGCAGGGTGCAGGAATATACGCACACAGCGACGCACAGCACGATCAGAATAGGCATCATAAACTTGTTAGCGGTTTCGATGCCGCGCTTTACGCCGCAGAGGACGATAACAAAGGTAATGACGCCGAAAATAGCCAGCCAGAGCACCGGCTCAAAGGTTTGTCCGATAAAGCCGCCGAAATAATCGTCGCTGGAAGCCTCCATGTGATGGCCGGACAGGAAGGTGACGAAATATTTGGTCACCCAGCCGCCGATTACGCTGTAATAGGGTAGAATGATGATCGGGACCAAGGCGGTCAAAATTCCCAGGAACCCAAATTTTTTGTTCAGCTTTTTATAAGCGCCGATAGCGCTCAGCCTGGTATTGCGGCCCAGGGCGATTTCCGCTACCATCAGGCTGAAGCCGAAGGTTACCACCAGCACGACATACACCAGCAGGAAAATACCGCCGCCGTACTTTGCGGCAAGATATGGAAAGCGCCAAATGTTTCCCAGTCCCACGGCGGAACCGGCGGCAGCCAGAACAAATCCCAGCCTGCCTGAGAAGCTGCTTCTTTCTTTCATAACTTACACCTCAAACAAAAATTTTAGCCGGCACATTCCGCGCAGCGCCGGCTGAAAAAGTACATTTATCTTATCATATCTTAACAGATTAGTCAAAATTTTTTTTCCTTTTTCTTTATTTAGGAAAAACACCTTGCCCCCGGCGGCAGAGGCGCCGGCTGGCTCCGGGTCAGCACCGGCTTTTCCATAGCGGCGTTTTAGCGATTTGCAGGCAAAAGGAGAGAATATGAAAGGGCCTCTGAAAAATTCAGAGGCCCTGAGCAGCACAGGCTTCCGCACCGGCTGGTGAATACCCGCGGAAGTGAAACTGTGAAGGTACAATTCAGACGCACGGGCTTTCGGCCGGTTCGTGAGGAACCGCTTTTAAAATTCCGGCTTGTCCGGATCGGCGCACCATCCGCCGCCCTGGAGGGAGTCGATATAGGCCATATCCTCCGGGGTAATTTCGAAATCGAAAATCTGGGTGTTGGAAAGAATACGTTCGGGATTCACCGACTTGGGAAGAGGGATGACACCATGCTGGAATATCCACCGCAGCGCCAACTGGCCGGGATCTTTCCCGTATTTTTTCGCCATTTCGCTGATTTCCGGCATACGGAACAGCTCGCCGCTGCCGAAGGGGCTCCAGGCTTGAACCGCGATATGATGGGCCTTGCAGTAATTGACGGTTTCCATTTGGGTCCAGCCCGGGTGGAACTCGATCTGGTTCACCATGGGCATGACTGTGGCTCCCTCCATGATTTCTTCCAGATGGTGGGGCTTAAAGTTGCTGACGCCGATGGCCTTGATTTTTCCCTCGTGATACAGCTCCTCAAAGGCTTTCCAGGTTTCGCGGTTGTTTTCAATATAGTTTTCCTGCTCGTTTTTGGGAATGGGCCAATGAATCAGATAAAGGTCCAGATAGTCCAGGCCGAGCCTCTCCAAAGATTCCTGGAAGGATTTTTTCGCTTTTTCATAGCTGTGGTCGTAATTCCACAGCTTGCTGACCACAGTGATCTCCTCCCGGGGGACTCCGCTTTCCCGGATCCCTTTCCCCACGCTCTCCTCGTTCTTATAAAACATGGCGGTGTCGATCAGACGGTAGCCGGCTTGCAGGGCGCACTTCACGCTGCGGACCGTGACCTCTCCGTCAGTGTCGCAGGTGCCGTAGCCGACGCAGGGAATGGCCACGCCGTTGTGCAAAAGATAGGTGTCTTGCACGCTTTTCATAGGGATTCTCCTTTCTTTATGTTAAGCTTTTTCAGCCGCGCAAATTTTAAGCGGTCCCAAAAATTGATAAAATGCTTCCCGTGGCTTCTGTTTGTGTTTTTCGCTTTTCCTTAATCTAACGCTTCTGAATGAGCGGGACAACGCGCTTTTTAGATTTGATGTAAAGCTGTACAATAAATATTTCAGGTGTTCATGCCGCCCACAGCGCAAAGGACAGAAAGCTGCGGGCGTATTTCAATGACCGGCTTTAAAGGGGAAACGCCGGAAGAAAGGCCGGCCCTGGAGGAAGGCTCGCCTCAAGCCAAGTCCAATAGGACAAAATCGTGCAATGATTTGTCAATTTTAGTATAGCAAAGGAAAGAACCGGTAACAACAGGGCTTTTTGCAGATTTTTCCCGGATAAATTATAGAAAAGCAAGGAGGCCTTCGGAAAAGCCGGCTTTGCCGCCCTCTTGCGGAATCCAAAATTTTCGTCTAAAATAGAAAAGAAAAGACACATGGATATGCGCGTGCCCTTCAGCGGCGGTACCGTGGGCAGGCGTTTTTTAAGGAGGCTGTTTGTTATGAAAGTATCCCCATCGGTACTGGCCTGCGATTTTGCCCATATGGCGGATGAAATTCAGAAGGTCACCCAAGGGGGCGCCGATTACATCCATCTGGATGTGATGGATGGCAATTTTGTCCCCAATATCAGCTTTGGCCCGGCAGTGATCAAGGCGATCCGGCCTTATACCGACGTGCCCTTTGACGTCCACCTGATGGTGGAGAGGCCCAGCCGGTACTTCCAGGATTATTTGGATGCCGGCGCGGATAATATTACCTTCCACCTGGAGGCGGAGCCCTATATCGCCCCGGCTCTGGATCAGATCAGGAAGGCGGGATGCAGCGCCAGCTTGTCCATCAAGCCAGGAACGGAGGCCGAAGCGGTTTTTCCTTATTTAGATAAGCTGTATATGGTGCTGGTGATGACGGTGGAGCCTGGCTTTGGAGGACAAAAGCTGATTCCCGAGTGCCTGGAAAAGGTAAAGAAGATAAAAGCCGAGGCAAAGCGCCGCGGCTTGAAGGTCTTGGTAGAGGTGGACGGAGGCATTAACAGCGAAACCGCTCATGAGGCCGCCGCCGCCGGTGTGGACGTATGCGTGGCGGGCACCGGCGTGTTCAGGGCGCCGGATGTGGCGGCCGCGATCAAGGAGCTGCAAAACGCTTGATCCGCAGCCCTGGAAGAAGCCGGCGCCCTGCCGTCGGACGCAGGCAAGCCAGTATCCGGCTTGCCCGGCAGCCGCGCCGATAAGGCGGCCCGGGAGAGCTCCGGTGGTCTCGGCTTCGGCCTGGGAGCGCTGGAAAAGCTTTTGTCAGGCGCTGTGAGAAAACGGGCCCGTGAGGATCCTGGGTTTTTTGGCTGTTCGCTGCGGTTCGCTTTGGTTTAGACGGCACGCAGCCCGCTTTATCGGCAGAGCACCGGCGGCCTGGAGCCTGGCCGTCCGCTCCAATCAGGCGGCCCTGAAAGCCGTTCTCCGGCGCTTAGCACCGGGCAAGCTGAAGACCTACGGTGGTGACGGCGTCTTCGCCGGCCAGCAGCTTTCCGTGCTCCAAAACCTGGGCCGCGGCCTGCTGGCCCTTGCCCACATAGGAGCCGTATTCCGTCAGCAGAATCTCCACCGGGCAGGGGAGCCTTTTGCCGCCGTACATAATCAGATAGTAGGCGCGGTTTAAAAGGTAAAGCCTGCTGCTGCACGCCGCCTTTTGCGGATGGTAAAATTGGCGGTAAACCCGGTCTACCGCTGCCAGCAGGTTCTCTGCCTGGTCGAATCGGAATAAAAACGGGGTCAGTGAAGGCTGGTTTTCCTTAATCCGGTAGACCTTGCGTTTGGCCTTTTCCTCGGGAAGCATGGTTACCAGAAGCACACAGCCCTCCTCGTCGGGCACAGCCTCGATCAGCAGGCGGCTGTCTCCCGGGCAAAACCCCTTCTGGCGGCAGGCTATCCGGAGAAATTCCTTGATGACCGAGCGGGAGTGCCCGTTCTGCCAGTCCAGAGAGTCGAAGGTGAGCTGGTAATCCTCCATGTCTTCCGGTGATAATATAATCAACAGTCTGGATTCATCGACTAGTTCAAGTATCAATGTCAACCCTTCTTCCTAGAACTCTATACTTTCATCATATAGAAGAAACCCGCTTTGGAAAAGCAGTAATTTTTGACAATGCAAAGAAGGTCTTTTTATGGTCATCGATTTTCATACACATATTTTCCCCGACGCTCTCGCCGCCCGCGCGATTGGCGGGCTGGAACAGTCGGGAAATGTAAAATCCGTCCTGTCCGGCCGGCGGGAGGATCTGCTGGCCTCGATGAAACGGGCCGGGGTGGATTATTCCCTCAATCTGCCCATCGCTTCCCGCCCCAAGCAGGTGGAGTCCATTAATAGCTTCGCGATCTCCGTCAACGGGAGGGACGGCTTGTTTTCCCTGGGAGGGATCCATCCTCTTTACGAGAATTACCGGGAGGAGCTGAAACGGATTCGGGCTGCCGGCCTGATCGGCGTAAAGCTTCATCCGGATTTTCAGGGCCTGTTTATTGACGACGAGCCCATGGTGGAGCTGATGGAGGCTTGCCGGGATCTGGGGCTTTTGGTTCTGGTTCACGGCGGCATGGACGTGTCCTTCCCTCACTGCCATCATTGCACGCCCGAGCGAATCGCCAGGATTCTTCCCCGCTTGGAGGGGCTGACCTTGGTGCTGGCTCATTTGGGAGGCTACAATTATTTGGATGATGTGGAAAGGCTGCTGGTGGGTAAGGATCTTTATCTGGACACCAGTTTTACCTTGGGACGGTTCGGCCGGGAGCAAATTCTGCGGATCATCAGGAATCACAGACCGGACAGGCTGCTGTTTGGAACCGATTCTCCCTGGGACGACCAACAGTCCGCTGTATCGGCCGTCAAGGACCTTCCTATTGACGCTTCGCTGAAGGATAAGATTCTGTATGAGAACGCCGCCGGCTTGCTGAAGCTGGAATGACGGCCTTTCAGAACGCTACCCTTACTATGTAAAATATGAAGGGGACAAAAGAAGGTTTCCTATTTTCTTTCCAAACAACCTGTCTTTTTCTCCTTTTTCCCCGATTTATAGGAGTACCTGTCCCGGACAGGCTGATTTTGACAAAAAAAGGACCGGCCCCGCGCTGTGCGGAGCCGGTCCTTTTCCATAATTTAATTTCCCCTTGAGAAGAATTACCGGAGCTGGCCGGCTGCCAGCCGCCGGGCCAGCTCCGCGGCCCCCAGGAGGCCGGCTTGGTTGCCGAGCTGAGCAGCCTGGATTGAGACGGAACGGTAGGCGGGCATCACGCTTTTAGGAACCAGCGCTTTCAGCTGTTCGACGGGGTAGGACTGCTGCATGACGCCGCCGCAAAGCGCCAGGCAGTCGGGATCCCAAAGATGGATCAGAGAGGCTAAACCGTACACAATCTCCCGCAGCCAGCTGTCCACCACCGCTTTTACCCGGGGCTCCCTCAGCCGGCGGAAAATCGCCCTGCCGCTGTCCAGAGAAGGATCCAGCCTTTGAGCCTGCCGAACCAGGGCCGAGGCGGAGGCATACCGCTCAAAGCAGCCCCTTTGGCCGCAGCCGCAGGGCAGGCCCTCGGCGTGAGTGACCATGTGGCCGAACTCGCCGGCGCCGAAATGAGAGCCGGTGTAAAGCCTGCCATCCAGCACCGCCGCGCCGCCGACGCTGGTGCCGAAGCCTACGCATAAAAGGCTTTTGCAGCCCTTGCCCGCGCCGAAGGCCGCTTCTCCCACTGCGGCTGCGTTCAAGTCGTTCTCCACCGCGGTGGGCAAGGAAAAGGCATCCTCCAGCAAAGCCTTCACCTGTATGCCGGTGTACCCCCGGATACAGTCCTCTGCGAAAAGAATGGAGCCGCTTTTACTGTCTACCACCCCGGCGGTGCTGATGCCGATGCCATCCGCACCCTCCGGCAGATAAGCGGCGATCAGCTTTTTGGCCAGCGCCACAACAGCCTGCCCGCCCTCTGCGGCGGGGGTAGGCGTTTCCCGGTGCTCCTTGAGAACGCCGTTGTCCACCAGTCCGGACTTGACGGCGGTGCCGCCGATATCTAAAGCGATAATTTTCACAGCGAAACCCCTCCTGCTTACAAATTTTGCCAGTGCCGGTTATTGTATGGCTTTATTCAGCTGTTTTCCAGCTTTACCTTGATTACCGCTTTTTTTACGGTACCCAGTACGCCGTCCGCCAGTCCGGGGGCGTGGGCGTCGTGAGGAAATAAAATCAAAAACCGGCCCGGACCCATGGGGCAGGAAACGGTAAGAGGCCCCGAGAGAAGTTGGCAGTCGTTTCTCTTGTCATAGGCCTGGGTAACTGTCAACCGGGGATCTTCAAGAGAGGAAATGCCGATTTGTTCCGAGCCTTCCAGGTCGATTTGGATGTCCAAATAGTCCCGGTGGGCTTCTAGAACCGCCTCCGCCAAAGGCTTTGTCTCAATCTGGCTGACAACGGCGTAAACCATATCCGGAACCAGTTCATGCCTTCCGGCAGGCAGAGCAAACAGGTCGGCAGAGGTTATCGCTTTCACCGCCGCATCTAGGCTTCGGGAAAGGCCGGTATAGCGGGAAAGCTGGTCTAAAGAATCGTAAATCATGGGAAAACCTCCTGTTTCGTTTTATCATATTCTACTCTATATTCGGGAAAAAGAAAAGCGGAAAAGGGAAAAAGCCCCGCAGCGAGGGCACTCGCCGCAGGGCTTTCCCCTGAACTTTTTGTTACTCCGCGTCATTTAGGCTTACGGAACCCATAGAGGAGGCGATCTCCACCTGGTAAAGAGGGCCGGAAGCCTGACCGGAGCCACTGTGCTGGAGGTTTCTATGAATCTCTCCTAAAGAAGAGGCGCTGTTGATTTGAATGGGAGAATTAGGAGGAAAATACAGATCCACGTTTCCCAGGCTGTTTTCCACCTCGATATCCCCGGCCACCTCCGCGAAGGTTAGGCTGGTGTCGCCCAGGCTCTGCTCCAAATCCAGCTTCCCGCGAAGCCCGGAAAGGGAGATGGTAGCTGTGGAAGCGGAGATGGAAATCTCCGTTCCCTGAAGGCCGCTTCCCTGGAGATCGCAGGCAGACAATTCCAGGTCAATTTCTCCCGAGAAATTGATATCCCTGAGAACTGCCGAGCAGGCGTCTCCCTCAAAGGAGAAGCCGCCTCTGAAGTCAGAAGGAATACTAACCCTCAGAACCGCATCCTGCTTGGCGGAGGGGATCAGGCCCCGTTTGGTGGCGCGGATTTTCAGTTCCTCCTCCTCCTGGTATACCTCCAGCTGAAGCTTTTGGTCGTTTTTCCGTTCCAAAACCACGGAAACCTGACTGCCGGGGTCCCCAGGAGCAATTTCTACCGAGCAGCCCTGGGCCTTTACGTCGATTTCCCATAGGCCGCCGGCCGGCACCTGGTAGGAGTCTTGGCCGCTTACAGTATCCTGGGAGCCGCTGGAGCCATGACCGCCGCTGCTGCTGGAGCCGCTGCCGCTGGAAGAGCTGTCCGGCGCTTTCTGGGGCGGATCCAGACGATCCGTAATCTGGTCCAAAGATTCCTCCGCCCGGCCGAACAGTTCATAAGGCCAAACCTCCTCAAGGCGGTCGTATACCTGCTGGAAGGAAGCCTTAACGCCGCCGTTGAAGGAAAGAGCGATATTGCCGATCACAGCGAACAGCAAAAAGCAGCCGGTAAAAATCAATGCGATTTTTCCTAAGATTTTCATGCCTGGGCCTCCTTTCCCCGAATCACACGGGCGAAGCACCGGGAATAGGCGATAATCGCTTTCACCATACCATAAAGGAACCCAATCAAGCCGCAGAGCGCCAGCAGGGAAAGAAAGATCAGCGCCAATCCCAGCATAGCGAAGCCGAAGTGGAAGGGGGTGAGAGAGAATAAAATCATGGAAACCAGAACCAGAGCGAAGCACAAGCACGCCAGGCCCAGGCTGACCCCCACGATTACGCCGAAAAACACAGGGATCATAATGAATATTGTCAAAAGAATCATGGCCACCAGCGGGCCGGTCCGTACAGAGCTGCCGCCCTTGGAGCCAGCCTGTTCATAAGGAGGCTGAGAATAGTTTCCCTCATTGGGAGGATAAGGAGGCTGCTGCGGCGGTTCCGCCGAATAGATGTCCTGGGTGCGCTGGGCGGCGTGTGGCTGCCGCGCCTCCTGAGCCTGCTCAAAGGAGTGCGTTTGCCAGGCGTCCTGAGATCGCTCATGGGGCCATGCCTGCTGGGACTCATAAGATTGATGATGCGTCCGCTCGTGCTGAGCGCCCTGAGAGGATCCGAAACCCGGCGCCTCCGGTTCGGCCTGGGACTGCTGATGCGCCTGCGGCGCCGCCTCTGCCTGTCCCTGCCAGGGGGCCGGGGAGCTTTGAGGGCCTGCCGCCTGCGGAGAATCCGGCGCCGGGGCTGTCTGAGAGTGGGAGAAGATTTCCTCCTGCGCCGGGACGGGCTGGGCGTTTTCCTCTACAAAGGAAGCGCCAAGCTCCTCCGGAGAACCTAAAGAGCCGGCGATTTCCGCCTCGGTTTTGCCGTTTTCCAGCCCGATGCGGAAGTGCTCCTCGTAATCGTTTAAAATATCCGCCTGATCCTGTAGAGGCAGGCAGCTGATGGAAGCCTTAAGGCGGTCTAAAAAATCCTGCTTTGCGGCGACGCTCATTTTCCTCCGCCCTCCTTTTGAAGCAATTGGATCATGGCTGTGACCCTTTCGGAAAAGGATAGCCATTCGGTTTTCAAAGAGTCTGCCAAACGTTTGCCCTGAGGGGTGATGGCATAATATTTTCTGGGGGCGCCCCCGGGAGATTCCACTAAATAGGAGGATACGTATTCCTCCTGCTTCAGCCGGCGCAGGATCGGATATACGGTGCCGTTGGAGATGGCAATGCTTTGAGAAAGCTCGTTGGCGATATCGTAGCCGTAGCGGTCACCGGATTCCAGCATCACAAGCACGCACATTTCCAGCACGCCCTTTTTAAATTGGATGTTCATCCTGCGAAGCACCTCCTTTTATGTTTAGTATTAAACATTATACAATACTATATATACATGACCCAATACGTTTTGTCAATAACAAAACAAAAGAATTCAAAAAATAGTGCTGAAGTGGTTTCTTGTTTGTGGTAAAATAAAAGAAAGCCTTAGCTTTTGGAAAAGCACAGCGGCGGGCTTCTTTTGTCCATCGATTTTTAACGGCTGCGGCTTACCGTGCCAGTGTTTGCCGCAGGGGACGAGAGGGGGAGGCGCTGTGGCGCCGCGCCGGTTTGGCGCCGGGGCTGAATATCCTTAGGTTTTCCGGCAATAAGCATTGCGGAATTTTTTATTTCGCCGCCCGATGATCCATTCCCCAAAGGCGGAAAGCGGGCGGGCTGTCCTTATTCCTTATAGAAACGGTTTCGGAGGGGTTTTATGAAAAAAATCGGAGCTTGCCTTTTGCTGATAGGGTCCTTCCTTGTGTTATCCCTTTTTACCGGCTGCCAGGCGCGGACGGTAACGGTTGATACCGTGCTCACGGTGGACTCGTCCTGGTCCGGCTCCCGGGTGATGACGGTTGCCTTTTCCGCCGCGGATTACCCGGATGAGCAGTCCCGGGCGGCGCTGGATGGGATGATGGCCCGGTGTCCCAGCGCCATGACCTACGGCAAGCAGGAAAAGGATTCCCAGATTCAATATATTTTTACCCTTGAGTTTACGTCTCATGAGGATTATCAGAAAAAGCTGGAGGCCTTGATGGGGTCGGCGCCCTATGGGGTGTTTTCTCACACGGACAGTATTTTTTTCAAGGGTACCCGGATTTACGAGGACTTTGACAGCGCCGCTTTGTTTGCCTGGATGCTTGAGGAACCGGAGGAGAAGCCGGGGTTTTCCCTTCAGTGCGGAAAAACGTCAGTGGTCCTGGATGGCAAAGCCTTGCCCACGCCCGACCGGATCACCGTGAACCAGGTGGAGGAGCTTCAGCCCGTGGATGAGATTTCAATCTCCACTGTCAGCTATGGCCGCGGGGTTTATGACAGGACGTTTTCCTTTTATATTCCCAAAAGCACGGTGCTGGCGCTGGGAAACGATTTGGTTACCTATATGAACGCCAGAAGTGAAGGAGCGGACTCCGTGGACTGGCAGGAGTTTCCCTCGGGGAATATTTACACCGCGGCCTTCCGTGGAGTTTCCCTGGAACGGCTGGAGGAGATCACTGACCTGCTGATGAATACGGATGCCTGCTCCCAAATCAGCTATGCGGCCCAGCAGGACGCGGAGACGTATTTTTCCAAACGGGCCGCCTTTGAGGAAACGCTGGTCTGTATATTTTCTTCGGTACTCTTTATATTTTCCCATGCACCTATAACTTCATCAAGTCCACCCCACTCAATCAGATACCTTAAAAAAGTGAGGTCGGGGAACATTCCAAACCAACAACGCTCAAACCACTGTTCCGCATACATTCTTTCATCAGAACCGTTACTATATGTTCCGCATACTAAATCACCGATAAAATTCTCTATCAGCTCCCCCACGGTCAAACCGTGTGCCGCCGCCTTTTCAGAAATACGCTTTACATCAGCGTCCGATAATTTGACTTCGATTGTTCTCGATCTGATTGTTTCAATTTCTTCTTGCTGTTGTCCTGCCATACCTACCACCATTCCCCCTTATCGTTATAGTGCCACCATTTGCCGCTTTCGTACTCGATACAGAAGTTCCCCTCAAAGTCAAACCACGCCTTTACAGGCTCGCCCTCTCCCCATTCTTCAAAGGCTTCTTTATGCCTGGCATAATTCGTCCTGGCTAAGTTCTCCATATCCTCACGAACACGCTTGTACTCTGCGATTGTCTTTGTTCCCTTTATTACCGTATTCATCGCCGCACCTCACTTTACATGTTATTGCTATTATGCAAGTTATATATATCACGTAATATATATAACTTATGCCTGTTATTCAGTTTTGATTTTATCGTATTCTTTCAGCTTTCCAGCATTTGCGGCTACATAGTCGGCTATCAGTTCCGACACTATATCACTTGCGCTCTGACGATTCACATAGGCAATTTTCTGTAAAGCTCCGTAACTGCTCGGATAAAGAGCAAGGCTCACACGCTTCTTTGTTTCTCTCTCAACTGGCGGTCTGCCCTTTCCTGCTGGCTTATCAGCTTTCTTCTCGTCCTCTGTTGCTCCTGCTCCTATAATCGACTTAAACGCCGCTTCTTGGTCAAATTTTGCCTTTCCTGCCATTACTCCTGCTCTCCTTTCAGAAATTCCTCGATAAAGGCTTTGTAGTCCTCTGATACAGTCGATTTTTCTGCATAGTCAAATATATCTACCCTGTTCGCCTGTGCTTCTTCTACTGCTACTGCAGAACGGATATAAGTCTTATAAATCGGTGCAGAAATATACTGGCTCAACTGCTCCGTAAGTTCCTTTATCTGCTTGCTGATATTTGCCCTCGGATTGAAACGAGTAAACAAAATACCCGTTATCTTCACATTCGGGTTGCAATACTTCTGTACGCTCTTTACAGTTTCATTAAGCTGGTTAATTCCAGTAGTCGCAAATATTCCAGCCGTTGTAGGTATCAGAATATCACTTGCCGCTGTAAATGCGTTGACCGTCAGCACACCCAAAGAGGGCGGCGTATCAACAATGATATAATCATAGTTATCCGATACGGCGGCAATCGCTTCTTTCAGCCTATGTTCCTTTCCTGTCTGTGAAAGCTCCTGTTCTGCTCCTGCAAGCATGATATTTGAGGGGATTATATCATATCCACCGTTCATGTGCTGGATCGTTTCCTCTGCGGTCACTTCCCGTTTCATCAGCTCATAAATAGTCGGTACGTTGTAATTCACCGAACCACAAGCAGAAGAAAGATTTCCCTGTGGGTCAAGGTCAATTCCCAGTACTTTATATCCCTTATCTGCTAATCCTGCGGTCAAGGCTTGTGAGGTTGTCGTTTTACCTACACCCCCTTTTTGATTAGCCACAGCTACAATTCTCATAGGGTCACACTCCTTTACGTTTGTTGTATAACATATATAAGTTATATAATTTATATATGTTATTGTATCATCATAATTTATATATGTCAATCCCTTTCCATGCAGATTTAAGCGGTAAAAAAGAAAAGTCCTCACCGTGAGGATTTTTTTTACTCACGGTGAGTAAAAAAAGAGGGCGGTTGCCCGTCCCCCTTTCAATCTTCATAATGTCCTTTGCATGAAACGATATAGATTATCTCGTCTTTTTCATAATAAACAATCCTATTGGTATCATCAATACGCCTGCTCCACATACCGCTTAGATTTTCCTTTAGCGGTTCAGGCTTCCCGATACCCTCAAAGGTGCTTCTCTGAATA
>OGWT01002210.1_pt1 | contig 13537 bp, 9 predicted proteins | sample 1576101 | NCBI WGS metagenome assembly OGWT01 (sample SAMEA3541481, study PRJEB24748) | human gut metagenome | biome: human gut; feature: human-associated habitat; material: faeces | place: China | collected 2012 | reverse complement strand
GTGCACGCCCGGTCCTGATGGCTATTGTGGAGATGAAGATAACGGGCAGACTTCTGCCTGGTATGTATTCTCGGCATTAGGTTTCTATCCCGTTTGTCCGGGAACCGATGAGTATGTCTTGGGTGCTCCCTTATTTAAAAAAGCAACGCTCCATTTCGAAAATGGTAATTCATTGGTGATCGATGCTGCTAATAATAATTCTGAAAATATGTACATCGAATCGCTCCGCTTGAATGGAAACGCGTATACGAAGAATTATCTGAAGCATGGAGATCTGTTGAAGGGTGGTGTCTTGAAATTTGATATGGGTAGCAAACCTAATTTACAACGAGGAACACAGGTGGAAGATTACCCGTATTCTTTCTCCAATGAAATAAAAAAGAAATAAAAAACTGAAGTTAATAATGTAATGAAGAAGGGAATAGGATTTGAAACTATTCCCTTTTTTATTTAATGAAAAAAAATATCATTTTGTACTAAGTGTATTTTTTATGGTCGTTGTTTTATATATGACGATCAGGAAATAGAGTCTCCCGGTCGATTAAAATTAACCAATGTGTAACCTTTAAACTTTGTTTATGAACAACAATCATGCTTTTCAAAGTTCGAAATTTCTACGAGCTTTATTAGTCTTGTTCTTCATGACTGTATCTGTTCAGTGGACCTTTGCCCAACTGAATTTGAATGTCTCTCGTACGACGTTAGGTACAGTTATCGAACAGATCAAATCTCAATCTAAGTATCAATTTTTCTATGACGACAAGCTCGCTACTATGGCAGTGGAGAATGTCAAAGTGAAGAACGCATCTATAGAAGATGCCTTGAATGCTATTCTAAAGGGTAAAAACATTTCCTTTAAGGTGGAAGATAATATTATCTATCTTTCAGAGAAATCCTCTGCACCGCAAGAGGGTAACCAGCAGGGTAAAGAGCACACCATTACTGGACAGGTGTCGGATGATATGGGTCCCCTTATTGGTGTGAATGTGCTTGTAAAAGGTACGAGCGTAGGTTGTATCACTGATATTGATGGTAACTTTACACTGACTACAACTGAAGCGAATCCGGTGGTGCAGTTCTCCTATGTAGGCTATAAGCCGCAGGAAATTGCAGCAAAAGGACAGAGAACTATTAACGTTATGATGTTGGCTGACTCACAGTTGATAGAAGAAGTTGTTGTGACGGCCTTAGGTATCAAACGTTCTGAGAAAGCACTTTCTTATAATGTACAACAAGTTAATGCAGATGATATAACTAAGAATAAGGATGTTAATTTTGTGAACTCCTTGAATGGTAAAGTAGCTGGTGTAAACATTAATGCTTCTTCATCTGGTGTAGGTGGTGTATCAAAAGTTGTGATGCGTGGTACTAAATCTATTATGCAAACCTCAAATGCACTTTACGTTATAGATGGCGTACCTGTATTGTCAGGTCGTAGTAACAAAGCTGGTGGTACTGAATTTGATTCTCAAGGATCTACCGAACCTATTGCGGATATTAATCCGGAAGATATTGAATCAATGTCCGTTTTGAAAGGTGCTTCTGCTGCCGCACTTTATGGATCTCGTGCAGGTAATGGTGTTATTTTGATTACAACAAAAAAAGGTACTAAACGTGAAGGTTTAGGTATTACCATTTCTGGATCAGTTTCTGCAGAAACGATTTTCATGAATCCTAAGATGCAGAAATCATTTGGTCAAGGTGATAATGGTGCATATAATACAGAAACATCCAATAGCTGGGGACCTGCTATGGGAAGTGAATATACCTTCAACGGACAAAAACGCGTGATGCAGTATTATGATAACGTAGACGCATTTTTCAAGACTGGTCTTAATTTGACGGAAAGTATCTCTTTCTCTCAGCAGTATGATAAGACATCTATCTATGCGTCTTTGAACCGAATGGATGATTCAAGCAAGATTCCTGGAGCTACATTGGATCGTACAAACTTGACTTTGCGTGCTTTTTATACATTTGGTAAGGATGATCGCTGGAGTTTGGATGCAAAGGTACAGTATATCAATACGAATGCAGATAACCGACCAATGACAGGTTCAAACGATCAGAATATGTTCCGCACTATTTACCAGTTGCCTTCTTCAATGGATATTCGTGATTATAGCAATCCTTTGACTGATGAAGGTAAAATTAATTGGTATAATAATAGTGGAATGAACCCTTATTGGGCTGAACTGTATAATACGAACCATGATACTCGTAACCGTTTTTTGATGAATGCTTCTTTGAAGTATAAATTTACAGATTGGTTGAATGCGGAAATCAAAGCGGGTAGCGATATGTATAATACAGAAAGCAATAACAAACTATATGCTGGAAGTAATCGTAATAATGGTAACAGCCAATATAGCTTGGAAGAAAAGAAGTTTTATGAAAATAACTTCAGCTTTTTGATTAGCGCTCAGAAAGACCATTTGATTGATAAGTTTGGTGGTACAATGACTTTTGGTGGAAACTTGATGGAAAGAAAAACCACCGGCTTAAAAGGTGATGCAACCAAACTTACAGTTCCAAACTTGTTTAACTTGTTGAATAGTAGTAAGAATGACCGTAACTTTAAGGAAACTTACAATCACAAGAAAATTAATTCATTGTATGGTACATTGGGTATTAACTATGATGGATGGGTATTCTTGGATGCAACTTTCCGTAATGACTGGTCATCAGCTTTGAATAAAGAAAACCGTTCATTCTTCTATCCGTCTGTTTCATTGTCATGGGTGATCAGTGATATGGTAGGTAAAGTCGGCAAAGGTATGCCCGAATGGTTTACTTATGCTAAAGCACGTGCATCTTTCGCACAAGTAGGTAACGATATGGATGCATATCAGTTATATAATACATATAGTATTGGTTCAGACCCTAATGGCAATACAACTGCCGGACAAGGAAAAACTAAATACGATGCAGATGTACGCAGTGAGTTGATTACTTCTTGGGAAGCCGGTGCTGAATTGAAATTCTTCAATAACCGTTTAGGAGTTGATTTTGCATGGTACAAGACAAATGCAAAACGCCAGTTAATGAATATTCCTTTAAATAACCTTTCCGGTTATGATAACATGAAAGTAAATGCAGGTAACATTCAAAATACCGGTATCGAAATCATGTTGAATGCACGCCCTATCGAAACAACTCAATTTAGTTGGGATACTCAATTGAACTTCTCTCAGAACAAGAGTAAGATTATTGAATTATTGCCGGGAAAACCAGGTATGCAGTATGCTTTAGGAGGTTCTGACGCATTGCAGGTCTATGCAGTTGCGGGAGGTGCTTATGGTGAAATCTGGGGTACCAAATATCAACGAGTAGAAGAAGGAGAATTTAAAGGACAATTATTACTCAATGAATCAGGACTGCCACAGGCCACTAGTGACAAGCATAAGATTGGTGAACAACAGCCTGACTTCTTATTAGGATGGACAAATACATTTAATTATAAAAACTTCACACTTAGTTTCCTGATTGACGGACGTTTTGGTGGTGATATTTTCTCATTCACCAATATGAACTTGCAACGTAGTGGTATTTCTGAATGTACTGCTCCTGGCGGTAAACGTGAGGATATCGTTGTAGCGGGAGTTATCAAAGATGGTAATGGTTATAAGGTAAATGATCAAAGTGTTTCTTTAGAACGTTATTATAAAGCTTTGGCTACAGGCCGCGCCGGTATTTCGGAAGCTTATATTTATGATGCTACCAACATCCGTTTGCGTAACATCGCCTTGAGTTATCGTTTCCCGTCATCTATGTTGAAAAAGACTCCGTTCCAACAGGTTAAGCTTGGTTTCACTGTGAATAATGTATGGATGATTTCAAGCCATTTGGATGGTATTGATCCGGAATCAGTATATGCTACAAGCACTAATGCAACAGGTTTGGAGAACTCGTCAGCTCCGACATCACGTTCTTACCTGTTTAATGTGACTCTTGGTTTCTAATCATAAAAAAGAAAAAGAACAATGAAAACAATGAATAAATTATTTTTGGGGCTTGGCTTTTGCGCCGGATTAGTTTCCTGCTCTGACTTTGATGAAGTCAATACCAATCCCACAGCTGCCGGTGAGGAATATGTAAAACCTCAATATGCATTGAATAATTCTATAGGACAGGCACAGATGAATCCCGGTACTGCAGAACGTATAGTAGTCTATAATTGGGCTAGTGCTGCCAGAATTTGTGGAGAAATGAGTTTTCTGAACGTAGGCCGCTATAGTGATGATTATACATCTGCTTATTATTATCCTGATCTCAGCGCCAGTATTAAAAATGCGACGTTGGCTATTACAGCAGTAGAGAACCAACTCGAAGCGGCCACTACCACTGCACATGAAAAAGAATTTTTCCCGAACGTAAAGCAGTTTGCCCGTATTTGGCGTGCCTATCTTATCAGTGAGTTTGTCGATAATTTCGGACCTTATCCTATTGAAAGTTTCCTAGGGGAAAATCCTGTTTTCAACTCAGAGAAAGATGATTATGAATTCATTTTAAAGGAGTTGAAAGAAGCCGCAGCAGCTATCAACACCTCTGTCCTACCTGTTGAGGCAGAAGGTAAATGCGACCCGTTTGACAATGTAAAATATGATCCTGTGAAGTGGCAGAAATATGCAAATTCACTCCGTATGCGTCTGGCTATGCGTTTATCAAACATCGACAAGGCAACTGCGCAGACCGAATTTGAGGATGCGGCTAAAGGTAACAAGATTTTAACGGCTGATGAGATATTTGCAGTAAAAGAAAATGATGGATGGGATGTCTTTTCCGGAGTATATACCCGTTCATTTGACGATCAGGTTCTTTCCTCAACAGTTGCTAATCTTCTGACCAATTTAGGTGGTATTAAAGTAACAGAACAACGTTCCGATTTGGCTAATTATGTTAAACCAGCTAATTATTTAGGTATTAAATATGACAGACATTATGTTGCTAATACAGATAATCCTACTAAACAATATTGGCTGGATGGTATGCCGGAAAATCTTGATCCGCGTGCATTAAAGATATTCTGTTTACCTGATGATGAAAATGCTGAGAACTACATAGATAAATATAATGATAGAACAGCTAAAGATTTCGTTCTTTACACAGTAGACGAAAACGGGAATCCGATTCCTAATAAGGATAATCCTGGGGAAATAAAGATTGATGCAACTCGTTGTTGGAATGGTTATCCCGCTGGTTCGCGCGGTGGATGGTCGCCAACCTTGGCTTATAACCAACTAGTGACAAATGGATATGGCCCCGGCTGTACTCTTCCAATGTTGGGTAAAGACTATTGTCAGGGCAAATCTCGCATATTCTTTGCAGCATGGGAAACTTATTTCTTGTTAGCAGAAGCTTCATTGTATGGTTGGAACACTGGAACAACAGCAAAAGAAGCCTATGAGAACGGTATTAAAGCTAGTTTTGAATACTTTGGTGTTAGCGAATATGTGAATGATTATCTGAATTCCACCAACTATAATCGTGTAGGTACTTCAGTCAAATTTGATCATACCACTGAACCGACTGCTGAACAAATGACTTATGTGGATGGATACAGCAAAGAACAGAAAACTGTTACTTATGAATATCCTACAGCTTCTAAAACTTTATATGGAAAAGCATTGAATGACCACTTGACTAAAATTATCACTCAAAAATTCATTGCACAAACTCCGTATTTGGTATTGGAAATGTGGTCGGATTTCCGCCGTTTGGGATTACCATTCTTTGAGATTCCTGCAAACGAAAGTTCAATGACTGGTTCAGACATGGTTAATGCTTGGAATCCTAATTCTTGGAAAGACGGACAGAAGTGGGAATTTTATCCACAACGTATGCGATATCCTTCCAGTCTGGAGAATGCAGATCCCGAAGGCTATAAACAAGCTGTAGAGTTGTTAGGAGGCTCAGATAATATCATCACTCCTTTATGGTGGACCGGACGTTAATGTCTTAACCTAGGACATTCATAGAATAATATAAGTTAGCCAGCTAATTCATACTTAAAGTATTGCGAATTAGTTGGCTAACTTATATTCTATGAGTGTCCCTTATTATGCCCAAAATCATTTGATTTTCTGATGCCGGCAAAGCATATTACACATGGATCATAGAGTCCTTTAACATTCATAACTACACAAAAAAGAAGGACTACCTTCTCACGAAGACAGCCCTTTCATTTGCTATTAATAATCTAGTAATTTTCTGGTAAATTTTGAACGCTCTCTTATCTAAGAAACAAGCATTAACGCTCTTTTGTTTATTCCTCCATTATAAAACTTTTCAGTATTTTTTCGGCAATATTTTCATTTTCCTTGCTATAGATAATAGATATATAAAATCCACTACCTGCCGTCTTAGTCATCAAACAAGCATAAAGGCAATGATCTGTTTCGCAGCTCCCTCTTAAATAAGTACCGAAAAACTGTGGTAACTCAAACTCCTGCACTGCCGACTGGTCTTTCACCCCGTCATCATTGGCATAGTCTTTTAATACACTTTTCAAGTCACTTTTTGTCATACCATCCGAATCCAAAGACTGAATGGTGATATAAAACTTGGAATTGTTCAGAAGAAAAGTCTCCTCTGTATCCTCCTCCACCAAAATCCCTTTTGGAGCCTCAAAAGTCAGACCATAGGCTGTCCATGTAATAGGAACCAAAGCTTGCGCACTTACTGATAGCCAAGCCAGACTTAAAAACACAAGAAGTAAAACCTTTTTCATTTTTAATTATTTTACCAATAAAACTCCGATCAGTCCACAACTGATTATTTATCCTTTTCACGGATTTCCACGCGACGAATCTTTCCACTGATGGTCTTTGGAAGTTCTTCTACAAACTCTATGACACGTGGGTACTTGTACGGAGCAGTCACACGCTTCACATGATCTTGTAACTCCTTTACCAACTCAGGTCCTTCCTTACCCTTAAAAGTTTTAGAAAGGACAATCGTCGCCTTTACCACCTGACCACGGATTTCATCAGGCACACCGGTAATGGCACATTCCACAACAGCCGGATGAGTCATCAAAGCACTTTCCACCTCGAACGGGCCTATACGATAACCCGAACTCTTGATCACATCATCAGCACGACCTACAAACCAAAAATAACCATCCTCATCACGCCAAGCCACATCACCTGTATAATAAATACCATCATGCCAAGCATCTTCCGTTAATTCCGAAGCACGATAATATTCTTTGAACAATCCCAATGGTTTACCCCTATCTGTACGAATAACAATCTGACCTTGTTCTCCATCTTCAGCAGAACGCCCGTCGTGAGTCAACAAATCTATATCATATTGAGGATTAGGTACCCCCATACTTCCAGGTTTAGGCTCCATCCAGGGAAAAGTACCTAAAGTCAACGTGGTTTCCGTTTGTCCAAAACCTTCCATCAGACGAATACCTGTGATTTTCTTGAACGTTTCATATACAGAATAGTTCAAAGCCTCTCCCGCCGTAGTACAGTATTCCAAAGAAGAAAGATCATATTTACTAATGTCCTCCTTAATTAAAAAACGATAAATAGTGGGAGGAGCACATAAAGAAGTGATATGATAATCCTGAATCTTTCCAAGAATATCTGCCGGTGTAAATTTCTCATGATCATACACAAAAATATTGGCTCCTGCTATCATCTGTCCATAAAGTTTTCCCCAAACAGCTTTCCCCCAACCTGTATCGGCAATGGTAAGATGAAGACTGTCACGATGCAAATTATGCCAGAAACTGGCAGTTACAATATGTCCCAAAGGATATGTAAAATCATGTGCCACCATCTTAGGTTCTCCTGTAGTACCCGAAGTGAAATACATCAATGAAGTATCTTCATTCGTATTAGGATGTTCCGGTTTAACAAAAGGAGTAGCCTTCTCAATACCTTTATGAAAATCTTCAAAACCCTCCGGAATATCCGGTCCTACACTGACCAACTTTTTTACTGAAGGACAATCGGGCATGGCATCTATAATATGCTTTGTTATCACATCTTCTCCTGCAGCTACAATCATCTTGATATCAGCAGCATTACAACGATACACGATATCCTTTTTCGTCAACAGATGAGTCGCAGGAATAACCACAGCTCCTAATTTATGCAAGGCAATAATAGAGTACCAGAACTCATAACGACGCTTTAAAATAAGCATCACCATATCGCCATGACCAATACCAAGGCTCTGAAAATAAGAAGCAGTCATATCCGTATACTTTTTCAAGTCAGCATAAGTATATTGTATATGCTCCCCTTTATCATTAGTCCATAACAATGCTTTCTTATCGGGTTCTTCGGCAGCCCAAGCATCTACTATATCATAACCAAAATTAAAATTTTCAGGGATTTTAATCTTTAAATTCTTTATAAAGTCCTCTTGTGAGGTAAATGTGGTCTGTTCTAAGAATTTTTCTACCATAATCTTATTCAATTAAAAATTGAGAACTAAAAATTAGAAATATTATGCGGTCAATGACAACACAGTCTTTTTAATCTCAATTTATTATAATATTACTGCCAAGAATTTCACAGTCTTATCGTCCAATGCCAGCATACCATGTGGAATAGAAGAATCAAAATAAAGACTGTCACCTGGATTCAAGATCAATTCTTTTCCATTTATATTAAGTAACATTCTTCCTTCAATAACCAAATTGAATTCTTGTCCCTCATGTGAGTTAAAATGAATCGGAGTATTTTCCGGTTTCGGTTCTACAGTTACAATAAAAGGATCAGCCTTACGCCCACGAAAACCGGAAGCCAATGACTGATATTTATACGCCTTGGTACGCTCTACCGACACTCCTGAACCACAACGAGTCAGAAAATAAGAACTCATCTTAGGTTCTTCACCAAACATTAATACATCCAATGCAATACCGTATTTACGGGCTATTTTCTGTAAAGCACTGACAGAAATATCTTTCTCCCCGCTTTCCATACCCAAATACTCTTCCACTGAAAGCTGGCAACTTTTAGCCACTTCATCAGGAGTCAGTTCCAGAACGTCTCTTAATCCCTGGAGACGCTCAGCTATTTGTTTTATCTGGTCACTCATAATCTTATTGTTTTATGCCTCAAAGATAATGAAGATTTGAGAATTCCTAGCAAAGTTTCATTAAGTTTCGAAGAAAACTATCTAACAGACAATAAAACTGCACAAACACGCTTACAATGAGCACAAACAAACCTTTTACAGAAAGTGATCATTCAAATACTTTCATTTGAAACTATAAAATAATCTTTGTCCCATAACCTTTCTTATAATCATATTTATACTTACTTTGCAGAAAAATGAAATAGAATGAATTATACGAATGAACAAATCAGACGCCAAGACCGTCTGTTAGAAAAAGAAAAAGCTATCAGCTTATTGAAAAACGGAGAATACGGAGTTTTGTCCATGCAAGATGAAGAAAACGGCGCTTATGGAGTTCCTATCAATTATGTATGGAACAAGAAAAATTCCATTTACATTCACTGTGCTCCCGAAGGACGAAAATTACATTGTATCAAACGCTGCAACACCGTTTCTTTCTGTATTATAGGAAAGACTCATATCATATCCAATCAATTCACAACTGAATATGAGAGCATTATATTGAAATGTCGGGCATACATTGGCTTAAATGAAGAAGAACGAATAAACGCTTTACATTTATTAATAGAAAAATACTCTCCAAACGACAAAGTAATTGGTAACCAATATGCCCAAAAATCTTTTCACAGAACAGAAATTATCCGACTAGATATAGAAGAGGCAAGCGGAAAATGCAAACATATACCTATGAAATAAGTATTAAAAGTTCATTGAACTATTCCTCTAATATTCTCAACTATTATTCCCCCGATAAAAGAGAGTTAAAAGGAGATAATTGAGAAAGACGAAAAGAAACACGATACAACTTTTATAAAGGATCATTGAGAAAATTACATGCTATAAAAACATTATTCCGGCAAAACAATATTACCGGAATAAATTTTCTTTATGTTATCCTTTTTCAGATTAGGTATTTGGAAAAGCAACCATCTTAACAACCATAAAAGTTGTACACATTATAAATTATTTCTCATTCTTTCTACAAAATCATGAATAATGGAATACAAAATCTCCAAAGAATTCTCCTCATAACAAAGAGTTTCCAAAGGACACCAACCTGTCCGATCCCTATTCTGAATACGAGGAACTACCTGCATACAATCTAGCTTTATATTCGCACGCCGCAATAAAACCAATGCAGGTTCACTGATAATATCTGTATAAACTTCCTGTACTCTACCTAATACCATCAAAACAGCAGCAGCTTTTCCTATCACCTTGTCAGCAATCTGAGCCCCACGCAGAAAAGCCGGATCCGTATTCAACAAATCATACAAATCAGTTATTCCACGCTGTGTAAAAGTGCTGATTTCCTTATTCTTTATTACACAAGAATAATTACCTTCATGCAACAGTTTGATTAATTTATCCATTTTTTATTTCATTCAAATAACACGATGCATTTCGTGTCCTTCCACATAAATGGCACTGAACGGACGTGCCGGACAAAGATTTTCACAAGCGCCACAACCGATGCAACGTTCTGTATTCACAACCGGTATTTTAGGTGAACTTTCATCATTCTCATCTTCAGGTATCATTTGAATAGCACCAGTAGGACAATGACGAGCACAATTTCCACAACTTACCTTATCCGTATTCACTATACAATTTTGAGCAATCCACACGGCATGCCCTATTTGAATAGCCGACTTTTCAGCCAAACTAGTCAAATGAATGGCATCAGTAGGACATACTTCTGCACATTTCGCACATTTGGGGCGACAATATCCACGTTCATAGGACATCTCAGGCTGCATCAACCGCTTCAGATCACCCGATGGACGCAATACCTGATTAGGGCACACCGACACACAAAGCTGACAAGCCGTACAATGCTGTGCAAAATGACGAAGACCTCTCGCTCCTGCAGGAACAATAGAAGTGGCACGTTTAGGATTCTTTTTATCAATAAGAGGCGCCAATCCTCCATCCACTTTCTTTTCCTGCGCTTTCATTACGGCACTTGTAGCAAGTAAAGCAGAAACCGTAAAAAAATTTCGCCGCGACATATTCACCTTTTCTGAATTTGAAGACGATTGAGAAGCTGACTGACCTGTTTCTTCTCTTCTCAAAACCTGCTTTTTCTGAATTATTGCTCCAGATACATACTTTATCGCATCCTGACGACATTTACCTAAACAATCCATACAAGCAACACAACGGGAATAATCAATCTCATGTGCTTTGGGATTAATGCAGGAAGACTTGCAATTACGAGCACAAAGTCCACAACCATTACATTTAGACGTATCAATAACCGGTTTAAAATAAGAATATCTAGATAAGAGTCCCAATACTGTACCCACCGGACAAATGGTATTGCAATAAGTTCTTCCTCCACGCCATGCCAAAATAAAAAGCACTATCACAGTACCCACTGCAACTACAAAAGTAGAAAGACCTTTCATCCAAACATCTACCGAATAAAAAGCATAACTGTCTACACGCTCCGCCCATAGGGCAAGTACATTGTTCCCCCACTGATACAAAGGTGTCAGCAGGTTAGAAATGATACGGCCGTATGCACTGTAAGGAGCAATCAATGCCGTCAATGAAACTACCCCTGCTACCAAAGCGACGATAAACACCGCCAATACCCCATAGCGCAACCACGACAAAGCAGGCGAGTAGCGGAAACGATTCTTCTTTACCCTTCCCGAAACCCAGGAAATAATATCTTGAAACACACCTAACGGGCAAACAACCGAACAATAGACACGCCCCAAAAGCAACGTCAACAAAACAAGGGCTATCATCACCCCCACATTCAGTGCCAGCACGGCAGGAAGAAACTGTATTTTCGCCATCCAGCCAAACCAACTATGCACAGTTCCTGTAAAATCCAGAAACAGCAACGTAATCATTGTAAAGAACAAAAGGGCGGCGACGAGTCTTATTTTACGTAACATAAGCATTCGTTATTTTATCATGTTTATCCATTCCATTATAAAGTCTCTTGTTTCAACTGCTCCACATATGCGTCTATACGATGCAGTTCTTTGGGAATATCAATACTTTGAGGGCAATGCGGGTTACACTGGTTACATCCGGTACAATGACTTGCCTGCCGCAGTTTGGGCACACTACGGTCATAACCTATCAGGAAAGCACGCCGTGCACAGCGGTAATTCTCATCCTGACTGCTTTTAGGCACATTTCCTTCGTTGACACATTTATTATAATGCACCAGAATCGCCGGAATATCCAAGCCGTAAGGACAGGGCATACAATATTTGCAGTCATTGCAAGGAATCGTAGGGAACTTCAGCATCAATTGGGCTGTTTCTTCCAAGAACTCTTTTTCCTCCTCATTCAAAGGTTCTAAGGGAGAATAAGTCCGAAGATTATCCTGCAAATGTTCCATATAAGTCATTCCACTCAGCACACACAACACATTGGGATACGTACCGGCAAAACGGAATGCCCACGATGCCACACTGTTCTCCGGACGACGCTGCTTCAAGCGCGCCACCAGATGGTCGTTCAGTTTAGACAAACGTCCTCCTAACAGAGGCTCCATAATCACAGCCGGAATTCCACGCTTGGCCAACTCTCCATACAAATATTCCGCATTAACATTTCGACCCGAAGCATGGCGCCAATCTACATAGTTCATCTGAATTTGCACAAAATCCCATTTCACATCCAGCGACAGCAAATAATCAAACACTTCCACCGATCCGTGAAATGACCATCCCAAATTACGAATACGGCCTTCTTCACGCTCTTTTAGTAAAAAGTCAAGAACTCCATTGTCAATATAACGGTCATGGAAAGTTTTGATCCCTTCCCCTCCACCTACAGAATGAAGCAAATAATAATCCAGATAATCGGTTTGCAAATCACGGAACGACTGCCGATACATCGCCAACGAGTTTTCTCTCGTATAGTTCTGGAAGTTTGACAGTTTAGTGGCCAAATAATAGGAGTTCCTAGGATGGCGTGCCAATGCGATACCGGTCGCTTTCTCGGACATACCTTGTACATAAACAGGAGAAGTATCAAAGTAATTCACCCCATGCTCTATCGCATAATCCACTAAACGATTCACGGCTTCTTGATCAATCTGGTCTTTACCGTCCGATCCTTGTTTCAAGGGCCAACGCATACAACCATATCCTAAAATAGAAACCTTATCGCCATTCGTAGGATGTTGGCGATAGGTCATTTTATCGGTAGGAACCTCACCTAACGCCACAGCCGCCCCCGGCTCATTCTTGGGAGCGCAACCGTAAAGCGCCGCCGAAGAGGCGACAGCCCCACCCCCAAATACCTTCAAGAATTTACGGCGATTCATCTCTTGAGGGTTCTCATTCTTTCCACATGAACTCATAACTCGATCGGTTTTTTATCCTATTAGTATATCCAACATTAGTCTATCATTAACATTCCTTCTATTATTTCGACAAAAATAGTAAAACAGGTA
>OGWT01002204.1_pt1 | contig 13554 bp, 12 predicted proteins | sample 1576101 | NCBI WGS metagenome assembly OGWT01 (sample SAMEA3541481, study PRJEB24748) | human gut metagenome | biome: human gut; feature: human-associated habitat; material: faeces | place: China | collected 2012 | reverse complement strand
GTCATCGGGCATTATCTGAACATAAAACACTATCAATAAGTTGGAGTCATTACCTGTTTTGTCTTCGCTTTGCTCATAGGAAGAGTGAACTCTTTTGTTAGCCTGGGGTTCCTTCTGATCATTATTGTTCCTGCCTTTATCTCTTGCCACGCCAGAGCCCCCTGGATACACATACACCAGGATGAAAACGGTGAGTTGTGTTCAAACTGTAGTACAATTCTCTCCAGTATGAACAGGAAAGAATATGCTATGAACCCTTATATTTATCTTGGTGGCGCAATACTTGCAGAGGTCATTGGTACAACCTTAATGAAGTTTTCAGAGGGGTTTACACGGTTATGGCCCTCTGTTGGCACAATTATTTGCTATTGTGCATCATTTTGGTTATTAGCTCAGACACTGGCTTATATACCTACAGGGATTGCTTATGCTATCTGGTCAGGAGTCGGTATCGTTCTGATTAGTTTGCTTTCCTGGGGATTTTTTGGCCAACGACTGGACTTGCCAGCCATCATAGGCATGATGTTGATTTGTGCCGGTGTGTTAGTCATTAACTTGTTGTCACGAAGCGCACCGCATTAAAAAATAATCATCCTTGAGATAACAGGAATCTGATTTGTGCATATTATGGCTAATGTTCGGGGCAATTTTATAATTATGATTGCATTTGCGCGATCATTGCGCCTTTTTGCATAATGAGATCAATGCACATCAAATAAAATAACGATAGGTCACAACAAAGAGGTTTTTATGAAAAAACTTATCGTTTCAAGTGTATTGGCATTCATAACATTTTCTGCGCAGGCCGCAGCATTTCAGGTCACTAGTAATGAAATAAAAACAGGAGAGCAACTTACAACGTCTCATGTATTTTCTGGATTTGGGTGTGAGGGGGGTAATACATCGCCCTCATTAACCTGGTCTGGTGCTCCAGAAGGCACCAAAAGCTTTGCCGTAACTGTGTATGATCCAGATGCGCCTACAGGCAGCGGATGGTGGCACTGGACTGTTGCTAATATTCCAGCAACGGTAACATATTTGCCCGCTGATGCAGGAAGACGTGATGGTACAAAACTTCCGACTGGTGCTGTCCAAGGCCGAAATGATTTTGGCTATGCGGGATTTGGTGGAGCATGTCCTCCCAAAGGAGATAAACCCCATCATTACCAGTTTAAAATATGGGCTCTAAAAACTGATAAGATTCCTGTGGATTCTAATTCCAGCGGAGCGTTAGTTGGTTATATGCTTAATGCCAATAAAATTGCAACCGCTGAGATAATACCCGTTTATGAGGTAAAGTAGGATAAGAGTATGCTGGCAAAAGATAGGACTAACCTAAAGATTGAAGAAATACGGATGCATAAACATCATGAGATTCACAGGGTTAAGCCTCTTATGCCAGCTTTATGTCGTATCCGTCAGGGAAAAAAAGTTATCAATTGGGAGGCGCATAGTCTAACTGTTGATAATAATCAGATAATATTATTTCCCTGTGGATATGAATTTTATATTGCGAATTACCCAGAAGCAGGTCTTTATCTTGCAGAAATGCTTTATAATCCCATTGATCTAATTGAAAAGTTCCAAAATCTTTATGCGATAACCGATCAAATTCGTAACACGACAGGTTTCTGCTTACCTCAGAATCCCGAGTTAATATATTGTTGGGAGCAACTAAAAACATCTATTTCCCGAGGCTTCTCAACGCAAATTCAGGAACACTTAGCAATGGGCGTTCTACTTTCATTAGGAGCACATCATGTTAATTGTTTACTTTTATCAGATAGTAAACAATCATTAATAAGTCGTTGTTATAACCTAATGCTATCCGAACCTGGAACAAAATGGACAGCAAACAAGGTAGCGAGATATCTCTACATTTCTGTTTCCACATTGCATCGCCGTCTGGCAAGCGAGGGAGTAAGTTTTCAAAGTATATTGGACGACGTGAGGTTAAATAATGCGTTGTCTGCTATACAAACGACAGTAAAACCCATCAGCGAGATTGCCAGGGAAAATGGTTACAAGTGTCCTTCTCGTTTTACTGAAAGGTTCCATAATCGTTTTAAGATAACACCAAGAGAGCTAAGAAAAGCGTCCAGAGAGTAAAAGTATTTTATGAAGGAGCAACAGCATCGATTTTTATTTTGGAAAATAAATACGGCATACTCAACCTATTGGAGCCTGAACAATCCGGTGACTTCTGCGCTAATCGGGGACGTTTATAAGCACATATAATTGATACTATCTTCCTCCATCACAATTTCAGAAATGCACGTGTGATTTTTTTGCATCCGGCGTTTGGACTATGTGGAGTTCAAGAGTGGGAAAGTTACAAGAGGTTGAGGGGATAATTAAAGGGATGCTTATGACATTAGATATCCGAATAGGTACGGATATCGTTGTTATTAAATCTAGTTCGTTGTTATTAAATCTAGTTTATACGTTAAGATGCAGCTACAGCAGAAATTGCCACTGTTAATTTTTTCATCGTGAGCCCTTTTATTTGAACTATTATTTAAAAATGATGTCACTGCACTACAAATATTCATCCAATCAATGAGATTATTTCAAGATGTAAGTTTTAGTTTCTCATTTAAATTGTGAAGTAGATCCCTATCTTTATCTGAACTGTTTCTATTGCACACAATGCATGACTATTTTGTGAACGAATATAAATTTGGTAGTTAAATTATATTAAAGGTTGTTATTTATGATTGACTCATAATTTATTTATTTAATTTAAATAGCCTAGAAATAACCATGGAAATTATTTGCATGATGTTTGTTTAGATTTATTAATGTAATTGAGGTGGTTTTATTTAATACGCAATATAGCGCCGCTTGATATTAGTTCTATTTTTTTTTGCGTAAGATAGATGAGACAAACTGAGACGCATAATGGTTTGCAAGGCTCTAATACTTTGATGTTGAGGATGTGATGGGGCATGTACGGGGCATAGTACAATGATGTCCATGCTGGTGTAGATAATCTCCAGGCTTATCCGGTGCGCCGTAAAACCCCGTCCTTCAGGGCAGGGATATAAGGCGTGGTTTTCCACCTAACCAGGTGTTTGCTGTTGTTCAATGTATTGGCGGATGACGGATATTGGCGCACCTCCGCAGCTACTGGCAAAATAGCCAGCACTCCACAAAACGCCTTTGTAGTAATACCTGACTGCAATATCTGGTCGATCTCGTCGCAGTCACCTACCCGATACGCCTTTGAGGCTGTTTACCAGACTGGATATCGCCAGTTTGGGAGGATAGTTAATTAACAAATGGACGTGATCTGGTTCGCCATCCATTTCAACCAGTTCAGCTTCAAAATCAGCACATACATTTGAAAAGTAAGTGCGTAGTTTTTCTGTCGCGTCATGGTCAAAAATCTGACGTCGGTATCTGGTGACAAAGACCAGGTGAACATGCATCAGGAAAACACAATGCCTTCCACGCCGGATATCGGTTTCTTTTTTCACAGACCAAAGTATCATTTGGCCTGTGAAACGACTACAAGCATTTAAATTCCAGTTAAGACCCGGTGGTCAACAGGAGCGTGAAATGAGGCGCTTCGCAGGCGCATGTCGTTTCGTTTTCAATCGTGCTCTGGCACGTCAGAATGAGAATCATGAGGCCGGTAATAAATACATCCCTTACGGGAAAATGGCTTCCTGGCTGGTTGAGTGGAAAAATGCCACTGAAACGCAATGGCTTAAAGATGCCCCGTCACAGCCATTGCAACAGTCACTGAAAGACCTTGAGCGGGCTTACAAAAACTTCTTCCAGAATCGGGCTGCTTTTTCCCGATTCAAAAAGCGGGGACAGAATGATGTATTCCGCTACCCGCAGGGCGTTAAGCTCGATCAGGAAAACAGCCGTATTTTTCTGCCGAAACTGGGCTGGATGCGCTACCGGAACAGCCGTCAGGTCACGGGTGTTGTGAAAAATGTCACTGTCAGCCAGTCCTGCGGTAAGTGGTACATCAGTATTCAGACAGAAAGTGAAGTATCAACTCCGGTTCACCCTTCAGCATCAATGGTCGGGCTGGATGCTGGCGTGGCTAAACTCGCCACGCTGTCAGATGGCACAGTCTTTGAGCCTGTAAACAGTTTTCAGAAAAACCAGAAGAAGCTGGCGAGACTTCAGCGACAGTTAAGCCGCAAGGTCAAATTCAGCAACAACTGGCAGAAGCAGAAACGCAAAATACAGCGACTGCATTCCTGTATCGCAAATATCCGCAGGGACTACCTTCACAAAGTCACAACGACCGTCAGCAAAAACCACGCAATGATAGTCATTGAGGATTTGAAGGTCAGCAACATGTCAAAGTCAGCAGCGGGTACGGTCAGCCAGCCGGGGCGCAATGTCCGGGCAAAATCAGGTTTAAACCGTTCGATACTGGATCAGGGCTGGTATGAAATGCGCCGCCAGCTTGCGTACAAGCAGCTCTGGCGTGGCGGTCAGGTGCTTGCTGTTCCGCCAGCGTACACAAGCCAGCGTTGCGCGTGCTGTGGTCATACAGCGAAAGAAAACCGCCTGTCACAAAGTAAATTCAGATGCCAGGTATGTGGATATACAGCGAACGCCGATGTAAATGGCGCTCGTAACATTTTAGCGGCGGGGCACGCCGTTCTTGCCTGTGGAGAGATGGTGCAGTCAGGCCGCCCGTTGAAGCAGGAACCCACCGAAATGATTCAGGCGACAGCCTGAACGTAGCAGGGATCCTCGTCCTTCAGGGCGTGGAGGATGTCAACAAACAGGTTGAATTAACTCCGCGCCCTGGTTTTTGACATTACCTACCGCGCGCGATACCGGGTGCCAGGTGAACTGGTTTGCTGGCACACAGCCGTTGGTAGCAATTTCTGATGCTTCTTTACCGCCAATCTCTTGCCGCATCCATTCCTGTGCAGCTTCTGGCGACAGAACCAGCGGGCGGCGGTCATGAATGTCTACCAGACCCTGGTCTGCTGCAGCAGTGACAATTAAAAATCCTTCGGCTTCGTCACCACGCTCAAATGGTGTGCTACCTATCGCGGCCATAAAAATAGGTTGTCCATCAGCACGATAGATAAAAAAAGGCTGTTTTTTGTCGCCTTCTTTTTTCCACTCAAACCAGCCATCGGCAAAACAGATTGCCCGACCATGTTGCCAGAGCGGTTTAAACATGCGACTGGTTGCGGCAGTTTCTACGCGGGCGTTAATCAGCGGCGGTTTATCCCACCATCCGGGAGCATATCCCCAGAAAACCGGATCCAGATGAAGGTGTTCATCACGTTCACTGAGCAGAAGAACTTTGGTTCCCGGCGCGACGTTGTATCTGCCAATGGGTTCGGGATCGTAGGGAATATCGCGTTCAATATCTTCCGCGAGAAGCGCAAGGTAATCTTCACGCGTTTGGGATTGGGCAAAGCGTCCACACATAGAAACCTCCTGAGATCATACTGAAAAGAATAGGAGAGGGGGCGGGTAAAATCTATGTGTCAGAGGCAACGATGTTCCCGCTGTGGGTCACAGCGGGAATGAGGGATTACTTCTGAATTAAATAACGAATGGTCGGCCCGTCTTGCTGAATATCCAGCACCGTATAGCCGTGATTACGCGCATCCAGTGGAATATTATTGATCGACTGCGGACAGTCGCTCACCACTTCCAGGATTTCCCCTTTTTTTAACTGCGGCATCGCCTCAAGGGTTGCGACTGCCGGATAAGGGCAGGGTTCACCCACCATATCAAGGCGGTAATCAGGAACGATATTTTTCATGCGATCTCCTTAGCAGTCTGCGGTGCCGCACGGCGGAAGAAGCGTTTTTCCCAGCCGATAATCAACATCAGCGCAGCAAACAACAGCAAATATGTCACCAGCAGGCCACCCATCGGACCAAAGGTTTTCAGCAGGTTGATTTTGTCCCAGTCGGTGGCCAGCGCCGGAGCGAAATCATCCCAGTAATACGCCAGAATCGTTGAGCCGATCACATTGCCCAGACCGACCCACCAGTAGTGCACCTGGCCTTCTACCGCGCGGTACATCCAGCCGGTTTCGCAGCCGCCAGCCAGCACGATGCCAAAACCAAACAGTAAACCACCAATTACCGCGTTTGGTCCCGCCCACATGATTTTGGGTTCAACGCCTAACTGTACGTAACTGAAGATCCCGATGGCACTCACCGCCATACCAATAATGATTGCTTTCGCCATATGGGTACGTCCGGTGATCCACATATCGCGGAACGCCGAAGTAAAGCAGATTTGCGCACGTTCAATCAGTAAACCAAAGCCGACGCCAAACAGCATTGCCAGCCCCAGTTTGGGGTGGTTCATCGCCGTGAGCAGCGCCCAGCCCAGCATGCCGAAAAAGACCAGCATCCCGAGACGAAAACGACGCCGCGCCTGATCCGGTTTTTGCGTCAGCGGTGAGGCGGCAGAAACTTTCTGCATTTTCACGGGAATACGGAAGATGGGCAGCAGGGTAAAGCGCGCGCCAAACCATGAACCAATGGCAGTGGCGATGGCAAAGAACCAGGCATGCAGCGAGAACTGAGGAATACCGGTAAAGAACGCCGCCAGGTTACAGCCCATTGCCAGACGCGCGCCAAAACCGGCGATAATGCCGCCAATGATGGCCTGCATAATGCGGATACGGCTGCGCGGCATTCGCAGTTTGACATTGTTGGCCCACAGCGCTGCGGCAAAGCAGCCGCCAAACATACCGAGGATCATCATCCCGTCGATGCGGGTTAATGGCGATCCTTCCAGATGGATAATTTTAAAGTAACCCCACTCTTCAGCATGGACGCCGAACAGTTGCAGGAGCTGGCCGCCCCAACGGGTAAATTCACCCGTGACAGCCCAAAAAGTGCCAGTAATGCCAAAATAGTAAGTGGAGAGAATACCCGCCGCGATGACCGCGGGGATGGGCGCCCAGAATTTAATCAACCAGGCGTGTTTGAATTGCTGCCATGACATGAATGTAGCCTCTGAACTCAGAAGGTTTGAAACAAGAGTCGCGAATCATACACCATGCAAATTTATTTTCGGGGTAATAATTCACAAAAATAATAGTTAGATCAAATTTCTCTCTGAACCTGGAAAGGCTGGCGACATCAGGGCTTTAATGCCACAATCCTCTTTTCTTCTCATGCAGGACGAATGATGAAAAAACTCGCAATTGCAGGCGCGCTCATGTTGCTGGCGGGCTGTGCCGAAGTCGAAAACTATAACAATGTCGTGAAAACCCCCGCGCCGGACTGGCTGGCGGGCTACTGGCAGACCAAAGGGCCGCAACGTGCGCTGGTCAGCCCGGAAGCGATAGGCAGCCTGATTGTCACTAAAGAGGGCGATACCCTGGATTGCCGTCAGTGGCAGCGGGTGATTGCCGTGCCGGGTAAGTTGACATTGATGTCTGATGATCTCACTAACGTTACCGTAAAACGTGAGCTGTACGAGGTTGAGCGTGACGGTAACACCATTGAGTACGATGGTATGACGATGGAGCGTGTGGATCGCCCGACAGCAGAGTGTGCCGCCGCGCTGGATAAAGCGCCGTTACCGACGCCACTGCCGTAATGAAATCTCCCCGGCTTGCCGCCGGGGATGAATTTAAATCACCTCTTCGATAACCCACACGCTGACGCTGCCGCCGTTGCAAAAGAAGGTTGCTTCGCCGTTTTCGTCGGTCACTACGCTCTCTTGCCGGTTCCCCAGAAAATCACGCCAGGTTTTATTGCCGTAATTCTCTCCCAGATGAATGGTTTTTTCGCCATCATCCCCATTCGACATGACCACCACGCAGCCGGGATATTCGTCGGTGCCACTGCGGCTAAAGGCAATGCAGTTCGGATGGTCGAAAAATAACGTCTGTACACCGTGGGCGAAACGCTGACGGGCGAGAATTAACTCATCAAGCTGTTCGATTATTGGCATATCTATCGGATAGGTTTGCCCGTCACCACCGACATCTTCGTAATGCGCACCGTAGAGGTCCGGATAGAATACCGAAGGAACGCCATTTTCCCGCAACAAAATTAAGGCATACGCCAGCGGTTTAAACCACGGTTCGACCGGCGCTTCGAGGGCTTGCAACGGTTGGGTGTCGTGATTGGCAACGAGCGTCACGGCGTGGAAAGGATCGGCTTCCACTAATGTACCCGTGAAAATCTGCGTCATGTCGTAGTCGCGCCCCATGCGCGATGCTTCATGGAATTTCATCTGCAGCGGCGCATCGAACAGCATGGTTTTGCCTTCCACCTGATCAATATACGTTTGCAGTTTATCGACTTCATGCGACCAGTACTCCGCCACAATAAACAGCGGCTTTGGCGCAACTTCCTGTACGTGTTCGATCCACTCTTTATAAAACCACGCCGGAATATGTTTGACCGCATCAAGACGAAAACCGTCGCATTGCGTTTGTTCCATCACCCAGCGCGCCCAGTATTTAATCTCTTCCGTCACGGCATGATTGCGAAAATCGATATTCTCGCCCATCAGATAATCGAAATTACCTAATTCATCATCAACCTGATCGTTCCAGCCTTCGCCGGTGTAGTCGTTAACAATTTTAAATATGCCATCTTCATCAGGGTTTTCGATATGGTCGATACCGCTAAAACATTTGAAATCCCAGATAAACTGTGAGTATTGCCCGGCACGGGCGGGGAAGGTGTAACGCGTCCAGCCTTCGCACTCAATGATTTCTTCATCAATTTGCGTACGGTCGTCAGCATTTACACGCTGCACGCGAATAGCTTCTTTTTCATCCGCGCCCATTTTGTGGTTGACTACCACGTCCAACAGCACCGCAATGTCATTACGTTTCAGGGCGTCAATGGCGGCCAGCAGTTGTACTTTATCGCCATATTTAGTAGGGATGCTGCCTTTCTGATCAAACTCACCTAAATCAAATAAATCATAGGAGTCGTAGCCGACCGAATACCCGCCCGATGCGCCTTTATAGGCGGGCGGCAACCAGACCATATTGATACCAATATCATTAAAACCGTCGGCGCGCTCGGCCAGTTCAGGCCAGAGCTTACCGCCTTCCGGGTAATACCAGTGAAAACATTGTAACAGCGTGGGATTACGCATTCTTCGACTCCATTCAAGGGGAACATTAGAAGCGTAGCCGTAATCGGATTATTCGCGAGCCATCGACTCATTCAGATTCAAAAGAGGTTATCCTGCGGAGCCAGCACAAAGCCGCCCTGATCGCCATAGGCACTTAACACCGATTTTTGCACCGATGACTGACCGACCAGTTTCGCCAGTTCATCCATCCGAATCTGTAATAACTGCTTTACCTTGCTTTCGTTGTCGAGAATCAGGCGCAGCATCGGGCGGAGCTGCTCCTGCATCGTGGTGGACGGGTCAATCTCTTCAGTCAGATGTGCAATCTCCTGCACCGCATTCACATACGCCATTTCGCTGGCGATGAGTTTGTCCCATTGTTCTTCCGTTGCCAGGCGTAACATGAGCTGGCTTTTTTCGACGAGTTGTTGCCAGGCGAAATACAAATGCGGTGCATGGTTCATCAGACTGGGTCCTGAATCAAAGAAGGGGAGAGTAACGACTCTTTCCAGGCATCGGCAATATTGCGCATTAATGTTTCCACTTCTTCGACTGCGGAGACATCGTTGCGTAAATTGGCTAGCAGTAAACGCCTGACCATATAGCTATAAAGAGCAATCAAGTTTTGGGTTAATTCGTCTTTGCTCTCTTCATCAAGACTCACCCGCAGTCCGTTCTCAATAATGTTGATCGCTTTTGACAAAGAGACGCCTTTGCCTTGCTGATTGTTGTCCTGCATAAACAGGCGCGCTCTAACCAGTGCGCTCAGCACTCCATCAAATAGCATGGTGACCAGCTGCTGCTGGCTGGCGCTCATTACGGCGCTTTCGACGCCAATTTGTGCATAGGCCTGGGTGCCTTTTGCCGCGTACATGACCTGTCTCCCGATGAATATTGCTTACTTGGAATTACTGTTGTTTTCGAACTGCTGCGTTAAGTAGCTGCTTGTGCTGTTTAACGAGGTCATTAAAACGTCCAGTTGGGTAAATTGTTCTTTGTAGCGCGCGACCTGCGCATCAATGCGATCGCTGGCGGCGTTGTAGTCTTTAGTTAATTTATTCAGGGTCTTACTAACGCCATCGGTAGCGGCTTTAATAATGCCCGTTGTCGAAAGCCAACTGGTCAGGTTGCTGCCGATGGTGGTCGTGATGCCGGTTTTTTTACCATCGCCAACAATCAATGCACCTACGCCGCTGGCATCTTTTTTCAGTGCAGCGGTGAGTTTGTCGGCATCCAGTTCCAGTTTGCCATCGCTGGGATCGGTCGTGATACCAATCTGCGCCAACGTTTTATAGCTGGAAGAACTGACGGTATTACTCAGCATCGACTTCAACTGCGTCTGAATCGTCCGCAGCGTGGAGTCGCCGAGCAGTGCGCCATTGCTAGAACTCTGGCTATCAGCTCCCGCATCTACGGCGGTGTATTTGGTCAGGCTGCTGAAGGTATCTATTAGCGAGTTATAGGCATTCACCCAGTCTTTAATCGCCGTTTGCGCTTTGGAGGTGTCCTGAGTGATGGTTAGCGTCTGGTTGCCCGTGATGACATCGTTCAGGTTCAGGGTGATGTTTTCCAGCGCGTCGCTGATGGTGTTGCTGCTGTTCTCAATGGCGACGTTGTTGACCGTCAGCTGCGCATTCTGGGCGGCGACCGAGACTTCCATACCGTTGCTGCTGGCACTGGCGTCATAGCCCATAAAACTTTGTAGCGCATCATCACCGCTGACCGAGAGTGTCATCGCATTATCAAGGCCGGTGTCATTTGATGTGACTGACAGACGATATTCACCGTTACCCACGTTAATGATGCTCGCACTTACTCCCGCTTTTGCGTTGTTGATGGCATCACGGATCCCGCTTAACGACGAGTTAGCCGCGCTGATATCAATGGTAATCGGATCTTTGTCGCCGCCTTGTTGAATGGTGAGTTTACTGTCGCTGGTGGCGATCGCCGTTTTCGTATCATCTCTGGTGGTGCGCGTGGTCAGGGTTTGCGCCTGCGCCAGATGGGTGACGCTGATGGTGTATTTCCCGGCGATGGCGTTACCCGCGGTGGTGGCACTGAACGCGGTGGTGCTGCTGGTAGTGCTGGTGGCGGAAAAAAGATCGGCTTTAGACAATGCAGTATTGGCGGTCTGGAAAGTCGTCAACGCGCTTTTCAGCGTACCGTAGGCGCTAAGTTTAGCGGTAAACGACGATTGCTGATTTGAAATAGGGGTTAGCGTCGCTTTTTGCGCGGCGGTGAGGCTATCAAGGATTGAACTTAAATCCAGGCCTGACCCGACTCCCAGCGATGAAATACTTGCCATGCGATTTCCTTTTATCTTTCGACACGTAAAACGAATACCGGGGTTATCGGCCTGAATTGCGCAAAGTTTACGTTTAATTGTTTTTTTTAATAGCGGGAATAAGGGGCAGAGAAAAGAGTATTTCGGCGACTAACAAAAAATGGCTGTTTGTGAAAAAAATTCTAAAGGTTGTTTTACGACAGACGATAACAGGGTTGACGGCGATTGAGCCGACGGGTGGAAACCCAATACGTAATCAACGACTTGCAATATAGGATAACGAATCATGGCACAAGTCATTAATACCAACAGCCTCTCGCTGATCACTCAAAATAATATCAACAAGAACCAGTCTGCGCTGTCGAGTTCTATCGAGCGTCTGTCTTCTGGCTTGCGTATTAACAGCGCGAAGGATGACGCCGCAGGTCAGGCGATTGCTAACCGTTTTACTTCTAACATTAAAGGCCTGACTCAGGCTGCACGTAACGCCAACGACGGTATTTCTGTTGCGCAGACCACCGAAGGCGCGCTGTCCGAAATCAACAACAACTTACAGCGTATTCGTGAACTGACGGTTCAGGCGACGACCGGAACTAACTCCACCTCTGATCTGGACTCCATTCAGGACGAAATCAAATCCCGTCTTGATGAAATTGACCGCGTATCCGGCCAAACCCAGTTCAACGGCGTGAACGTACTGTCAAAAGATGGCTCGATGAAAATTCAGGTCGGCGCGAACGATGGCGAAACGATTACTATTGATCTGAAGAAAATTGACTCTGATACGCTGAATCTGGCTGGTTTTAACGTTAACGGTAAAGGTTCTGTAGCGAATACAGCTGCGACAAGCGACGATTTAAAACTGGCTGGTTTCACTAAGGGCACCACAGATACCAATGGCGTGACCGCGTATACAAACACAATTAGTAATGACAAAGCCAAAGCTTCCGATCTGTTAGCTAATATCACCGATGGATCAGTGATCACTGGGGGAGGGGCAAACGCTTTTGGCGTGGCTGCAAAGAATGGTTACACCTATGATGCAGCAAGTAAATCTTATAGTTTTGCTGCAGATGGTGCCGATTCAGCGAAGACGTTAAGCATCATTAATCCAAACACCGGTGATTCGTCGCAGGCGACAGTGACTATTGGTGGTAAAGAGCAGAAAGTTAATATTTCCCAGGATGGAAAAATTACTGCGGCAGATGATAATGCGACGCTGTATTTAGATAAACAGGGAAACTTGACAAAAACGAATGCAGGTAACGATACCGCAGCGACTTGGGATGGTTTAATTTCCAACAGCGATTCTACCGGTGCGGTTCCAGTTGGGGTTGCAACTACAATTACAATTACTTCTGGTACAGCTTCCGGAATGTCTGTTCAGTCCGCAGGAGCAGGAATTCAGACCTCAACAAATTCTCAGATTCTTGCAGGTGGTGCATTTGCGGCTAAGGTAAGTATTGAGGGAGGCGCTGCTACAGACATTTTGGTAGCAAGTAATGGAAACATAACAGCGGCTAATGGTAATGCACTTTATCTTGATGCGACTACTGGTGGATTCACTACAACGGCTGGAGGAAATACAGCTGCTTCGTTAGATAATTTAATTGCTAACAGTAAGGATGCTACCTTAACCGTAACTTCAGGTACCGGCCAGAACACTGTTTATAGCACAACAGGAAGTGGCGCTCAGTTCACCAGTTTAGCAAAAGTAGACACTGTCAATGTTACCAACGCACATGTCAGTGCCGAAGGTATGGCAAATCTGACAAAAAGCAATTTTACCATTGATATGGGCGGTACAGGTACAGTAACTTACACAGTTTCCAATGGGGAGGTGAAAGCTGCTGCAAATGCTGATGTTTATGTCGAAGATGGTGCACTTTCAGCCAATGCTACAAAAGATGTAACCTACTTTGAACAAAAAAATGGGGCTATTACCAACAGCACCGGTGGTACCATCTATGAAACAGCTGATGGTAAGTTAACAACAGAAGCTACTACTGCATCCAGTTCCACCGCCGATCCCCTGAAAGCTCTGGACGAAGCGATCAGCTCCATCGACAAATTCCGTTCTTCCCTGGGTGCGGTGCAGAACCGTCTGGATTCCGCAGTCACCAACCTGAATAACACCACTACCAACCTGTCCGAAGCGCAGTCCCGTATTCAGGACGCCGACTATGCGACCGAAGTGTCCAACATGT
>OGWT01002200.1_pt1 | contig 13568 bp, 7 predicted proteins | sample 1576101 | NCBI WGS metagenome assembly OGWT01 (sample SAMEA3541481, study PRJEB24748) | human gut metagenome | biome: human gut; feature: human-associated habitat; material: faeces | place: China | collected 2012 | reverse complement strand
CGCGTCATCCGTGTCATCCGCGTCTAAAAGATTATTTATCATTTAACTCATAACCCGATAGAAAGAAATTAATTCCGCCAACGGATTTTTATTTTATCTTTGTGTCCGGATAAGAAATAAAAGTCCGTACGCACTAAAAAACAATTAGCTTATGAAAAACAAAAGACTATTTTTATTATCCGCATTTCTGGTAATAATAGGTACATTAAAAGCTCAGAACCCCATTATTACGGATCAGTTCACTGCCGATCCCACCGCCAAAGTTTTTGAAGGCAAGATGTATGTCTATCCTTCACATGACATTCCGAGCCCTATCGAACGTCTGAAAGAATGGTTCTGTATGGCAGATTACCATGTTTTCTCGTCAGACAATCTGGTTGACTGGACAGACCACGGAGTGATCCTAAGCCAGAAAAATGTACCTTGGGTGGCTCCTGACTCCTATTCCATGTGGGCCCCCGAATGTGTATACAAGAATGGGAAATATTATTTCTACTTCCCATCTACCCCTAAAGGCGAAGGCAAACGCGGTTTCAGCATCGGAGTTGCCATAGCCGACAAGCCTTACGGCCCTTTCACCCCGCAGGCCACTCCCATTGAAGGAGTCAACGGCATCGACCCTTGCGTGCTCATTGATAAAGACGGGCAAGCCTACATATACTGGTCAGGCCGCGGAATGTCAGTAGCAAAACTGAAAGACAATATGCTTGAACTCGCCTCAGAACCCATGCAAATTCAAGGATTACCCGAAGGTTTCAAAGAAGGACCTTTTGCCTTTGAACGCAACGGAAAATATTACTTCACATTCCCCTGGGTAAAGGAAAAAACGGAAGTTCTGGCTTATGCGATGGGAAACAATCCCATGGGCCCCTTCGAGTTCAAGGGTATCATTATGGATGAATCACCAACCGATTGCTGGACCAATCACCACTCATTGGTGGAATACAAAGACCAGTGGTATCTGTTCTATCACCACAACGATTACTCCCCCGAATTCGATAAAAACAGATCGGCACGGGTCGACTCCTTATTCTTCAACGCGGACGGCACTATCCAAAAAGTAACCCCTACCCTGCGCGGAGTGGGCATAACAGACGCCCGGAAAGAAATTCAACTGGATCGCTACAGCCGGTTAAGCAATCAGGGAGCGACCATCGATTACCTGAACCAGGCAAACAAATTCGAAGGTTGGAAAACTTTATTGAGCAAAAACGGTGCATGGGTGCAGTACAACCGGGTGAACTTCGGAGATAGTACTCCCCGGAAAGTGAAAGCAAGAGTAACCTCGGACAACGGAGGAACACTGCAAATACGTATAAACGGAACAAACGGTCCGGTTATCTCGGAAATAAAAGTTCCCAAAACCGATAAATGGACGAATATTGAATCCTCGGTTCGTTCCGCTCAGACCGGTATCCACGATTTATACGTGTCTCTAAAAGGAAACGGTAAAGTTGAAATCGACTGGATCAGTTTTCAATAACTAAATCTCCGGGCCGGATATGAAGTATACGAAGACAATAACGCTAATCACAACCCTGCTCTGCTTCCTGCAGGGGCAGGGTTTAGCACTTGCTCAGAATAATCCAAACCAATACAATTACCTTTATCTTACTATCCGGAACGGATTATGCGACAACTCTATCCGAACCATACACAAAGATCACAACTCATTCATGTGGTTCGGAACCTCCAACGGGCTCGACCGTTACGATGGTTACGAACTGAAACACTACTCCACAGCTCCCAGGCAACCGTATCAGTTTATTGAAAGTAATTACATCAATGACATTGACGAAGACGACAACAACTATTTGTGGGTAGCTTCCGAAGCCGGCATCATGAGCATTGATCTCCTTCACGAAAATCTCAATTTCTATAAGGAATACTCCGGTAAGAACAATAATGTGCTTTACTCTCCCGTTCAGGCCCTGCTTGTCGACGATTTCAATAATCTCTGGGTAGGCAAAAGTGACGGACTGGCCTACATCATTCTGAACGAAGAAAGGCAGATAAAAGATATCCGGATATTGAAGAAAGATGTGGATATCAAAACCATCGTAAAACACGGTAGTGATATCTGGGCGGGAGGCGACAAGTGTTTATTGCATTTCACTCCTTCGGGTAAACAGGATTACAGCAATATCCCCGTAATTACAAACTTAGATACTTCACAGTTAATCTTCAACCGCCTGTTTTCGTATGGTGACTATCTGTGGATCGGTACTCAAAGTGGTTTATACTGCTATAACACCCAGAATCAGTTCTGCATACTCTATCAGCATAATCCCAATAATCCTCACAGCATTTCCTCCAACTTCATCACGGATATTGATAAAAACTCATCAGGCGACATCATTATCGGAACCAGAAACGGAGTGAACATATACCAGCGAAATGATCAATTCGTTACTTTCAGCAGAGGCATACAAACCCGGTCCCTGAATGATAATATCATCAACCGGATATTTGTTGATAAGAATGATAATATCTGGGTAGGGACCGACTTCGGCGGAATTAATATCATGGCTCCGCAACGCATAACTTTCAATTATTCACTGCAAGGGTATGAGAAAGGAGTGCCCAACATCATCAGCACAGTGCTCGAAGACAAAGAAGGAAACATCCTGGCAGGAATTGTAGATGGCGGACTTGCCATTAAGAGGAAAGGTGCTGACTCCTTTTCGCTCTTCAAACACAACCCGGGAGATCCGCACTCACTGGCTCACAACAACATCTCGGATATCATTCAGGACCTGCATGGCAATTACTGGATATCAACAATAGGCGGAGGGCTGGATAAACTGGATAAAAACAATCTGTCACATCCCGTATTCGAACATTACAACAGTTTGAATTCCTCCCTAACCTCCGATGACATCCATGACATAGCCCTGGACTCTGCCCGAAATGCACTGTGGATATGCAGCGGCAGCCATATCAATACACTCGATTTCTCTACGGGAGCCATCAACCGGCTAAAATTCTACACACAGTCCAAAGAACCCGTTCATAACATGAATACAATCTTCATCGACTCACAGTCAAGATTATGGATTGGCGGAAACGGCGTGTACGTCATCGACCTGGAAAATTCCAGAAATACCTACGAATGTATATACTATCAGCACAAACTGGATGATCCCGAAAGCAAAATCAATGAAAAGATCACTTGTATATTCGAAACTAAAAAAGGGGAGATTTATCTGGGTAGCCTCGGAAATGGCATCTACCTGTTGGAAGACAACGGCAACAACGAAAAATATACATTCAAGAACTATGCCGTGCGCTGCGGTCTTTCGGACACCAGCATCTCGAACATTCTGGACGATGAGAACGGGAACTTATGGATCAGTACCCTAAAAGGCATTTACTTCTTCGATATCAATACAAAACGGGCCTTCAAGTTCGACGAAGGAGACGGGTTACTGGTACCCCAATTCTATAAAAGATCCGGCTGTAAGACCATCAATCACAATATGTTACTGGGAACTATCGATGGTTTCGTAACATTCAGCCCACTGGTAAACCTGCCCAAGCAAAAGCAACGGACGATAACCCTCACCAGCGTTGTCTGTAACGGCAGCCAGCTGATACCTTATCTGAACAGCGATAATCTGCCTGTAAGTATCTCAACAACCAAGGAACTGCATTTATATCCACCGCAGAATTCCTTTGAAATCACATTCAGCTGCCTGGATTATATCGAACAGGAAAAGGTATTCTACTTCCATCGCATTCATGAACTGGAAGAGCACTGGAACACAGGATTGGTAAAGAGAAACGCCAAGTACACCAACCTGCCGCCGGGAAAATATACGCTGGAAATACGATGCACCAACCAAGACAACACATGGTCTACCAAGGCCACCTGTCTCAGCATTATTGTACATCCCCCATTCTATAAAACAGGATGGTTCTACTCACTTATCGCTATATTGATAATGTCCATTCTACTTTATATCATCTATTGGTATAATGCAAGGCAACAACATATCCAGAAACTTCTGAAAGAAAAGATAGAAATCATGTCCGAACAGATGGAGGCTATCAATAAAGAGAAGTTATCCTATTTCACCAACCTCGCACACGAGTTTAAGACACCCCTGACCCTGATACAAGGACCGGCAAGCCAGCTTGTCAGGCAAACTACCGATCCCAAAGAAAAAGAGGACTTACAGATTATCAACCGGAATGCTCAATACCTGCTTTCACTGGTCAACCAACTGATTGACTTGCGCAAGATCGATACCCAGAATTTAACGCTCAATTACTCTCAATTCAACTTCAGCAAGTTCCTGAACACAATAATAACCGACTTTTCCAACCTGATGAAAGAACGAAACATCAGCTTTGAAAAGATATACCGCCTGAAGAGTGACCATATCTATTCTGATAAGGAAAACCTGCATAAGATACTGTTCAATCTATTATCCAACGCCATCAAGCATACTCCCGATAAAGGAAAAATCACATTGCATGCCAACCAATTCATCGACAAGTCGAACAAACTCATGCAGTTTATCTCCGTCACCAACAGTGGCAGCATAATAGCTCCTGACGAAATAGACAAAATATTCAACCGTTTCTACCGGATACCCGAACAGAACAAATATACAAACTACGGACAGAGCAGTACGGGCATCGGACTTCACATCGTAAAAGAGCTTATCAACCTATTAGGTGGAACAATTAAAGTCAAGAGTTCGGAAAAAGTAGGTGTATCTTTCAGATTATATTTCCCCATTGCGCTGGCGGACACAGCGGAGAATGAAATTCATGAAGAATATAAAGAGCCCGTACCCGTTGAAGACAAAATCGAGCCGTTCATTCCTATAGACAGGAGCAAGCCGACTTTGTTATTGGTAGAAGACAATCCCGATATGCGTCATTATATCAAGAATATGCTGAAAGAAAAATACAATATCGCTGAAGCAAACAACGGTGAGCAAGGCTATAAGACAGCCCAGAATATCGTGCCCGATTTTATTGTATCCGATCTAATGATGCCCGTATGCGATGGTTCCGACTTCTGCAAAAGACTGCGCGAGGACAAGCTTTTAAGTCACATTCCTTTCCTGCTTCTCACGGCAAATTCAAGTGAGACTGCCCGGATAGAAAGCTATGAAAACGGAGTAGACGGATATATCACCAAGCCTTTCGAACAATCCGTATTATTAGCCCACATAGACTCCATCTTGAAGAACAGGGATTTGCGTCAGAAGAAATTCGTAGAACAAGACTTGAATCCTATCCTGCTGGAAGTGGGACAGCCCGACCAGCAGTTCATGAACGAAGTTATGAATATTCTGGAAAAGAACTATGCTGATCCTCAATTCGGTGTAAAGGATCTGACAGAAAGACTGAACATCAGTTATACAGTAATTTATAAGAAATTCGTATCACTCACCGGACTTCCACCGGTACGTTTCATCCAATTATACAGGCTACAGATTGCCAAGAAAATATTAGAGAGTAGCACCAATAACGTCATTGTATCAGAAATAGCCTACCGGGTGGGATTTAATGATCCCAAGTACTTCACCCGTTGCTTTGTGAAACAATATAAGCAAACGCCCAGTTCATTCTTCAAGTAGCACGACCTTAGAATCAGGTCTGTTTACAGCACATTGCGGAAGGTTTCTATTTTATAACTATCAGATCGCCTTCCGCAAACCCAACTGTTATATGTTTCACCTGAAAAAGACTTATTACTTTCAGTTCTTTCTTTAACTCTTTCAGAACTTCCACCAGGCCGTTCAGTACTTCCTCCCACGGGATTTCGCTGGAAAGTTGCAAAGCATCACAGTTCCTTTCTCTCGGATCGAAATCTTCTTCACAAGCCCAGTCATCATTTTCCGCGTCATATTGTTTAGAGCCTGTCAGTTCGAGTGTATAGCAACTCTGCCCATTTTCTTCGACAGCTTCCCACAAGTTGAAGTTCAATGCAATGATGTCATTAGGCAGGGTTTCGTATTCAGCAATGAACAAAAGCCACTGTTTTACAATGGCTTTTACTTTCTGTTTATCAAATACCTCCATAGGGGTACAGCAAGTCTGAAAGTCCGGTTTACTTTCATCGTTCCCCAATATGGAGAATAGTTTTTTCAAAATATTACTCATTCTTAATCAATTCAAAAGTGTAGCTTCCTAACTCAATGACATCATTAATATGATATGACTACAAAGATAATGACAAATTATAAATAAATAGTATCTTTGTTACCATACCATATTAATAACCTTTTAGTTGAGGAAAATGTTTTGCATGGCATGATTAAACATCAAATAAAGCAACCCGGTATCCAGATAGAAGACGTTATCTATTTTTCTTCCAGATATAAATATGTGCTCCTACCGTTGCATATAGGCGGGTGACATCCATCTTGCCGGTATATGTCTCATCAATTGCTGCCTGCAGCCCAGTATTGTCAACTTTTAGTTTCCCAATTTCGCCTCCTATTAAACCGAGATCTACGCTCATACCTACTACCGAACTCAAACGATATTCAAGACCCACTGTGAAATTTCCACCTAAAGCATTGGCTGTACCACTGAGTTCCCCCAATCCGCTTCCTTTCACTGTCTCTTTATAGCGCAGCCCCCCCCAACCGATTGCGCCATAAATGGTTAGTTTCTCTCCTAAAATCCATCGACCGGTAAATTGAGGGGCAATATACAATAGCCGCCCTATATCATCCATAACCATACCACGTACACCATCATAGAAAGCAACTGATTGCTTGGAACGAAATTGCTGTACAAGTACTCCCCATCCCCAACGATTGTAGTAACGAGACATTCCTACTCTCCAATCAAGTCCCGTAACGTAATTAGAAGCAGCCAGTCCCTCAACCTTTTCTACCGATGGAATATATCCTATGCCTGCACCTGCAAAAACGTAACCGATAGGTTGTTTATTCCAGTCCGTGCCCTTACGTGGTTGTGAGATAACCTCCTGTTTGGATTGTACCAGACCCTCGTTTATCTCCTGAGCATGAAGAGAGAATGCTCCCAAGATGCTGATTGCTAATAGAATGATTTGTTTTTTCATATTTTATGTATTAGTTTAATGTTTCAGTTCTCACCTTCAGGGGGATAAACTATTGTCCAATTTGCTTGTTCCATATCTTCTAATGAAACCAGATAACGATGAAGAATAGGAACATATTTGCGAATTGTATCACAAGGCTCAAACATATATTTGCGATAGATTTCACGATCCATAATCAGAAATTGCATACAAGGAACAACATTGAAATCAGCTTTCCAGCCTGTATCGTCTACGCTCTCTATAAGAGATGACGAACCCTTAAAAACTCCAACAGCTCCAACTGAACATAGAAACAATGTGTCAGCAATTGTAAGATTTCTGTCTCTATATTCTTGGTAAACAATATCTCGTTCTGACTTATTAACAAGTGTAATGTATTTCTCGCTCTGTTCCGGACATGCCGAAAATATGCATGACAATAAACATAAGCCTAGTATTTTGGCAATTTTCATTAATTTCATAATTAATAATTGTAAATAAATACCTTATCGAGTACTACTATTATAAATTCCAACACCAATAGGGCCAATAACAGGTACTAACCATGATACATGATCATACCACTTTGCATCCAGTTTCAAATCACTAATAGCATTCCTAACGCCAAGATTATGATAATCACGATATTCATATCCTTTACCTGTATAATTAATATCCAGAGGGTTAGCTTTAAAATTCCATCCAATACTGTTTCCCCTTTCAATATTAGTATCATATTGCGCTTCTGTCTGATAGAACCCAGAGACATGCCTATTAAAATATAAAAATGCTCTGGCATTCGCATCCTGTTCGTGAGGCTGATATTTATGTTCCCCACTTCCGTCAGCACTCATCAAGCTCGGTATGCCTATTCTGGATAAATATCCCCACCCCATCGATTGACTTTGCAGGTAGTGCCCATACTCATGTTGGAATACCGAGTTATTCGGATCAGCCGAAATTGTACGATCACCAATAATAAAACTACTCAGAGTTACTGCTTTTTGTCCCCAGTTATTGCCACTCATTACAGTTGCTCCTCCCCAGTAATCCACATTATCTACTTGACCAGCATACCCCGAAAATTGAGCGTACCCATGACCTATCATAGTCTGAGGCAATTGCCACGTAAAGCGTGAAATTAGTTCCCATGAGGCAGTCCAGAAATTCCGATGACTTTGATGATTCATATAACTACCTGTAGCAAACAACCCACCCCACATTTTCACCTCATTCACACCACCTTTCCATCCTTTTTCAAAAGCTTTCCAAGGCTTTTTTGAAAACAATCCACGAAAGAATCCAAACATATACCCTAAAAAGAATTCCCCATTCGGATCCGTATATACCAATGGGTTATTCAAACAATAAGAGTATCTATTATAGTTTTGGCTCGAATATGGATTCTGTAATCGCGGATCAGGAGATAAGAACCTACCAATAACCGGATCATATAGTCTTGCATTCATATTAATCAAACCAAAGGCAGTTAGATGCTCATGCCCAGTATAACCTCTGCCCAAGAATAACACAGGTTCTGTGCCAACTGCATATAAAGCCTGATTAACAGGATTTCTTAATCTGCCCCACACATCGTAACTTAACTCTTGCTTGACTACACCGGAGGAATTAACAATGTGGGTAATGTTACCCAGATAATCCCCGCACAAATAGTAAACAACCCAAGCCCCTGAACCTTCTTTCACATACACTGCTGCCGCTGAATATGCATCGCCGCCAAGGTACAGAATTTCTTTTGAACCCGCAACTCCTGTCTCGAATTCATATTGATTTCCCCAATAATATTTATTGAGTTGGACTTGATTGTTCTTCTTCAGATTCATTTTGACCCTATTACCTTCCCCATTATATGTAAATGTTGCTACATAACCATTTTCAGTAATAGTCTCCGGCCTTCTTAAAGCATTATAGGTAATCTGTTGTTCCCGAAGTGGAACTTCCGTACCATAAGGAGTAATCGAAGCTATTGCATAAGGTTTCTCATCATTATACACAAAAGCTCCTACATTAGATATATTGGTTATATTTCCATTGTTACTGTAAGCAGCCGTTTTTCCGGCAAAGCTTGTTAATCTGTTCAGATTGTCATAACCAAAGCTCTCCTGAATGTTCCTCACATTGTCTTTTCTCCAGTTCAGATTGCCCGTCTTAGCGTTAAAGTTATATCCGGAATTCTGAATAACAGTAGAACCGTTTTTAACTACTCTACCCGTTGGAATCCCGTTTGCATCATAAGAATATGTACGGGTCAGAATACCAGTGCTTACACCGGTCGTTAATCCTAATGAGTTTTCAGCAGTTAACTTCCAGATAGATGTCGAGCTATTAAGTTTCACTTCCGAAAGATTACCATAGGAATATGTATAGTTTTCAGTCACAATACTGCCGACATTAGAAGCATACGCCAAGTCTGATATACGCCCACTGGTGTAAGTAAATGTTTTTTTGAGCCATTTTCCATCCACATTCGTTTCTTTCATGGTCTTTAGCCTCATCAAAGCATCATAAGTATAGGTTTTAGACGTCCCGTTTGAACTTACCTCAGATTCTATGAGATTATCAGCATTATAGCTGTAGTTTATTGTCTGTCCGGCAACCTCCTTTTTTGTCAAACGATGAAAATTATCATAAGTTTTCTTCGTAGTATTTCCATTGGCATCAGTTTCCAGAACGCCATTCCCCATAGCGTCATAACCGTATTCGATTAGTCCGAAACTTGGGTCATTCATCGTAATTCGTCTGCCAAAATCATCATACCCGAATGTAGTTGTAATCTGTCCCGGAGCAATTACGCTATTCATCTGACCATCTGGTCTATAATTATAAGCAGTGACACCTGCGGGGTCGGTAACTGATATTATATTTCCGGAAGCATCCTGTTTTTCTGTTTTTGAAACACCATCTACCACCGAAGTTACGCTTGTATTAGAGTATGAAAAAGTGTCCTCCTTACCGGATGCATATTTTAATGATATGATCCTATCATTAGAATCATAAGTATATGTATTCCATTGCGCAGGAGTGGCTCCCTTGAACGGCACGGAAACTTTAGCTAACCTCCCTCTCTCGTCATACACATTATCGGTATAAATATAATTTCCGTCAAAGCGTTGTTTTCCACTTCTTACTTCCCTCCCTAAAGCATCATAATAAGTCCGGGAAGTCGGAGCGCCTGTAGCAGAAATGGTAGTAAGCCTTAAAGCTGAAGCCGGAGCCGTAGCCCAAGAATATGAAGTAGTTTCTACAGAACCATCCGGAGAGACAGTTTTTACTTTTCTACCCCAATCATCATATTCGAACGTGGTTTCCTGTTCTTTATGATTTTTTACAGAGTAAAGTAATCCCTTTGGATTGTACGTATACGTACTCACAAAATTCAAAGGAGTCGTTTTCTTTATGACCCTCCCATAAGAATCGTATTCATACAGCGTTTTTAAGCTAGTAGTAGCTCCATACTCTTTCAGAAATTCCTGAGTAACCAGCCCATCTTTATATGAACGATTGACTTGAGAGGCTGATTTCCCGTTTACATAATTCACTGTAACAATCGGAAGCTGATTATTATCAAATACAGGTATGTAATTTCTGCCGACCCATGTTAAACCATCTTTTGTTTTAGTGGTTACCTGATCATATAACAGTCCTATTCTATAAGTCGTGCCATTGTCTATGTTCTGATAAGAGTTATCAGTTGTTATCGTGAGACCATCGCTGTAAACTGATGTTTCTTTCGTTACATTACTATAAACATCATAGACACAACTGGAATTTACTGTCACGTTTTTCAACTTATCTTTTTCTACCTTGCTGCTCGAAATCATCCTGACTACCTTATTTGATAAGGTAACCATATGAAAGTTATAAGACGATTCCGCCGTTGGAGTGACCACTTGAGTAATGAACCCGAACTTCATGGGATCAAAAGTCTGTTCAGTCTGAATTCCCCTGTTATTGTCATATATCCTAATTTTCCTGAACCCACAGAAGCCTAAGCCTTGACGATGCGCAACAGCATCATTATAATAATACGATACAGAAGATATGTATTTGCCATTATAAATAGAGTATGCATTACTCACCATATTAACGTCTATATACAGCTTATTATATGGAAAACCCACACTATAGTCAGATGTCGTCCAATACATATTGCCATTAGTAAGATTTTCATAATCAAATTTCTCAATTACCCCATAACTGTTAATCATGCCGGTCAGCATTCTCCCCCGGGCATCATTACGTGTAAAGGAAATTGGAGTGACAGTGGCATCTTTAATACTTAGCAATTGGCTGGTCCTACAACTATAACCATCTCCTATAGTTCCTGTTATAAAATGAGAATCAGAATCTACAGTCACTTTTGCAGATTCGGCCACAGTATTCAGTTTACCGTCCTGGTTCAGATGTACACTGATTTGAGTTCCGGATTTTACAGCTAAATCGGGAAGTTTATCACCATTCAGATCATGAAACAGAAACTGATAATTGGTATCGGAATTAGATAAAAACTCAAATGTGCTGCTTACAAATCCACTACCGGTTGCCAATAAAGCAGTCCAGGTTTTATACGTGCTATTATAGTGAGTTACCGGATAAGAAATGGGTCTAATACACGGAGTGGTAAAATCAAGAGGCTTATCGATATCAACTTTACCATTATTGTCAGGAAGGAAGGGATCCTTTATTATCGGATCATCAATAATCTCACCTCTACAGCCACTACATTCACCACAAGGGCGTTTTTTCATTTCAATCCAGTAATCATTCTTCTTCGGACCTAAAAGAAAATCGGTGAGCCCATCACCGTTAATATCTTCAACCAACAATTCTCTTTTGGAAGCACCCGATATATCTGTGCTCTTAATGCCGCTTGTATATGCAATCTGCACAAAAGCACCTCCCTGATATGAGTAAATATAAGTTCCAATTCCGTTTATGAGGCAAATGTCCGTTCTCCCGTCCCCGTTATAATCGACAGTGCATTGCAAAGCGCAGTGTGGTTCTGGTTTTTTGTTTCCGGCAGACAGAAAGAGCCGCCCCATCCGGGGCGGCTCTTTGCTGTTTTTACAGGGAAAATGAGATTTACACCCACTCGCCGTTGAATATGTATTTGTCCAGCCGGGCAAAGGCTTCCTGCACGCGGGTCAGGGGCAGTGCAAGGTTCATGCGGATGGCGCAGGGGCCGTGGAACATACGGCCATCCTGCCAGGCAACGCCCACATTCCAGCCGGCTTTTTCCACCTCGGCAATGGTTTTCCCGTGGGCTTTGCACCAATCCGTGCAATCCAGGAAGAGCATGTAGGTGCCCTCCGGCTTGCTGACCGAAACGCCTTCAAAATGCTGGGCGATATAATCACAGGCAAAGTTGACATTGCCGCTGATGGTCTCCCGCAGTTCCTCCACCCATTCGTACCCTTCCGGCTTATAAGCGCCGATTAGGGCGTGCATAGAAAGCACATTCATATCATTATAGTGCGGCTTGCTGCTTTTGGCACGCACGCGGTCCCGCAGGTAGGGGTTATAAATAATATGGTAACTACCCACCAGGCCCGCCAGGTTAAAGGTTTTGCTGGGGGCATACAGGGCAACGGTGCGGCTGCGGGCATCCTCGCTGACGGACTGGGTGGGGATGTGCTTGTGGCCGTTCAGAATGATATCCGACCAGATTTCGTCCGAAATGACAAGACAGTCATTGGCGCGGTAGACCTCCATCGCCTTTTCCAACTCCCAGCGCTCCCACACGCGGCCGCAGGGGTTGTGCGGGCTGCAGAAGATCGCCACATGGATGTGGTTCGCCTTGATCTTGGCATCCATATCCTCAAAGTCCATCCGCCACACACCGTTTTCATCCTTGACCAGTGGGCTGTGCACAATTTTATAGCCGTTGTTTTCCACACTGGCGGTAAAGCCGATGTAGGTGGGGCTGTGCAGCAGCACGGCATCGCCGGGGGCAGCAAAGCTGGTCAAAGCAGAGATCACGCCGCCCAGCACACCGTTTTCGTACCCGATGCACTCTTTGGTCAGGCCGGTTACACCGTTGCGGGTCTGGTGCCAGCGGATGATGGAATCATAATATTCATCGGTCGCACTAAAATAGCCAAAGGCCGGGTGCTGGGCGCGCTCGATAATGGCCTGCTGGATGGTGGGTACCGTGGGAAAATTCATATCCGCCACCCACATGGGGATCACATCAAAGCCAGGTTTGGGCGCTTCGGGCGCAAAGCCGTTCATCTGGCCGACGGAATCTACCGCAATGGCGTCCTTGCCATGGCGGTTCATGATGGAAGTAAAATCATATTTCATTGCAAAATGCTCCCTTGCTGTTTTCATCTCTTTCTCTGCTACCAGCATACCCCAAAATGCCGCCCCGCACAAGGTATGATTTTACGCTTTTATCTGAGGCAAAACCGCCCCGCCGGGTGCAGCGCTGTACCTCGGCAGGGCGGTTCACTATCTTTATGCAATACCGCACAATTCCCGCCTTACGGCTTAAGCACCGCTCCGGCGACTGCGG
>OGWT01002197.1_pt1 | contig 13589 bp, 15 predicted proteins | sample 1576101 | NCBI WGS metagenome assembly OGWT01 (sample SAMEA3541481, study PRJEB24748) | human gut metagenome | biome: human gut; feature: human-associated habitat; material: faeces | place: China | collected 2012 | reverse complement strand
CCCAATCCCGCGTTTCAGGCGGAGGATGCCATCATGGAGCTGGGCGTGGGCGAGGCGCTGACCTCGTTCTTGGACGAAGCGGGCGTACCCGCTATGGTGGAGCGCACGAAGATTATCTGCCCCCAGAGCCTCATGTCGGTGCCGGAGCCCATGGTCCGGGCCAAGGTGATGATGTACGACGGCATGGAGAAGTATGACGAGTTTGTGGATAACGTGTCAGCCTACGAGGTGCTGACGGCGGAGCGGGAGGAAGCGGAGACCGCCAAACAGGAGGAGGCCGACCGCAAGGCCCGTGAAAAGGAGGAGGCTCAGGCGGAAAAGCTGCGTCTGAAAGAGGAAGAGGCCGAGCGAAAGCGCAAACAGAAGCTGGAGGACGAGGCTCGCCGCAAGGCGGAGCGCCGGGCGGCCAAGATCGAGTCCCAACTGATCTCAGCAGGCGGTCAGGTGCTCAAGCGGGGCCTGCTGGGTGTGCTGAAAAAGTGGTAACGCGGCTTTTGACGGAATACCTATCAACAACTATAAAAAGGAGAAAGTGATATGAAAAAGAAGATCTCAGTTCCCATTTTAGCGGCTGTGGTTGTGGTTTTGACTGCGGTGATCGTCATTGTAAAACCCTTTCCCCAAAAGGCATCGGCGGTATTCCCGGAAAAGCTGTTGGAGCTCTCCTGCACCGTGGCGCGGGAATCCGTGGACGGTGCGGAAAAGATTGATCTTACAAACGACCAGAAGGAAGCCCTGTTGAATGAACTGGAAACCGTTCAAGCAGTACGGCGGGGAACCTCTGACGGCAAGATTGGTCCCTACGATCAGTATGTGTACCGCTTCAGCTTTGAAAATCAGCAGGAGATCTCAATGGATGACCGCGGAACGCTCTATACGCAGAAGGGCGGCTATACGATGACCGGGGACTTCTCCGGCGTACTGGACCTCTTGAACAGTTGGTTCTGAGCTGAGCACCGGAGCCGGGCAGAATAAATGGCAAATAGAGTCTTGCAGAGTGCGTATTCATAAATGCTGATTGAAATAGCGACAGATAAGAAAATGCTCTGCAAAAGCCTGCCTTCCATTTGGAAGGCAGACTTTTTTCGCCTATCAGCCGGTAAGGGTCAGGCTGCGCTGAATTCCTCCCGCAATTCCTCCATGCTTCCACCAAAAGGTGTACGCATCACTAATTTCTATATCGGAAGGGAGAGCCGATATCTTAATTAGTGGCATCACTGCATGATGGAAAGATCACATGGAAGGAGGAGTATGAAAAGAAGAAAACAAACCGAATTATCACATCCTAATTTTGTCGCTGTGCGACTATCAGACACGGAGATAACGATATTAGATCAGGCTTGTGCTTCTTTAGGCACAACCCGTTCCGAATATTTGCGAAGGCTTCTAACCGAAAAGAAAATTTATAACAATGTAGAAATTGTTGCAGACATCAAATTACTCCGGGAGCTGGTCGGACAATACGGCAAAATCGGCTCCAATCTGAACCAAATTGCCAAGTATTTTAATACTGGTGGAACTCATTCACAGGCAATGGAAAATGAAATTCATCAATGTATCTCTGACCTCTTCCTTTTAAGAAAAAATGTTTTGGAAATGGCAGGTGATTTTCATGGCGATACTAAAACACATCAAAAGTAGAAATGCCAACTATTCAGATGCCATTGATTATCTGCTTTTCCAGCATGATGAGAGTACAGGGAAAAAGATAAAAGACGAGATGGGGCGAAGCCTTTTAAGAGATGAATTCTACATGGATGGTCTCAACTGTGATCCGATGTCTTTTGATAAAGAATGTAAGCTGACAAATGCAAAATATCACAAAAACACAAAACCATCCGAAATCAAAAGTCACCATTATATCATCAGTTTTGATCCGGATGATAAATCAGAATGTGGTCTAACCGGGGAAAAGGCGCAGGAATTATGTTTAAACCTCGCCCAAAAAATATTTCCCGGATATCAGGCTCTTATCGTGACACATACCGATGGTCACAATGGTTCCGGCAATATCCATACGCACATTGTGATCAATAGCGTCCGTAAAGAATCTGTCAGAAGGCAGAGTTACATGGATAAGCCCCATGAAGAAATTGCCGGATACAAGCACCGATCCACAAATAAATTCCTGAATTATTTCAAGAAAGAAATTATGGAAATGTGCATTCACGAGGGACTTCATCAGATCGATCTTCTCTCTCCGGCTGAAACTAAAGTTACACAAGCAGAATATATGGCTCAAAAATCCGGACAGAAAAAATTAGAAGAGACAAATAAAAAAATCATTGCCGATGGATTGAAACCAACTGCCACAACATTTCAAACACAGAAGCAGGAACTCAGAAATGCCATCCAAGAATGCAGCTCGCATTCTAAAAACTTTCAGGAATTCCAATCTCTGCTTTTTGAAAAATATCAGATTTCCGTTATTGAAGAGAGGGGAAGATATCGTTATCTCCATCCGGATCGGGACAAACGGATTACAGAGAAGGCTTTGGGAACTCAATACGGCAAAGAACATTTAGAACAGATTTTCTTACGAAAAGATCCGATAACCATTCTTTATGTCAGATCTCATTTACGGTTGGTTGTGGATCTTCAGAAAAATGTGAAAGCAATGCAAAGTCCCGGATATGCTCATCGGGTAAAAATATCCAATCTTCAGGAAATGGCCAATACCATTATCTATGTGCAAGAACATGGATACAATACCCAAACCGAATTAAAAGATGCCTTTTCCAAATCTCAAAAACAGTTGGATCAGGCAACAGATCAACTTATGGAAATGAATGCAGATTTGAAAAGCATCAACCGTCAGATCCATTACACCGGACAATATTTTGCACATAAAGCAATCTATACTGAATTTTTAAAAGCGAAAAATAAGGGTAGATTCCGAAAGGAACATACTGCAGAAATTCAGGCATATGAAGAAGCCCGTGACTGGCTGAAATCCTTTTACCCAGATGGAAAGATGCTTCCCATCAAAACATTGAGGGAACAAAAAGCCAGCTTACAGGATCAGATCGACCAGCAAAAATCATCCATCCGATCTCTAAAGGATCTGACACAAGATTTAAGAACCGTAGACAAAAATGTGGAAGCAATTCTCCACAATCAGGTTCCGAAAAAGCAAAAGACACAAGAACCCGAATTATAAATCATTTTACGAAGGAGGAATTACAATATGACACAAAATGAATTTACTGTTGTCCTTGAACAACAGTATCGGAAATGTGCCGATGTCCTGGCACACAAAAAGAAAGAATACACCGGAGACCGCATTGACCGACTGAGTGCATTTAAAATCGCCGCCTCATTACAGGGATGTACACCTAAGGCTGCTCTCGCCGGAATGATGTCCAAGCATGTCGTATCTCTGTATGATATGTGTTACTCTTCTCTGCTCCAATTTGACTTAGAGCAATGGGATGAAAAGATCACAGACTGTATTAACTATCTCATTCTGCTGAAAGCATTGATAAAGGAGGAACAAGCCTATGGATCACATTGAGACAAAGATATTAAATAGTTATACCATTCAGGAAGCAGCCCAAAACATGGTATTCGCAGCAAGACTTACCCAACATGGTCATTCTATTCAAAACATGGATGATCTTATGGCGCTTTATCAGAAATCTTTTACGGATAAAACCGTAGACCGGATTGCCAGTCTTCCCCACCCAACCGTACAGAAATTTACGGTGATCACTGTTGCGATTGTAGGGGCAAGCAGACGTTTTCTTGCACAGATCACTCGTCATCAAAATGAAGTAAAATTCATGAGTGCTTCTCTGCAATATAGCAACTATTCAGAAAAAGCTACATTTGCGATTCCATATGAAATCCTTTTTTCCGAACAGAGATACATTGATCTCTATCTGGAAAGCTGCTTATCAGATCTCAGATGCTATCAGGAATTATGTTCTATGGGATTTCATCATGATTCTGCCGGATATGCCCTCCCCCACGCTTTAAGGAACATCCTAATTATCTGCGCTACACCTTATGAGTGGAAGCATATGATCGGTCAGCGCATTTGCAGGAGAAATACCGACGAAACAAGAATTGTGATGTTGGATATCTGGCAGAAACTATATGAATTTGATCCGGTGTTATTTTCACCGAAGCTGACTGGACCTTTCTGTCAGAGGGAAAGCTGTGAGGAAGGTTCCATGTCCTGTGGAATTCCGATCCCAAAAAGATGGTCTCCATTGGAAATAATGAGAGCAGACTATCCTCTGCTCATAGAAGGGAGGGCTACTGTTTATGAAAATTAAACTGATCGACTTTGGATTAGAGAAAGATCATTATCCCTTCCGTCCTCATGAAAACGATGCTGGAGCTGATGTGTATATGCCTTATGACTATACATTAAAGCCTGGAGAGATTGCAAGAATTCCCTTAGGCTTTGGACTCATAATTCCAGACGGATATGCCGGTTATGTCTTTCCCAGAAGCAGCATGGCTGCAAAAGGCTTGGTCTGCGAACTTCCACCTATTGATTCTGGATATCGTGGAGAGATTCATGCCATCATCAGCAATGTTAGTTCAGAATCCCAGATACTCCGCAAAGATACCCGTGTAGGGCAACTGGTTATCACTCCTGTTCTAATCGCCGACTTTGTCCTAGATCTCGGAGAATCCAGAGACACCGGTGCTTTCGGAAGTACCGGAGAATAAAAATCCATAAAACAAGGGGCTGTCGGGAAATAGATAGCCCCTTTTCATTTACCACCTTCCATCTAAACTTCTTAGTAGTGATTTTTCTATTCCATACTATCCACAATCTCTTTGATCATCTCCATGGAAGTCCGTCCACACAAAGTATATCGGATACCATTCGCAACAAAAACCGCACATTTTTCTGAGACGTAATCTTCCGCCACATCTTCTCCCGTTGTATCTTGAATGAGATTTACCTTATATCCCTGCTTAGAGGTATAACTTTCCACATACTCATAAAATCCCAAATAATCTGTATCCCATCCTTGATCTAATTGTTCCTGACTTAAAATCAGATCCATCGATAGCGATACCGGGGAGTAATAGACTTCCCCATGCTCATACTGAAACCGTTTTTCATCTTCCAAATACATATAGCTATTTGTATCCCCTATGATATAATTTTCCATTTTTATGATTGCATAATCTTTCTGGTCAGTTTCCATACTCCCTTGCAGATACGACTGATCTGTTGCGTACTTGCTCTCTAGCAAATCAATCCCAAGATTAGACTGTAGCGTAGCGTAATCAGAGAAATCTTTTTGAATATGCCCATATTTATCTACCTCTGCATTCAAGGGCGCTATTTCTACAATCTTCATCTCATCCAGCGCTGGAAGGGTGGTTTCATTCACATTTACTTTATTTAAAAAATAATAACCTGCAAATACAGTAGTCCCACCAATCAAAAAAGTAAGTGCAATTATAGCCACATACCGCAGCATTGAATGAGATATCCGTTTCTTCGGATTCCCTAAGACCTTTTTCTTCATACTATCTGTAAAAACAATCGTACTAAGTTCTGTGTCTATTTTTTGTTTGATTTCTTTACAATCCATAACCTACCTCCATCAAAATTTTCTTGAGCTTTTTTCTAGCTCGGTTTACACGTTGTATTGTTACATTTTCCGATTTTCCAATCACCTGTGCAATTTCTTTCATAGACAGTTCCTGATAGTAATATAAAATGATCAGTTCTCTGTCCTGAACTTCCATGCTTTGAATAGACCTGGTTATACCATCCCTTTCCAACACATTCTCTATGGGATCATTAACAACAGTCTGCATATTTTCTTCCAGTTGCCCGCGCCCTAGCCGGAACCAGTTCATCCGCATAATATTTTTGCAACAGTTAATAGCAATTCTTGTTAGCCATGTCTTTTCACTGGATTTCTGGTTAAAACTGTCATAATGTTTCATTGCCTTTATGAAGGTTTCCTGTGCTGCGTCTTCCGCCAAGTGATAGTCCTTCAAATAGAGATAACACATCCGCAGCACTGCATCACCATATTCTGTTATCAATCGTTCTATTCCTTGTTCTGCCGGCATCTCTTATCCCTCCTTCACTTCTTAGACACAGCAATCACCTAAAATATTACGCTACTTTAAAACTTTTTCAAATAATAGTTAGAAATTATATAGATTGTAGAATAAATAAAAAAGGGTTGCATTCTATGTTTTTGTAAAATTGCAAGCATTTATATTGACAAGCATAAAATACTAAGATATACTTTAATCAGACCAATGGTTTGTATTGGAGGTAAGATATGGCACGAAATAAATATCCGGAGGAAACAGTAAAATTGATTTTAGATGTTTCTACAAAAATGTTTTGTGAAAAAGGATATGATAAAACCTCATTGCAGGATATTATCAATGAGACAAGACTTTCTAAAGGTGCTATTTATCATCATTTCAGTTCAAAGGAAGATATTTTGAAAGCAATTTTCCAAAGAATTGGAGATGAAAATGCAGTTATATTTGCAAAAATTAGAGATAATGATAATTTAAGCGGTTTAGAAAAGCTAAGAGAAATATTTAAAACAGCGGTGTTCAATTCTAATCAAAGTGTTTTATTGACAGTTTCACCTAGACTACTAAATAATCCGCGTTTTCTCGCAATGCAAATAGAACAACTATATGAGATTGTAGTACCAAAATTTGTTGAACCTGTTTTAAAACAAGGCATCAAGGATAAGTCTTTGACAATTGAAAATCCTCATGAGATTGCAGAAGTTATCATGGTATTAAGTAATGTATGGCTCAATCCATTAGTAGAAATGACAGACAAAAGGGGCATGGAAAAACGCTGCAACACATTTAATGCGCTTCTAAAGGGAATAGGCATAAATACGTTATTGGACGAAGAAACAATTTCTGCATTTGTACAGTTTTGCAAATAGCTGCATCTGTTATCCCGTTCTATAGACTGCTCAATAAAAGAGCAGTTTATTTAAACAATTATATAAACCGACGGTCTGTTTGAATAAATGTAAAGGAGAAATTATATGGAAACAAGAAAAAAACTTTTTAACCGTGATTTTATACTTGTTGTTATAGGACAGATCATTTCCTTATTTGGAAATGCTATCTTACGCTTTGCGTTACCGTATTATTTATTAAAAGAAACGGGGTCATCAGCTCTGTTTGGTATCGTTACAGCCTGCTCTTTTTTACCTATGGTTATCTTATCACTGGTAGGTGGTATTATTGCTGATAGAGCAAATAAAAGAAATATTATGGTCATCCTGGATTTTTTGACGGCACTTATTATTTTGGTGTTTTATTTGTCATTAGGTAAAGTTCCTATGATACCTTTGTTTATTGTTGCTTTAATGTTACTTTATGGTATTTCCGGTGCATATCAGCCGGCGGTACAAGCAAGTATTCCTCTATTGGTACCATCAAATAAACTTACCGTCGGTAATGCTGTAATAAATCAAGTAAATACGTTGGCAAACTTTATTGGGCCGGCAATAAGTGGAGTAGTCTTTCAATTTTATGGCATCAATCCAATTCTAATTGTTAGTGTGATATGTTTTGCTTTTTCGGCAATTATGGAAATTTTTATCCATATTCCACATCAAAATAGACCTCGGGATATGGGAGTGATTGCAGTTGCAAAAAGCGACTTAAAAGATAGCTATACCTTTTTAAAAAAGGAAAAGCCCATTTTTATATCAGTTATTTTTTTAGTTTGCATTTTCAATCTAGTATTAAGCGCTGTTTTGATTGTTGGTCTACCGATTTTGATTTCTGAAGTTTTAAAAATGCCAGATACGCTATACGGTTTTTCACAATCAGCACTGTCGTTAGGCGGTTTGTGCGGCGGAATTTTAACAGCTATGGTGGCTGCAAAATTGAAACTTAAAAATCTTTACAGGTTATTACTGATCTGCTCTGGTTCAGTTTTGCTCATGGGAATTTCATTATTTTTAGAATTCCCGGCAATAGTTTCTTATTGGATAGTTACTGTAATGTGTTTTGTGGCTATGGGTGTATCCACCATGTTTGTTGTTCAAGTTTACACTCTCGTCCAGACACAAACTCCATCTCAATTAGTGGGGAAAATCATGGCTACACTAGTAGCAGTCGCTATGTGCGGTCAGCCTATCGGACAACTGGTTTATGGGATTCTGTTTGATGTATTCATACAAGATACATGGATTGTTATGTTCGCAGCCTCGATCGCTTCAATTTTGATTTCTCTGTATTCAAAGAGAATTTTTCAAAAGTTGGAAATGTAATAAGAGGAGATCTTCATGGATACAAGAGAAGAAATAGAATGCATGACATGATGTGGAACTGCGGATAGAGCACTCAAAAAGAGAGAATCTTATCAATTCTTTATGAGGGAGATTTCAGAATTTTTTACTGAAAAAGAATAGCCTGAATTATTCATGAGCAAATAAAGCCCTGAATTACTAAATCTCGTTCCAACTCTTCTGACAAACAATCGAATACTCTAAAAAAAGGGGTAAACTATCCCTGTAAAATTCAAATGAGTCATTTTGAACTGTCAAGGTACGTTAATAGTTGCTATTCTAACTGTATGGTTATGATTATTTTTCAGTCTGTTACACCGTCAACGACACTTAGCGAGTAAAGATAACAGATCCAGCCGAGCCAGTCAACGGCAAGTAATCTTATTAAGCATTTGAAAGAGAACTCCAAAAAGAAGCACTTTAACATAACGCCCAATAACAGACAAGAGGACTTGCAAGGTTTCAACCTTTCAAGTCCTCTGCTGTAAATTCTTCTATTCCACACTCTAAGTAACTGCGCAGTTTACAGATTAGTTGTGCGTCTAATCTCTAAAATTCATTTCTACAATTCAGTCTATCTTATCATTTACTATTTTCAGAGAAATTTCTTTGGCTGTACTGCCCGAAATTTCTCCCGACTTTGCAATTTCTTGACTACTATAAATACTTTGGCCATCAAATATTTTTTTCAAAACTTTCACTTGTTGTAAAGGTGAAATTTTCAATGAAGAATTTAGCCAAAAGCCATTCAATTCTTCATACGGATTTATATTACTGCCTTCCCACTCAGAAATATCTTTATTCCCATAGTCCAACTCATTTAACTCATTTTGAATTTCATTTTTTTCTACTGCATTAATTATAGTTGAATTATTTTTTTATTCAGACAGAAAAGAAATTGCACCATTTTTAATTTCTAAGATTTCGTCGGCTTCTTCTGCCAAATGCTTACTGTGTGTAACCACAACAACACATTTTCTTAATTCATGTGCAGTCCTTTTCAGCAAAGCAATGATTTCATCAGCGGTAGTATCGTCAAGATTTCCCGTCGGCTCATCAGCCAAAATAATTGGACATTCGCTGGCAAGTGCCCTTGCGATGGCTACCCGCTGCTGCTGTCCGCCGGAGAGCTTTAGCACATTCCGCTTTGCTTCTTCTTTCGTCAGTCCCAAACGTTCCAAAATTGGTAATGGCGGCAATTTGCTTGTCAGTGCCACATTTTCAATTGGTGTCATATAATCAACCAAGTTATAGCTTTGAAAGATAAAAGTGACATTTTTCTTTCGGTGCCTTTCCAATCCCATCTGCAAAATATCCTTTCCATCAAATTTAATACTTCCGCTGATAGGACTGTCCAATCCGCCGATCAAAGACAACAGTGTCGTCTTACCGCATCCAGATGGACCGAGGATTGCATACATCTTTCCTGTCTCCATCTGGGCGTTAATACCTCTGAGAACCTTCTTCTTTTTATCATAAGAATACGTCAAGTCATTCAATTCCAAAATTCCCATACAGATACCTCCTCTCTCAACTCATTTTTGATAGAATTTCTCGTGGCTTTAGACGCATAACTGAAATAGAAGAAATTCCAGCTGATGCCGTTACGATTCCAATCCCAATGAGAAATAACAGCCCCATCTCTTGTAAATGTACAGTAACTTTCAACTCAGGAGTTTCCACTTCCTGATTTCCACTATCTGTTCCTGCATCCCCACGGATTTCAGCAGATATCCCCTCCTCCTGCTGAATTTCAGTGATAGCCTGCTCGGATTGAAATTCTTTTCCCATCTGATCAACTATTGCACTGGAGGAAAAATAAGAAAAAGAAAAAGCAAGCACTGCTATGATTAAAACTTCAGCAATATATTGTCCCAAAATTGACAGCTTACATATTCCTATCGAAAGCAATACTCCGGTTTCATGGACACGTGATCTTGCCCACATAGTAAGAATAAGAGAGAGTATTGCAACACTTACAATCAGCACTACAAATAAAATCGTTGATATAAGTTCTGATAATCGCTTCAAGGAAGACGCTGCATTTTCATATTCTTCATTGTCAGCTAAAACAGAAAATCCTTTCCAATCCACATCTGTTATTTCTTTCACCTTAGAAATAATACTTCCCATGTTCTGTGGATCACCTACCGATACCATCAACTCATTAAACCCTTGAATTGCCGGACCATTTTCATAGGCAACCATTGTAGCAAGGTCAGCAATAACAAGATTTTGTATTTTGTCATAGGTAGTTACCTGTTCATTGATTCCCTCTACTTCTTTTGGTGTAAATAGCCCTATGATTTCGATATCCACACCTTTATCTGTATGGATTACATCACCGATTTTTAAGCCATTTTTATCGGCTAAGTCTTTACTGATAAGTCCTTTGTTTTTATCACCAGGCATAATATGACGTCCTTTTGTCAAGGTAAGCTGCCCGGAAGTAAATCTTGTAAGTTCTTCGCTTTTCCATGTGCTTAAAATTTTTGAGGATTCCCGAAATTCTTCCTCAATAGGAATGTTACCCGTAAACAATTCCAGTGATGGAAATGTGGCTAGCCCCTCTACCGTAGCACTGCAATCGGTTACTCCGTCAATCCCTCGAATTTGTTCTACCAACTCTGGGCTGATCTGTTGTGTAGAATACATCAGCGTTCCACCTTCTACATTTTCAACCTTTAAGTAAGGATTGTTTTCCGTGTAGTCAAATCCAATCAGAAAACTCCCGCCGAGACTTTTCCGCAAATCCTGTTGAGCAGATCTTGAAGCATTTCCTATGGCCAATGCAGTTAATACAAAGGTTGCCATCACCAGCAAAATAATAAAGAGAAGAATGCTCTTTCCTTTTTTACGGATGATATACAGCCACGCTCGATTCAAAAAGTTCATAAAAAAACCTCCGTTTCATTAAGATAAGTGTTGCAACACTGACAGCATAGCATCTCAATATGGAACCTATATGAAACGAAGGAAGAAAAAACTTTTCCCACTGGAAAATGTATCTCAAGACAGAAACAAGGTAAAACACATTCCTGATGGATTTTCCATTGGTTTAAATGTATAGGATAACTCTAACGCCTTTGATAGCGTATCCACAATATACAATCCTAATCCATTGCCTCCATCTTTCCGATCTCGGGCAAAATCGGGGCGATAAAAAGGCTCGAATACACGGTTCAGTTTTTCCGCTTTGATAGGCACACACTCATTCATAATTTCTATCTGATGTGCATTCAAAACAACTGTTACACTGTGTCCTGGCTTGGTATAAGAAACCGCATTAGAAAGTAAATTTGATAAGATTTTTTCAAAATTCTTCTTAACTGTATGGAGTGGACACTCTTCCTGTATGTCAAGGGAAAAGTCCACTTTCTTTGCTTTTGCAATTAACCGATACGGTTCACAGATGGAAGGGAGGCTTTCGGATAGATCAAAGGAATCTAAATTCTTTTTCTCCTGTGTAAAGTCCAAACGGGAAGTATCTAAAATTTCTTTTATCATAAAAGAAATCTGTCTGGTAATTTCCTGACACTCCAATAAACAGGTATCCCTGTCTTTGTATTTCCCAACACCTAAAATCATATTTTCCAAAATTGCATTGAGAGCTGTCACCGGTGTTTTTAACTCGTGGGAAGCCGCTCTCAAAAAATCAATCTTCGATTTTTCTGCCTCACTAACTTTCTTCTTTTCTTCTTCTAGGTTTTCGATAGTCGAAAGCAGACTGGAGTATAACATATTCACATTAGAAGCCAGGACACCAATTTCATCATTTGTGTTTACCATACATCTTGCCGTTTTATCCATCTGTTCCATCTTCTCTGTCGCTTCTGAAATCCGCTTAATTGGCTTGCTCATAGCTTTTGAGAATCTCCACGAACATACGAAAGATATAATGGTACAACATACCAAAGATATAGGTAAAGCCTTTAAAATGGAAGACTTTATCATTATTCCAGTATTTATATCACTCTCTATAATAGCTCCCCCTAAAGAGTTGTTAGCACTCAAAGTCATCTGTGGTGCAAGGAAATAAAGGCACATATGTGCCATTACGGTCACAAAAAACATGACCAAAAACGTATAAAGAAATATTTTAGAAAACAGTTTTTGGTTTTTCATAATCACTCCTCATATTTGTAACCAACACCTTTTACGGTAATGATCCGATCAAGATTCAGTTTTTTCCGCAAGTTTTTAATATAAGTATCAATCGTTCGTTCTATGATAGGATAATCATACCCCCACAGTTCATCCAGTATTTGCGACCGTGTTAATACCAAACCTTTATGCTCCACCAATAATCTCAGGAGATCGATCTCTTTTGGGGTGAGCGCAATCGGGCCATCTTTGTCTAAAGCAGTATAACCGCCAAAATCTATCGTAATATCACCAAATTGAATCTGACGCAATTCAGAACTTTTTCCGCTTCTTCTTAGTAAAGCGGTTACCCTTTTCCCTAACAACAGCATAGAAAAAGGTTTTGTGATATAATCGTCTGCTTCTTCATCAAAACTGGTTGCCTGAGTATATTCATCATCAAGCGCTGTGAGCATTAAGACAGGCATGTTACTCTCGGCACGTAATTCCTTTAATACTTCCAATCCGGTGATCTTGGGAAGCATAATATCCAAAATCACTAAATCAATCGATTTTTCTTTTGCAATCCTTAGTCCCTGCTCTCCATCAAAAGCAGATAACGCTTTATGACCTGCGGATTTCATATATTCACAGATTGCCTCGTTTGTAGTAATGTCATCTTCAATGATTAATAAAACTGCCATTTTTCCACCTATTTTCATCAACAACAGTAAATCCCACTTTCTCGTACATCTTCACTGCCTAATTCCTTTTCTGAACGGATAAGGATAATCCAAATGAGATTATCCTTATATACACGTCTATAAATCACCTTAGTTCTTTATGGGGAAAACTAAAACTCTTTTTTCTTATAAATAAATGCTGATAATAAATAGGAACATGCAAAAGTAAGACAGGTAATAATTAAAATCACTATTAAACTTATATAGTACGTTGTATCAGATACATCTCCATGAAGCAATATATTTATGAGCAGGCTTATTCCAACGATAATAGCAACGGAAATAACCAAACTTATGATTGCTGTAATTTCAATTTTTTCCACGCCTAAAAAATAATAAAGTGGATAAAAAATGGATCCGACAAAAAGTGCTAAAATACCACCGCCCAAAATAAGTGTAATCGCATCTCGAAAGCCATAATAAAAATATTGATTGCCGTGAATAATAACAGTAAGAAGCATAAAGACTGTTACGATTGCCATACCCCCTATAC
>OGWT01002187.1_pt1 | contig 13623 bp, 9 predicted proteins | sample 1576101 | NCBI WGS metagenome assembly OGWT01 (sample SAMEA3541481, study PRJEB24748) | human gut metagenome | biome: human gut; feature: human-associated habitat; material: faeces | place: China | collected 2012 | reverse complement strand
GTGTTTACGCTGAAAGTCAGCACTTGTCCGGTACGTTGGTTGGAGACTTCCTGGTAGTGGAGGTTGATGCTCATGGCAGAGTCGTTCACCATGAATCCGGTGATACACTGCCCGTCGTTTTCGGGCACAAAGACCAGTCCGGGGAATTTTTTCTTGAACTTGTCTTGGGTATCGAAGTAGTCGTCCTGAGCCACGAGGTCATTCAGCAGTTGTTGTCCCCATGAGTCGGGCAGGCGGACGCTTACTTCCTTCTTCCGCCCCGGGCAGGGGGTGAAGGTAAAGCTGAAGAGCGGGGCATCTTCCGTCGGGAGTACGGTGCTGTTGTAAAGGTCCTCGTCGTTGTCCAGCACGATAGGTTTTTTCAGCCGGTAGATGGAGATGCGCTGTTGCGTCAGGGTATCTCCCCAGAAATGGCCCGAAGGTATCATTCGCAGTACGAGGGAGTCGAGGGTATAGGTATAGTCTGTGTTGGGGGTGAAGTCGGACGTGGAGTATTCGGCATAGTAGGTGGCGGATACTTCTCCCCAGGCGCTGCTCCGGTAATGTCCTAGCTGGCAGATGCTGTCGCCCCGGGTCTCTATGGAGTCTAGCAGGATGGTGCTGATGTCTACCGAGCAGGTGTCTGCGTATACATTATAGAAGGAGCTTTCCACGAGGCTCTTTCCAAGCTGCGAGTTCTCGTCCTGGCAGGCGCAGAAGATAGCGAGGACTGCGAATAAGCTGTACAATGACTTCTTCATTTCTGTTCTTTTAGTTGGCGGCAAAGGAAAGGCAAAACTTTTATATCTTCCTACAAAAATCGGCGTTCGGACGGTTTTTATCGGTAAAGGCGTTTAACGGGAATTTCGGACTGTTCGTCGGTTATTTTTGTCGGTGTGGTTGCGGTGGTTTACTTTTGCGGACAGACAAAAAGGACCTCCCGCAGCTTCTTGTTTTGGAAAGTGGGAAGTATAAAGCTTAATCATTAAAAAAACAATAAACAATGAACAGACTATTGGTAGGAATAATGTTGCTGGCCATCGTGTGCATTGCCGGCAGTTGTACGGACGAGGATGAATACACTCAGGGGCAGTGGATGAAGAAAGCCAGCTATAACGGTGTGTACCGCGCTTATGCCTCCGGCTTCACCATCGGCAATTATGGATATTTGTGTGGCGGCTTCTACGGAGCGAACAAGGATTACCTGAACGACCTTTGGGAGTATGACATGAGCCGGAACAGCTGGACGCAGTGTGCCGACATGCCCGTTGCCGGGCGCAAGGCTGCCGTGGGCTTTGCCGTGAATGGCAAGGGATACATTACGACCGGTTCCGTAAAGGACGGCTCCTCGTCCTACTGTGTAGCAGATACCTGGGAGTATGACCCTGCCACGGATACCTGGACACGGAAAGACGACTTCAAAGGTGGAGTACGCGATGGTGCCCTGGCTTTCAGTATAGGCGGATATGGCTATGTCGGTACAGGCTGCAACAGCGACGCTACCGGCAGCGAGAGTGCCTACAAGATGGACTTCTACCGTTTCAACCCCAATGGCGCCGAAGGTTCGCAATGGGAAGCGGTGAGCGGGTATGGAGGCGAGAAGCGCTACTTCGGTACGGCATTCGTCATCGATGAGGTGGCCTACATCTGTTGCGGGCGAAACAACAGTACCGATCTGGTGGATTTCTGGAAGTTCGACGGAAGCAACTGGACCCAGTTGCGTGACATTGCCGATACGGACTCCGACAATGACTATGACGATGACTACGCCATCACACGGTCCGAAGCCGTATCCTTCGTCATCGGTGGAAGGGGATTTGTGGCTACGGGAATACGTAACAGCACTTCCTTGAGCAGCGACTACTGGCTGTACGACCCTGACAAGGACTTATGGTACGGCGATTCCGATGACGACTTTACCCCCATTACAGATGTACATAATTATCCTTCCGGTGCTTCTTCGCGCAGGGCTGCCGTTGGTTTCTCTACCGGCGAACGTGGTTTTGTGCTGACAGGAACAAGTGGTACCAGCTACTTTGATGATGTGTACGAACTTCTACCCGATGAGGAAGAGGAAGTCTGATTCGCCCCATAACTGAACGGAACTTATGAAGCTGATGTTTATTATGATAAAGATAGGTGTACCGGCTGTGATGGCGGTATGCCTTTCTTGCTGTTCGGGTCATACTGCCGGCGGTGGCAATGAGTTGAAATGCCGGGTGATGGAGGTGGAAGGCGGTTACGGCTACGTGGTGCTGCATGGAGCCGATACCCTGATATATCAACCTTTTATACCTGCTTTGAGCGGTCGCCTGCCATTTGCAACAAAGGTGGAAGCGCTGGCGGCCGGTCGGCTGGTATGCCGTAAGCTTGCCGATGGGCAAGCTCCGGCATTGAGCAGGGAGGAGGTGGAGTCTTGTCTGACAGACACCGGACTCTAATCTTCTAAAGAATCCTTTACTTCGTGATGTATTTCCGAGCAGTCATAAGGGTATCTCTGCATGAATTTACCCTTGAGTACCTTCTTTGTATCGCTACCGGGACGTGAAAGAGTGGCGGTGAATGTCACTTGAAGCCGTTTGTAGTAGATGGTTGAAGTGTATATGTTCCATTTCATACCTACTATGTCTACTTCAAAATGTTTATATCTCAGTTCGTCTTCTTTGTAATACTTGCCTTGGTTGATGAAGAATAACAGTTGTTGTCCCATGATTATTTTTCCGTCTTCTATGTGGTTGGGCAGATAGATGCTACGTTTCTCCGGGTCTATGCTTTTGAAGGTTTCATCAGAGTGCCCATCGGGTATGAATGCGTATTCTGTCCATTTATTGATGAATGGATAGTAGTCATGCTTGTCGGTTGTGTTTCCCAGATTTTCATTTTTATAGGTACTCTTATCAGGTCCTGTTCCGGCTTCTTTCACTCCGTCACCTTCTTCCACGCTGTATTCGATGGACTCTATCTGATAGAAGTTAGTGCACGGTTCTTGGTGTATGATGATTTGTTCCTTGTAGAGTCCCGTTTTCATCTCAAGGTTGATGATGAGGCTACGGGATTCACCTAAGTCAAAGTTGTCTTTAAAGTGCAGGATGAGATGGCTGTCGGTGTCCCGTTCCAAGTCCCACCATTTATAATGCAGGCTTCCCGTACCTTCCAGTTGTGGGAGCTTGTTGCCATCCATCATGAGGTCTCCCCATGGGGTGGTGATGGAGGTTATGCGCCAGTCGCCGCGTGTTAGGTCTATCTGCAGGGTAGAGGCTTCGCCCTTCACGGTAGTTTCCTGAAAGGGCGAGAGGCGGATTTCATCGCTATCATTGCAAGCCGTCAGGCCGCAAAGGAAAAGAGCGAACAAAAGGATGGATTGGAATAAGTCAGTCGTTTTCATGTTGGTTATTATTTGATTATGTCCATTGGACGTGGCATTCTTTGTAAATGCTGCACGACAAAGATAATTATTTCCTCTTTACGCTGTATTCTCCGAAAGAAAGAAGTACTCTTTTTTGCCGGATAATACGGGTTTTATTAACTTGCGCACAAATTATCGCTAATCATTAACCACTAACCATTAATTCCATGAAATACCAAGTTGCCATTATCGGTGGAGGTCCTGCGGGATATACTGCTGCCGAAGCTGCCGGAAAAGCAGGATTGAGTGTCGTACTATTTGAGAAGCAGAGTCTCGGTGGAGTGTGCCTGAATGAAGGGTGTATCCCTACCAAGACCTTGTTGTATTCGGCCAAGACCTATGACGGAGCCCGCCATGCTGCAAAGTATGCGGTCAGTGTGCCCGAAGTATCGTTCGATTTGCCCAAGATTATTGCCCGCAAGCAGAAGGTAGTGCGCAAGCTGGTATTGGGAGTCAAAGGAAAGCTGACTGCCCATGGTGTGACGATTGTCAGCGGAGAGGCCACAGTGACGGACAAGAATCATGTGGAGTGCGGCGGAGAAACCTACGAATGCGATAACCTGCTGCTCTGCACCGGTTCCGAAACCTTTGTCCCTGCCATTCCCGGCATAGACAAAGTGTCCTATTGGACTCATCGTGATGCACTGGATAACAAGGAACTGCCCGCTTCGCTTGCCATCATCGGCGGCGGTGTCATCGGTATGGAGTTCGCTTCTTTCTTCAACAGCCTGGGAGTGCAGGTAACCGTCGTCGAGATGCTGGACGAGATACTGGGAGGCGGTATGGACCGAGAGCTGGCGGGTATGCTCCGTGCAGAGTACGCCAAGCGGGGAATCAAGTTCATGCTGAGTGCAAAAGTAGTGTCTGTCATGCCGGATACTGCCGAAGCTTCTTCCCTTATCCAGGTGAATTATGAAACAGCCGACGGTCCCGGTTCCGTCGTTGCCGAACGGCTTCTGATGAGTGTCGGGCGCCGTCCGGTAATGAAAGGCTTCGGATTGGAGAATCTGGGCTTGGAAAGAACGGAGCGCGGAAATGTCTTTGTCAACGGACAGATGCAGACTTCAGTTCCCGGAGTATATGCTTGCGGCGACTTGACGGGATATTCCTTGCTGGCGCATACAGCCGTCCGCGAGGCAGAAGTAGCCATACATTCCATCATTGGCAAGAAGGATGCCATGAGCTACCGTGCCATCCCCGGCGTGGTATATACCAATCCCGAAATAGCCGGTGTGGGCGAGACAGAAGAATCCCTGCAGAAGAGAGGCGTTGCCTATCGTGCCGTGAAGCTGCCGATGGCGTACAGTGGTCGCTTTGTAGCAGAGAATGAAGGAGTGAATGGCGTCTGCAAGTTACTGTTGGGCAGTGACGATACCGTATTGGGGGCACATGTCTTGGGTAATCCCGCTTCGGAAATCATCACGCTGGCAGGCATGGCTATTGAACTGAAACTTACTGCCGATGAATGGAAGAAGATTGTCTTTCCGCACCCCACGGTGGGAGAGATATTCAAGGAGGCATTGTAGAACCCATGACTATTGTTTCATATAAACATAAAAGATGAAAACCGTAAAGCTAATCACCTGCGACGATGCCTTTCAGGCACATGTTATTCAGGGTGCCTTGAAGAATGAGGGCATTGCGTCTGTTTTGCATAATGAAAACATGTCTTCCGTGATGCGCGGATATGTCCGTGATGTCACGGGAGTGGATATATTTGTCTATGAGGACGAATATGACAATGCCCTCCGTCTGCTTGAACGGAACCAGATGATTCCGGAACAGTTGAGGTACTGCCCCCATTGCGGTTCGGATGAGATTAAGTTTGTGCTGAAGAAGAGCCATCGGGTGCGTGCTGTGGTGGCTGCTGTTATTGCGGCATTGTCGGCCGCACCTCCGGGCACTGAGCATTGGGAGTATGTATGCAGGAAGTGCGGCACTCATTTTGAGAAGCCGGTGGCGAAAGGAACAGTTGAAGAATAATCAGGTGTTTATTCTTTTAACCGCTTTTCAATCCAGTCCCGGTTTTTACGTCCCAATCGGCTTTCCGCAAAATCCAGGAAAGCCGATGTGTCTGTTATATGGGCTTGGATGACACCTGCCAGAAAGTTGAAGAAAGGTTCTTCACCCACTCGGACAAGCAGGTCGGCGAGTAGTACTGACCCTTTCCTATAGAGGGCAAGATGCGCTTCGCGGTCGTTGCGGTCAATACCCCAGATAGGACGGATATGGCGTGTTTCCTTACGGTAGGCGTCGATGTAAGCGGCATAGGCTTTTTCGCCGCGGGCGTGGCGTATGTATTGCAAAGCACTGAATTCGGCAAAAGATTCGTTCAGCCAGTCGTGCCAAGATTCCACCGGAGCCTTGTTCCACCAGAAGTGGCCGATTTCGTGGGCGGTGTTCTTGAGTACATATTCATTGAATGTTCGGGAACTGAGCATAATGAAATTTTTACGGCTGTACCCTCCTGAGGTGCCGGAAGCTGAAAGCAGGAATTTCATGTAAATATCCTCATCTCCCGCAATTTTATAAAGGCGTCGGAAGAATTTCAAGGCATTGTGGCAACATTGAAGTGCCGAGTCTGCACCGGCATCCGGGAAGTCTGTATAGATAAGTTCAATGGTAGTTCCGTTATCATTGATGCGGCGGCTTTTCAGCATGGGTGAAGCCAGGATAACATTGTCGAAATTCTCCCAAGGTTGCTCCATTTCCCACATCCCTTCTTCTGTATGGGAAATAATACCTGAGCCGCTCACCGTATAACCGTCAGTGATGCCGATTCGTAAGTGCGAATAATCTGCCCGGTTACCGTTGCAGACAGGATACCATCCCGTATAGTAACCAAGTTCAATCCAATGGTCATTGAATGATTTTGCAGGGCCCTGCACTTCCTGCATGTAGAGTGTGTAACGGGTATTTATGCGGCAGCGGTCATCGGCTCCTGCCGGCCGGTAGAGGGTCAAGGTCCGTCCGTCGGGAATGAATTGGGCAGGTGCTGGGGCAAGCGTATCGAAACGGTAGGTTATCTCCCGGCTGCTGTGGCGTAGTGCGTCGATACGGGCATGGCGCCATAGTACCAACGAGATTGAGTCACTGTCATGGAAATCGACTTCAAACGAACCGCCAACTTCGACTTGTCGGTTCGGTACATCAATCTGTACGGTTAAGTCATAACTGACAATGCGCGGAGATTCTTGTGCCCGAAGCATGGGGGAGAAAAGGAGGCATATTGTAAAGCTGGCAATTGTAAGTTGTAGTTTCATGGTACATCAATTTTAGAGTGATAGTAACTGGGAGATTTTGCCTATGCAATCTATGCAAAAGTAGTATTTTTAAAGGAATATTAAGATGGATGGCTGGATATAATTTATGAAAAGACTACCTCGTTGTTGTTCATTTGTAAGATTGTCGTACTTTTGCCTTTAAAGATAAATATATTTATGAAAAGGATATTGTTGCTGTTAATTTTATCCGTCTGCCTGCTCCCATTATGGCCCCAAGAGACGGTAACTCCGGTGAAGCCGCTCTCTGCGCGGATTGATGCGTTGATAGAACACAAACTTCCCGCAGGCTCTAATGTGGCCATTTCGGTCTATGACCTGACTGCCGGAAAGCCCTTGTACGGCTATCAGGCGGATAAGCTTTCCCGTCCCGCTTCTACCATGAAGCTGCTGACTACCATTACCGCCCTTTCCCGTCCCGAAGCCGACGAGCCGTTCCGTACGGAAGTGTGGTATCAGGGAACCATTGAGCGCGATACCTTGCAGGGAGATATGTACGTGATAGGCGGTTACGACCCGGAGTTTGATGAAGAGGCGTTGGATTCCCTGGTGGCTGCCGTGGCCCGTTTCCCCTTCTCCGTCATCAAAGGCAAGGTGTATGGAGATGTCTCCATGAAAGACTCCTTGTACTGGGGCAGCGGTTGGTTGTGGGATGACACCCCTTATTCTTTCCAGCCCTACCTCTCACCGCTGATGCTGAATAAAGGAGTGGTAAAGGTTACCGCTACACCCGGCGAACGGGGCGACAGCGCACGCCTTGAATGCACTCCCGCCTCTTCCTATTATACACTGACGAACAAGACCCGAAGCCGTACCCCTTCTGCCGGACGTTTCCGTGTGTCGCGCGACTGGCTGGTGAACGGGAACAACATCACCGTGACGGGCAACGTCGATGCCCGCCGTGCAGGTACGGTCAATATCTTTTCTTCGCAGGACTTCTTCATGCATACCTTTATGGAACGGTTGCAGGCACGAGGCATCCGGTGCATTCCGGCGGCAGAAGCGGAAGTCTCTTACCTCTTCGGTGAGTTCCGGCAAGACAGCCTTTCCGTGCGGATGGCTTCCTATGAAACTTCCGTGCAGGATGTGGTGAAACAGATAATGAAGGAGAGCGATAATCTCAATGCCGAAGCCATGCTCTGCCGGTTGGGTGTGCAGAGCAGCGGAAAGAAGCGTGTCTCTGCCGAGGACGGGCTTTCCGCCATCCGCATGCTGATAAAAGAGATGGGATATAACCCCGATAGGTATAATCTGGCAGATGGTTGCGGCCTTTCCAATTACAACTACATTTCACCGGAACTCTTGGTTTCTTTCCTGCGATATGCCTACTCGCGTACGGATGTTTTCCAGAAACTGTATAAGGCTTTGCCCATTGGCGGCGTGGACGGTACACTGGAGTTCCGCATGAAGAAAGGCACCCTTTCCCACAGAAATGTACATGCCAAGACGGGTTCCTTTACCGCCATCAACTGCCTGGCCGGCTACCTTAAAGCCCGCAACGGACACGAGATAGCCTTTGCCATCATGAACCAGAATGCACTGTCGGGCAGGGAAGCACGCGCTTTCCAGGATGCGGTGTGTGATGAAGTGATACGTTGAGGTTTAGCCATCGTAAAGTTGACCTTTAGCGTCGTAAAGTTAAGGTTTAGCTTCCTAATGCAGATCTTTACGGAGTGAGCCCCAAGAGTAGGGGAAATCATTCCTCTTTCGTATTGCGGTAGCGTGCCGGAGACATACCCAGATAAGACTTCACATACTTCCCGAAGAAAGACTGGTTGGGGAAATCGAACTCCTCTGCAATCTCTTTGATGGACTTGTCCGAGTGCTTCAGCCGGTACTTGATGTGTTCAATGGCATTCTCGTTTATCAAGTCCAGCGGTGTACGTCCGCACGCCTGCTTGATAACCTTCGAAAAGTGTTTGGGGCTGTAGCAGAGTGCATCGGCGTAATATCCTACAGAACGGTGTATGCCGTTGTCTTTGGACAACATCTCTATAAATTTACACAGGATATAGTCGGACTGTTTGATGCTTTCTTTTGTATCGGCTGTCATTGCTGAAGGGTTCACTTCTTTGTTGAGGTGTCCCAACATTTCACAGAAAATGGCAGAAAACAAGTGTTGCATCACTTCCCTATGATAGGGATGAGGCTCGTCGTTTATCTTTGCCATAAGCAGTTCCCGGTAGAATTTGAAGATTTCCTTGTCTCCTTCCTCCCCGACAGATTTTATGGGATTGTTGTGGATATGCATAACGGTATTCCATGTATCCTTCTCCATCTTGACCACGCGTTGTAGGAACTGTGTGGAGAATGCGGCAAGCCTTATCTTGTGCTTTGGGCTTACCATCGCGTGGCTGATAATGGTATTGGGAAGGCCGAGCAGTAAGTCGCCTGCTTCCAGTTGGTAGGTTTTGTAGTTGACGTCCAACTGGATACAGCCTTCTAGACAGATAGCGATAAGGAAGCATCCTAATCTTATTGTATCTTCATTGTAGGGGCTTCCCTCCAGACTGTTGATTATGACAAAGTCATTGTCTACATAGTCAAGGACATGTTCGCTGTTCTTAAAGTCCGCGATTTCTACGATTTTTATGTTCCCTTTCTCCATATTCTTCCTTTTTCGTTTTGCAAAGTTGGTGAATAATGGGAAATATGGAATGTTCCATTATGCGGCTTTCTTGTTCTATATGTCATTTATAGACAATTCATTAGCCTTAAAAAAGATGAATGTCGAAAAAGGGACATCTTTGGAGTGTAATTGGTCATTATGGCGTTGTTCCTTTCTCCTACTTTTGCCACCAGTTTTAACAAAAATACAATGAGAAAGAGTATGATTACATTAAACAGGAAATGGATACGGCTGATAGGGATTGTCGGTTGTACAATGTGTTTGGCATCTTGCAAGCAGGCAACGGATGCTTCCGGAATGAAACCTTCTTACGCTACCATGAAAGTGGAGGCGACAGACAAAGAGCTTTCCACTTCGTATTCGGCAACGATACGCGGACGGCAGGACATAGATATCTATCCGCAAGTGTCGGGTACCATTGAGAAGCTTTGTGTGACTGAGGGGCAGAAGGTGCGCCGCGGACAGTCGCTTTTCATTATCGACCAAGTGCCCTACAAGGCTGCCCTCAAAACGGCCGTGGCCAATGTGGAGGCTGCACGCGCTGCACTGGCTACTGCTGCACTGACTTACAATAGCAACAAGGAACTGTATGCGCAGAAAGTGGTTTCGGAATTTAGTCTGAATACTGCCGAGAACGCCTATCTTACCGCCAAGGCACAGCTCTCGCAGGCCGAAGCCCAGGAGATAAGTGCGCGCAACAACCTCTCCTATACGGAAGTGAAGAGTCCCAGCGACGGGGTGGTGGGGGCATTGCCCTACCGTGCAGGAGCATTGGTCAGCCCCAGCCTGCCGCAGCCGTTGACAACGGTCAGTGACAACAGCGACATGTACGTTTACTTTTCCATGACCGAAAACCAGTTGCTTGCCCTGACCCGCCAATACGGAAGCATGGACGAGGCGTTGAAGAACATGCCTCAAGCGGAACTGAGACTGAACGACAATTCCGTCTATGACAAGAAAGGAACCATCGAGTCCATCAGTGGCGTCATTGACCGTCAGACGGGTACGGTAGTGGCACGTGTGGTATTTCCCAATGAATCGCGCCTGCTCCACAGTGGGGCGTCGGGCACGGTGGTGGTGCCTACCACTTATAAGAACTGTATTGTGATTCCGCAAGAGGCCACCGTGCAGTTGCAGGACAAGACAGTGGTATATAAGGTAGTGGATGGCAAGGCCGTTTCTGCCTTGATTACCGTGGCCGGAATAAATGACGGACGCGAATACGTAGTGCTGGACGGACTGGAAGTCGGCGACGAGATTGTTTCCACCGGTGCCGGACTGCTGCGCGAAGGGACACAGGTGAAATAATGAACTGCTATTTATCAACTATCAATGATCCATTAAGATGAAAGGAAATATATTTATAAAGCGGCCGGTGATGGCTATCTCCATCTCCGTACTGATTCTGGTGATAGGGCTTATCTCGCTCTTTACGCTGCCGGTGGAACAGTATCCTGATATTGCACCTCCCACGGTGTACGTCAGCGCCAACTACACCGGTGCCGACGCCGAAGCCGTATTGAACAGTGTCATCATGCCGTTGGAAGAGAGTATCAACGGTGTGGAGAACATGATGTACATCAGCTCTACCGCCACCAATGCCGGTTCTGCCACCATACAGGTCTACTTCAAGCAGGGCACGGACCCCGACATGGCTGCGGTGAACGTACAGAACCGCGTATCCAAGGCGCAGGGACTGCTGCCTGCCGAAGTGACGAAAATCGGTGTGACTACCCAGAAGCGCCAGACCAGCTTCCTGCAAATCGGTGCTTTGGTAAGCACCGACGGACGCTACGACCAGACTTTCCTAGCCAATTACCTCGATATCAACGTGATTCCGCAGATTAAGCGTATCGAAGGTGTGGGTGATGTAATGGAGCTGGGCGATACATACAGCATGCGTATCTGGCTGAAACCGGAACGGATGGCGCAGTATGGACTGGTTCCTTCGGATGTGACCGCCGTATTGGGCGAGCAGAACATCGAGGCGCCTACCGGTTCGCTGGGCGAGAGTTCTAAGAACGTATTCCAGTTTACGATGAAATATCGCGGACGCCTGAAAAGTGTGGAGGAATTCCAGAATACGGTGGTACGCTCGCAGAGCGACGGTTCCGTGCTTCGTCTGAAAGATGTGGCGGATGTGGAGCTGGGTACGTTGACTTACAGTTTCCGCAGTGAGATGGACAGCAAGCCGGCTGTACTTTTCATGATGTTCCAGACGGCAGGCTCCAACGCAACCGCCGTCAACAAGCAGATTACTGCACAGATAGACGAGATGAGGAAGAGCCTGCCCGAAGGGACGGAGTTTGTGACGATGATGAGCTCCAACGACTTCCTCTTCGCTTCCATACACAATGTGGTGGAGACGCTGGTGATTGCCATTATCCTGGTAATCCTGGTGGTGTACTTCTTCTTGCAGGACCTTAAGAGTACGCTCATACCGTCCATCTCCATTATCGTGTCGCTGGTCGGTACGTTTGCCTGCCTGGTGGCTGCGGGGTTCAGTCTCAATATCCTGACGCTGTTTGCACTGGTGCTTGCCATCGGTACGGTGGTGGACGATGCCATCGTGGTGGTGGAGGCGGTGCAGTCCAAGTTCGACGCCGGATATAAGTCTCCCTACCTTGCCACGAAGGATGCGATGGGCGATGTGACGATGGCTATCATCTCTTGTACCTGCGTGTTCATGGCGGTGTTTATCCCCGTGACGTTTATGGGTGGTACTTCGGGTGTGTTCTATACGCAGTTCGGCATTACGATGGCAACGGCAGTGGGCATCTCCATGATTTCGGCATTGACGCTTTGCCCCGCCTTGTGCGCCATCATGATGCGTCCGTCGGACGGCACGAAGAGTGCGAAGAGCATCAACGGACGGGTGCGCGCGGCATACAATGCTTCGTTCAACGCCGTGCTGGGAAAATATAAGAAAGGTGTGATGTTCTTTATCCACCGCCGCTGGATGGTGTGGACTTCATTGGCGGCTACCGTCGTATTGCTGGTTTACTTGATGAGCACCACCAAGACAGGGCTTGTGCCGCAGGAGGACCAGGGTGTCATCATGGTGAACGTCAGCACCTCACCGGGAAGCACGCTGGAAGAAACTACGAAGGTGATGAACAAGTTGGAGGATATTCTGAAGAGCACACCAGAGATAGAGCACTATGCCAAGGTGGCAGGCTACGGGCTGATGTCCGGTCAGGGAACTTCCTACGGCACCATCATCATCCGTCTGAAGGACTGGGGTGAGCGAAAGGGGAGCGAACACACGTCCGATGCTGTGGTGGCACGCCTCAATGCCCAGTTCTACGGTGTGAAGGAGGCGCAGATATTCAGCTTCCAGCCGGGTATGATTCCGGGCTACGGTATGGGTAACTCCTTAGAGCTGAACCTCCAGGACAGAACGGGCGGTGACATGGCAACGTTCTACGAGGCAGTGATACAGTTCCTGGGTGCGCTGAACCAGCGTCCTGAGGTGGCTATGGCGTATACCTCTTATGCTATGAACTTCCCGCAGGTATCGGTAGATGTAGATGCGGCCAAGTGTAAGCGTGCGGGCATTTCGCCGAGTGTGGTGCTCGACGCGTTGGGCAGTTATTGCGGTGGAGCTTATATCTCCAATTACAACCAGTTCGGTAAGGTATACCGCGTCATGATGCAGGCATCGCCCGAATATCGTCTGGACGAACAGGCACTGGGTAATATGTTTGTGCGCAACGGTACGGAGATGGCTCCGGTCAGCCAGTTTGTGACATTGAATCGGGTGCTTGGTCCGGAGACGGCCAACCGCTTCAATCTGTATAGCGCCATCTCTGCCAACGTGAATCCGGCAGAAGGATATTCGTCCGGTGAAGTGCAGAAAGTGATTGCGGAAGTGGCGGAACAGACATTGCCGCTGGGCTACGGTTACGAGTACGGAGGTATGGCACGTGAGGAAGCCAATACCGGTGGTGCGCAGACTGTCTTTATTTATGCCATCTGTATCTTCCTTATCTATCTCATTCTGGCATGTCTCTACGAGAGCTTCCTGGTGCCGTTTGCGGTCATCTTCTCCGTACCGTTCGGGCTGATGGGTTCGTTCCTCTTTGCCAAAGTCCTTGGCTTGGAGAACAACATCTATTTGCAGACGGGTGTAATTATGTTGATTGGTCTGCTTGCCAAGACAGCTATTCTGATTACGGAGTATGCCATCGAGCGGCGCCGCAAGGGAATGGGCATTGTGGAATCGGCCTACTCGGCCGCCCAGGTCCGCCTGCGTCCTATCCTGATGACGGTGCTGACGATGATATTCGGTATGCTTCCGTTGATGTTCTCGAGAGGTGCGGGTGCCA
>OGWT01002181.1_pt1 | contig 13636 bp, 9 predicted proteins | sample 1576101 | NCBI WGS metagenome assembly OGWT01 (sample SAMEA3541481, study PRJEB24748) | human gut metagenome | biome: human gut; feature: human-associated habitat; material: faeces | place: China | collected 2012 | reverse complement strand
AATTCATATTCCTGAGTAAGCACGCTTCAGGTCAGGCCGAAGCATTGCCGCAACCTAAAATTCAAATTTACCTCTCACGAATTTTTACTAAATCACTAAACCACCGACTTTATTTCATAAAAAAGGCGATTCCTTTGCAGGAACCGCCTTCATTGTTACTAACACAAAAGGATATTAAAGTCCTTTCCCGTGACAATTTTTATATTTCTTACCACTACCGCAAGGACAAGGATCGTTACGCCCCACACGTGGTGCAGCCTTAATCGGCTCGGTGACCCGGGGCTGTTGAGGAGCAGCCGCAGCGGCAGCCTGTGCCGACTGACCGGGATAATCGTCTTTTTGAGTACGATACTTGCTGTAATCTTCCCTTCGTTCGGGAGCTGCTTCACGCACATCTTGCGGTTCCTGAATATAAATCTGTCCCCGCATGAGAACAGCGATGGCTTTCCGGTTCATCGTCTCGACCATCTCTTTGAAGAGATTGAACGATTCGAGTTTATAAATCAACAGCGGGTCTTTCTGTTCGTAGCTGGCATTTTGCACAGATTGACGCAATTGGTCGAGCTCACGAAGATGCTCTTTCCAAGCCTCGTCGATCGTCATAAGCAACACGGCTTTCTGGAATTGCTTAACGACCGATTGCGACTCACTCTTATAGGCTTCGTTTATATCGCAAGCAATACCGAATACACGCTTGCCATCGGTAATGGGCACTCGTATCATACCCGTGGATAATCCCCGTTGTTCCACAAACGGTTTTATATTCATGTGAGCGATCTCGGCCATACGGTCGCCTTTGCGCTTAAAGGTAGCGACAACGGCCTCATAAAGGCTGTCGATCACTTCGCTCTTTTTCATGGAGCGGAATTTCTCCTCATCGAAAGGCATTTCCACGGCAAAAATCTTGAACATCTCCATCGACAAGTCTTCGTAATCGCTCGTACCGTCATAGGTATCGGCCAAAGACTCTATCGTGTCATAGAACATATTCATAATATCGATGCCGATACGTTCTCCCATCAAAGCATGGTGACGCTTGGTATAAATCACATTACGCTGTGCATTCATCACATCGTCGTATTCGAGCAATCGCTTACGGATTCCGAAGTTATTCTCCTCTACCCGGCGTTGGGCATTCTCGATGGACTTGGAAACCATATTGTGTTCGATCATCTCGTCTTCTTTAAGACCCAGGCGGTCGAGCATTTTCACTACCCGATCGGTAGCGAACAGACGCATAACCGTATCTTCGAACGAAACGAAGAACACCGAAGAACCGGGGTCTCCCTGACGACCGGCACGACCACGCAACTGACGGTCTACACGACGGGATTCGTGACGCTCGGTTCCGATAATCGCCAAACCTCCGGCTTCACGCACGGCCGGCGAGAGCTTGATATCGGTTCCACGACCGGCCATGTTGGTAGCGATCGTGACCGTACCTGTTTGTCCGGCTTGTGCCACGATCTCGGCCTCGCGTTGGTGCAACTTGGCGTTCAATACATTGTGTTTAATCTTACGCAAAGTCAACATACGGCTCAACAATTCCGATATTTCGACCGAAGTCGTACCTACCAATACAGGACGACCTGCTTCTACCATTTTCACGATTTCTTCGATGACGGCGTTGTATTTCGCCCGTTTGGTTTTATATACCCGGTCGTTCATATCGATACGAGCTACCGGCTTATTGGTAGGAATCGTCACGACATCGAGTTTATAAATATCCCAGAACTCCCCGGCTTCGGTCTCGGCAGTACCGGTCATACCGGACAGCTTGTGATACATACGGAAGTAGTTCTGCAAAGTAATCGTCGCAAAAGTCTGCGTAGCGGCCTCTACCTTAACGTGCTCTTTCGCCTCGATAGCTTGGTGCAAACCATCGGAGTAGCGGCGGCCTTCCATGATACGCCCCGTTTGCTCATCGACGATTTTCACTTTATTATCGATTACCACATATTGGTCGTTCAATTCGAAAAGGGTATACGCCTTTAACAGCTGATTCACCGTATGAACCCGCTCGGCCTTGATCGCGTAATCTTGCAAGATTCCGTCTTTTTTGGCTTGTTTTTCTTCGGGAGAAAGTCCTTGATTTTCAAGGTCGGAAAGCAGCTCGCTGATATTCGGCAATACGAAGAAATTAGGATCGTCCGATTTCCCGGTCATCACATCGAGACCTTTGTCTGTCATATCGATACCGTTATTCTTTTCATCGATTACAAAATAGAGGTCGTCCGTAATCTCAGGCATACGACGGTTGTTATCTGCCATATAGATAGCCTCGGTTTCGAGCAACAAAGGTTTAATACCCGGTTCGCTCAAATATTTGATAAGCGCCCCGTTCTTAGGTAATCCTTTGAAACAACGATACAACAGTACGGCTCCTTCCTCACGAGTCTTTTTATCATCGGAAGCTATCTTAATCTTGGCTTCGGCCAACAACTTCGTAACCAAGTTTCGCTGCATCTTCACCAATTCTTCCACTTTGGGCTGGAACTGCTCGAACATCTGGTCATCGCCTTTGGGGGTAGGACCGGATATAATCAACGGCGTACGTGCATCATCGATCAACACAGAGTCGACCTCATCGACTATCGCATAGTTGTGCATGCGCTGTACCAAGTCGAGCGGAGAGCTGGCCATATTGTCACGCAAATAGTCGAAACCGAATTCGTTGTTCGTACCGAATGTAATATCGGCGTTATATGCATTACGACGGGCTTCGGAGTTCGGCTCGTGCTTGTCGATACAATCCACCGACAAACCGTGGAACATATAAAGAGGCCCCATCCACTCGGAGTCACGTTTCGAAAGGTAGTCGTTCACGGTTACCACATGTACGCCATTGCCCGACAAAGCATTCAAGAATACAGGGAGCGTAGCGACCAGAGTCTTACCCTCACCGGTAGCCATCTCGGCAATTTTACCCTTATGCAACACGACACCGCCGATCAGCTGCACATCGTAGTGTACCATGTCCCAAACGACCTCATTACCACCGGCCATCCAGTGATTGGCATAAATAGCTTTGTCGCCTTCGATATGTATAAAATCATGGTCTACCGCCAAGCTCCGGTCAAAATCATTTGCCGTAACCTCGACAGTTTCATTTTGGCTGAATCGACGCGCCGTCTCTTTCATCACAGCGAAAACTTCGGGAAGCGATTCGTCGAGAACATCTTCTATTTTTTTCAATATCTCTTTCTCGATTTTATCGATTTCTTCCCATGTAGACTCGCGTTTATCGTAATCGAGCGTTTCTACATGCTCTTTCAGTTCTGCGATACGTTTACGGTCATCGGCCACCGAATCCTGAATATGTTGTTTCACCACATCGATACGGTGACGCAACTCATCGTTCGACAATTTTTCAAGTTCGGGCGAAATAGCCTTTATTTTCTGAATGTAAGGCTCTATTTCTTTTAAATCGCGCTGCGACTTATTACCGAACAGCTTTTTTAATAAATCATTAAATCCCATATAAAGTATTTGTTTTATTCGTTAAAAATTACCTATAAGGCAAAGGTATAACATACCCTGCAAAAATAGTGCAAATTTTGCTAACTCCGCAAAAAGGAATGAATTAGTATTGTATTTCGGGAAGCGGAGCATCGGCCGAACCATTCGGCGAACGAATCCGCAAAAGGCGAGAAACGGTAGGAGCGATGGCCGTCGCACGCACCGGAGAGGTGATACGCACCGGCTTCACATCGTGTGCCAAAATAAAACACGGTGCAGGAACAGCATTGACACGAACATATTCGCGGGTATCATTCGCATCCTCATAGACGACCTCCCAACCGGGACACAAATCCAGCACGAGATCGCCCGACAGTTTGGGATAATAGCTGTTTCGCATGGCGGCAACACGATCGGTTCCATTACTCAGCAACAGACGTTGCGACGTATAAACGTCTTGTACACCCGTCATCTGAATCAGAAACGAAGCCGCCCGATTACGCATTTCATCGGCATCGACGTCACGCTCCTTAATCAGTTTCCGGTTCAAGAAAATCTGTCGATTCTGGTAACCTATCACCCAATCTCCTTGACCGTAAAGAGCCATCAGATAAACGTTCAACAAAGAGACTGCACGCCGGGGATAAAATTCTCCCGACGGTATATTATAAATGGGCGACTCTTTCGCCTCCCCCTTGAAATATCCCGTAGAGGTCAAAAAAACGACCGTGTTGGCAAGACCCACTTTCTTGTCTATTTCATCGAGCAGACGGGCTATATCCCTATCCAGTCGCACATAAGTATCCTGCAACTCCAAGCCGTAGTCCTGTATGGTCTTGTTCAGATACACACCGGCCGTATAACCGACATTCAGCATATCGAGGACACCACGGCGTCCCAAAAGTCCTTTATCCAAGAACTCCACGGCCACATCGGTAATCTCCTGATTAACCAAGGCCGTCGTCTTAAACTGCACGAACTTATCGCGGCCGTCCCGGGCAAACGTTCGTTTAAAAGAAAAATCATTCGTCAGATACGGTATGGCCGTATAACGGTCGGGCGTATAAAGCGGAGTCCAAGAAAGCGTATCGATACGAGCCGATAGAGAACGCACATAATTGAATTGTTCGACATAAGCGGGAACATCACGATAATAAGTGGTCGTCGCCCACTTGCCGTTTCTATCGTTAATCCAGAAAGCGCAATTAGCCGCATGTCCCGCACTGATAATAGACTGCTGTGCATCGGGCGCTACGGCATACACGCGTCCCAATCCTCCGCTCACGATTTTTACCTCGTCGCTGAGCGTCGAAGTACGAATACGTTCAGGTGAAAAAGTTTCATCGGTATAATTCCCTATCTTGGACGGGTCGTTCAGAATAAACTCTTCCCGCAGAAATGCCGTATTGAAAAAACGCTCCGACGGAATGCCATGAAAAAACGGAGTTGTTCCCGTATACAGAGTAGCCGTTGCCGAAGCCTTATCGATATTCGGGAAATCGAAAACCAAATTTTCACAGACAACTCCCTCTCGCATCAACCGTTTAAAACCCTTTTCCCCGAAAAGGTGTTGCAAGGCTTCCAAATAATCGGTACGCAGTTGATCGACCGTAATACCCACCACCAAACGAGGACTGTTGTCGGCAGACTGCACCAACGGTACGACCAGCAGAGAAAAGAGAATTGTCGCTAATACTTTATTTTTCATCTTTGTTTTTCTCCGTTTTTTTCAAACGAACGGATACCGCCAAATAGGTAAACGAACGAATTACCAATACCAACACCAACGGAAAAAATGCGGCATTAAACTGTTGTGGAATCCAGTGCCAAAGGGCCACAAATAACAACAACCCTGCAAAGTTAGCAAAATGATAGTATCTAACGATACTTTTAAGAGATTTAAACCAAATAAAAAGAGCCATCAACAGCCAAAAGGGATGCAACCAAAACGCCGAATAGTTGGGATAAGTCGCCGGGTGAACAGAAACGAACATAAGGAAAAACACGACTAAGCCGCCCAATCCGTAAATCGAAAACAAGACTGTATCGAATACCCGGGAATACCTTTTTCGGAAAATACCATATACCGACACAGCCGCGACAAAGAAGAAAAACAACCATGCGACGAAAAGTGGCGTCAAATAAAATGGTGTTTCGGGAGGACACGCCGGAACCTCAGGATCGTACAGCACCTCCGTTCGGCTCACCAACGGGACAGCCGCCGAGTCGGGACTCATTTGAACGGCCGCCTCGGAAAAAGCGTTCTCTAATATTTCGGGACCGAACATTTGTTCCCGATAAGTCATCGGCCTATCCAAACCGCTTCCCAATGCCAAGTCGATACCGAAAATCAACCACGGGCAAATACCCGCATATCGGTCTATCTCCTCACGAAAAGTAGGCAAAGACTCCCCCGGCTCTTTGTATCGCACCTTGTTATCCAATACCATCTCTACCATATTACGAGGACGGGTAGCACAATTATCGAACAGGAAATTATACCGGTAAACCCGGTTCTGAGGCATGGCATTAACCAACAGAGCCTCGAATAAGGCTCTGCTTTGTATGGGTGTCAAGTTCAACACCTGTTCATCGACCTTCGATTCCCGAAACTGATAATTTAATAAGAAATCGGGAAAATCGTTTATTCCTAAACAATAATCGGTTTCACCTTTCGTGAACCGCCAGATAAAGCCGGGCGCATCGAAGTTAAACATGCCATAATTGAAAACATAATCGAAACCTCCGGGCCTCTGCTGTTTCACCCGCAAGGCCGTATGACCGAACAACTCATACACCTCCGTTCCGGGTCCGCAAGTCAATAAACTCACTTGTAAAGTATCGGGCAAGATTCCCGGTTTTGATTCCTGCGCTTGTATTTTCTCGTTGGAAAACAAGACCACAAGAATAAAACCCAGAATTATATATAGTTTCTTCTTCATAAACACTCCACATTATTGCAGCAAAATCGGCGTAAAAGTACAACTTTCCATCTAATTACCTCGGCATGTAACTCTTTTATTTTCTTTGACTTTGATAAATTTCACATTTTTATTTCCACACTCTACCGAATAATTTTTTATCTTTGTTCGAAACACAAAACAGAGTATTATGAAAATCAAAGGTTTACTATTATCTCTATTCGTAACAAGCAGCTTACTCTCGATTGCACAAGACATAAAACTCCCCTCCCCGCAAAAACAGGGCGGAGAATCTCTCATGCAAGTTCTCTCCAAACGTGCCTCGACACGCGACTTCGATACACAAAAGAGTATAGACTCACAAACCCTTTCCAACCTATTGTGGGCGGCATGGGGATACAACCGAGAAGACAAGCGTACGGCGCCTTCGGCCATGAATCGTCAAGAAATTTCACTATATATCGTCACGGCACAAGGGGTCTATCTCTATGATGCCAAACAGAATAAACTGGCGGAAATCGCCAAAGGAGATTTCAGGAAAAGCGCAGGCATGCAACCGTTCGTACACACTGCGCCTCTCAACATTATTTTTACTGCCGATTTGGAAAAAGCGCCGGGTAACGACATGATGTTCGTCGATTGCGGATTCATCTCCCAGAACATTTATCTCTATTGTGCCTCGGTCGGTTTGGGTACAGTCGTTCGCGGCTCGTTCAACGGCGATGAATTGGCAAAAATATTAAAGCTGAACGAAAAACAAAAAGTAGTATTGACCCAGACTGTCGGCTATCCGGCTAAATGATTTCTCCGGAAAAACCTTACATCATGCGACGGTTCTCATTTCTCTTTTTTACGATCGTTATATTCCTGTCTTTTTTATCTGGTTGCAAAGGCAAACAGGTCGAATCTGATTACCCGGAAAGTTCTCTTATCGATACATTCGAAGTAAAACAACAACCCCAACCGCGCACAACCGGCTGGAAAAAGAGTCCTGTACGATATTCCAGTTTCCGCAAACTATTCAACGACTTGAACGACAAACATCTTGCTGTTGCCAAAAAGAACGGGATAGAACCATTGGAATCGCTCGATGATGCCCGGAATTTGGGATTCTGGAAACTTGCTAAAATAGACAGTTGTGAATACTACACCGTCGATAAACTGACTCATTCGATCCCATATCTGACTCCCAAAACCAAATGGTTGCTCATGAAGATAGGCAAAAACTTCCAAGACTCGTTAACGAACCGAGGTTCGGGAGGAAGACAAATTATTCTCACCAGCGCATTGCGTTCCGATGAATCGATAAAGTCGTTACGCCGACGAAATACAAACGCCAGCGAAAACTCGGCACACCGTTACGGCACGACTTTCGACATAGCCTACAATCGATACAACGTAACCGACTCGACCTATTTCGTACCCTCCGACCGACTACGAATTTTACTCGGCGAGGTTCTGTACGATTTACGCAAAGAACACAAATGCTACATCAAATACGAAATACGACAAGGCTGTTTCCACATTACGGCGAGATAAATCGAACGACAACCGTACAATCGACCGGCCTTTCGTGAAAAATTATTATCTTTGTCACAACGAAGATACGATGCGGTTCGGCATAGCCAAATCGGAAACAAGATTTTCGTTTGTCTCTGCACTTACCTTTCCGTATCTTTGAGGCGTTTAACAATAATCGACCGATGAAACGATATTTATATGCCCTGCGCTATCTGATTTCGATACATGTGTTGGGACTTATTCTCTTTACGGCATTCCGTCTGATCCTCTTCCTACAAGGGTACGAATATCTTATGGGCGAAGAAATTTCGGTATTCACCCGCCTCGAAGCATTCGTCCGGGGATTGTGGCTCGACAATGTCGTAGCCTGTTATATATCGATTCTGCCGCTCGTTATCGTCTCGATCTGTTCCCTGATAGGATATTTCGGTAAAAACCTGTACCGGGGAATCCATATCTTTTTCTCGGTCTTTTATGTCGTGGCATTCGCCATATCGGCTGCCGATATACCTTATTTCGCTTACTTCTTCAAACACATCAACGCTTCCATTTTCAACTGGTTCGGCTACACCGGAACGACATTGGGACTTATGTTCGGTGAATTCTCCTATATCGTCGCATTCGTCTTGTTTCTGTGTCTCTCTTTCCTTTTCGTCTTTCTCTCCCGAATATTATTACATCGGACTTGTCGCGATATACAAAGAGTATCTGCCGAAAAATTTCATTGGAAACCCGAGCTGCTTACACTCCTTTGCTCGACTCTTCTAATAGGAGTATGTTTATTCGGTATACGCGGACGCATGGGATACAACCCTATCAAAGTAAGTGCGGCCTATTATTGCAACAATACATTTTTGAACCAATTGGGCATAAGCCCCTCGTTCAATTTATTGCGTAGTTCGTTAGAGGCTTCCAAATCGGAAAATCGGGAAATCGATTTGATGGACGAGAAAGAGGCGATCTCTACGGTTCGCAGAGAGCTGAATATCACGGACTCGCTTCCCGACATATCGCCCATTGCTCGAAAAATAGACAATCCGGGGCAACCCAGCCGTAAAAACGTAGTCCTTGTTTTCATGGAATCGATGTCGGCCGAATTGCTGGGGCATTTCGGTAATCCCGAGCACCTCACCCCGTTTCTCGATTCGATAGCCGTCCGGTCGCTTTGCTTCAATCGATTTTTCTCGGCGGGAACTCATACCAACCATGCCATACACTCCGTCTTGTATTCCTATCCGGCTCTGATGAAACGGAATTCCATGAAAGGAGCCGTTATTCCTTTCTTCGCCGGACTACCCACCATTTTACAAGATAACGGATACCGTACGCTTTTTTTCATGACTCATGAGTCGCAGTATGATAACATGAACGGCTATCTGCGAACCAATGGTTTCGACCGCATCTTTGCACAAGAGGACTATCCGAAAGACAAAGTAGTCAACAGTTTCGGTGTCCAAGACGATTTCCTATACCAATACGCCCTGCCCATTCTCACAGAGACTGCCGACGAGGGGCAGCCCTTTTTCGCTGTATTGTTAAGCATCAGCAACCACCCGCCGTATGTTATTCCCAAAGATTTCAAGACCCACAGCAGTACCGACGAACATCGAATCGTCGAATTTGCCGATCATGCTTTAAAGGAATTTATCGATGAAGCGAAACAACAGGAATGGTTCGACAACACGATATTTGTATTCGTCGGTGACCACGGAAAAATCGTGGGGACTCCCCGCAGCGATATGCCGCTCAGTTTCAACCATGTGCCTCTTTTCATTTATTCGCCTTCATTTATCGAACCCCTACAGATAGAAGACCTCGGCGGACAAGTGGATATAGCTCCCACCGTATTGGGTTTGCTGAATATAGACTATACCGACAACGGATTCGGAGTAAACCTCCTACAAGAAAAACGTAAAGCGGCATTCTTTACCTCCGACGATGCCATCGGATGCGTAAACGATTCGCTGTTCTATATCTATAAACCCAAAGAAAACCAAGAGTGGTTGCTCTCGCAAGAAAGAGCTATCGAAAAGGGGGGCAATATCGATAATCCTGCCGTCTGCCAAGAACTGCGGGAATATGCCTTCTCCATGCTTCAAACCGCACAATACCTCATGAGCAACAACCTCACAGGGAAATATATAGGTTATCAACCCCGTTAAACGACCGACTGTTATGAATAAGATATTTTATACATTCGTTCTTTCGGCGCTCGTACTCCTTTCAGTACAATGTAATCCGAAATCCCAAGAAAGCGACGAACAACTCGAAAACGATTCTATCATCGAGTATGCCGAACTACTCTCTATTACCTGTCATGACGACTACACCGATGTAAAAATAAGCAACCCGTGGGACAGCGCCCGGTTGCTGCACCGATATATCCTCGTTCCCAAGACACAAAACGTTCCATCGAATCTACCGCAAGGAACCGTCGTAAGGACTCCGTTGTCCAATACATTAGTCTATGCCTCGGTACATTGCAGCCTGTTGGAGCAATTAGACGCATTATCGCAAATAGGAGGAGTCTGCGACCTCTCCTATATCAAAACGCCCGCTTTGCTCTCTCGTGCGGAAAACGGAAAACTGACCGATGCCGGAAATTCCATGTCGCCCGACATCGAACGAGTAATGTCGTTGAATCCGGATGCCATCTTATTATCTCCTTTCGAAAACGCCGGATACGGACGTATCGGGAAAATGGGAATACCCATTATAGAATGCGCCGATTATTTGGAAACTTCACCTCTGGGCCGGGCAGAATGGATAAAATTCTTCGGTCTGTTATACGGTAAAGAGGTCGAAGCCGATTCCATTTTTACGGAAGTCGAAAAAAACTATACCGAATTGAGAGATAAAATAGGTGTACTTTCTTCTGCTCCCGTTGTCATCAGCGAATTAAAAAGCGGTTCGGCATGGTATATGCCCGGCGGAAAAAGCTATATGGCCCGTTTTTTCAAGGATGCCGGAGCCGCTTACCCGTGGAGCGACAATACAGAAACAGGGTCTATTCCGCTCTCTTTCGAAACGGTATTCAACCGAGCAGGAGAAGCCGACATTTGGCTTATTAAATCGTTCCACGTGTCGGAGCTTTCCTATCGGACTCTGCAAAAGGAATATGCACCCTATGCAAGGTTCAAAGCCTTCCGGGAGAAAAAGATATACGGTTGTGACTCGTCCCGATGCAACTACTACGAAGAGACTCCGTTTCGTCCCGACCTGTTGTTACAGGAACTCGCTGCATTGTTCCACCCCGGCCTGTTCCCCGACTATCGATTCCGCTACTATCAACCGTTATCCGAATGAACGACAAACCGAACAAGCAACATGAACAACGGCTAATAGTCGTTCTCGTCCTGTTACTTTTGGCATTATGTGCCGCCAATTTATGGTTCGGGTCGGTACAAATACCGGCTTCGGCCGTATGGGATATCCTGTGCGGGAAAGAACCTGAAAAGGAGGTCTGGAAATTCATCGTGCTGGAATCCCGATTACCGCAAATGGCGGCGGCACTCCTGTCGGGAGCCGCATTGGCAATTGCCGGGCTGCTTCTTCAAACGGCATTCAACAACCCGCTCGCCGGACCTTCGATATTAGGAATCGATACGGGAGCCAGTTTAGGAGTGGCTTTGGTCATGTTATTTTGGGGAGGGACACTCGGCGTGTCCGAGGCAACCACCCTCACCGGATTCACCGCCATCATTGCCGGAGCTTTTCTCGGTTCAGTCACTGTATTAGGTACGATACTCTTTTTCTCGACCATTGTCAAGAACAACATCATGCTCCTCATTGTCGGTATAATGGTAGGCTATATTACTTCGTCGGTTATCTCTCTACTCAACTATTTCGCAACAGCCGAAGGGGTACACTCCTATACGATTTGGGGTATGGGAAATTTCAGCGGAGTCACCGGCGAGCAGCTGCCCTATTTCGCACTTTTCGTATCTGTCGGACTTATCATCGCAATACTTCTGATAAAACCACTCAATGCCTTGCTGCTCGGTGACCGTTATGCTGCCAATCTGGGAGTAAACATTAAACTCACCCGCAATCTGCTGCTCATCGTCACCGGTCTGCTCACGGCATCGACCACGGCATTCTGCGGCCCCATTTCGTTTATCGGTCTTGCCGTTCCTCATATCGCCCGACTGTTATTGGGGACATCGAACCACAATACCCTGTTGCCGATGGCCTTGCTGTGTGGAGCCGTAACCGCATTGCTGTGCAATCTCATCTGTATCCTTCCGGGAGAATCGGGCATCCTGCCCATCAATGCCATCACTCCGGTCTTAGGTGCGCCGGTGATTATTTATGTCATCATCAACCAACGAAAAATCCAATATTTCAACTGATGGAGGAACAGACAAACATATTATCGGCACAGCAGCTCTGCATCGGATATAAAACGGGGCACGGACACGTCAAGCAAGTTCACGGCGATCTGTCGTTCTCCCTACGCAAGGGCGAGCTCACCTGCCTGTTAGGCGCAAACGGTTCGGGCAAATCGACTCTGCTACGCACCTTATCAGCGTCCCAACCTTCGTTATCGGGAAAAATCCTGTTGAACGGAAACGAGTTGTCTGTCATGTCAGAGCGGGAAATTTCCCGCCAAATCGGGGTTGTACTGACCGACAAGACACAAACCGGAGGATTGACCGTATATGAGCTGGTCGCCCTCGGGCGGCAACCGCATACGGGATTTTTCGGGAAACTCGACCGACAGGATCGGCAAGTAGTGGACGAAGCGATCGAAGCCGTGGGCATCTCACACAAAGCGCACTCCTATATGGCGCAACTCTCCGATGGAGAAAAGCAGAAAGCTATGATCGCAAAAGTATTAGCGCAAGAGTGCCCTCTGGTTATACTAGACGAACCAACCGCTTTCCTCGACGTGGTGAGCCGCATAGAAATCATGACTCTGTTACACCACATCGCCACGGCCCAAAACAAAGCGATACTACTGTCGACTCACGACATAGAACAAGCGCTGGTGCTCGCCGATTGCCTATGGCTTTTACGGAAGGGGCACGGAATGCGTAGCGGAATAACCGAGGACCTCATTTTGAACGGAGAACTCGATACCTTGTTCGACCGTAAGGAAATTTGTTTCGACCGGGCGCATGGCAGTTACTACCCTTCGGTTCAATGGGAAAAAGAAATTGTCGTAGATGCGACGGACGAAACGCTTCTCCATTGGACAGTCAATGCTCTGAATCGTAACAATTACGGTTGCCGCATATCACCTTGCGAAGCCGATGCATCGCTTCCCCGCCTCACCGTCGAAAGAAACGACTCGCTGTCGTTACACACCGCAACGAACGAAGTGCGATTTACCTCTTTCGCCGCCTTCATTGCATACCTTAAAACACCGACTCAAAAGGGTTGAATGGATTCCGAAGGTTGAGCACTATCAACCATACCCGAAAAATAGCACGGAAAAGGGTCTCAAACTCCTCCTCTACACACTGTAATAACATGTCACCTTGTTCGTAAAACGGCAACCATAGACCGGGCGGCATTCTTTGGAGCGCCGGGAGCACCCAATCGCTCGGCAACAAGATCATATCCCGCCAACATTTTCTTTCGGGTAGTCTCTTCGAACAACGAAGTTAACTCTCGACGAAGATTCTCAGGAGTCGCCCGATAGCCCAATAACTCGCATACGACAGGACTATCGGCTATAAATTTTACGGTTCAATAATGAGTATCCTGAAAAAGATAACAACCATCCTGTT
>OGWT01002176.1_pt1 | contig 13664 bp, 7 predicted proteins | sample 1576101 | NCBI WGS metagenome assembly OGWT01 (sample SAMEA3541481, study PRJEB24748) | human gut metagenome | biome: human gut; feature: human-associated habitat; material: faeces | place: China | collected 2012 | reverse complement strand
AAATTTTACGAATCTATGAAGAACCCGATCCTAATTACGCTGATAATATATATAAAGTAGATGAGACGTTTTATAACCGTCCTTTCTGGTATCGTACGGAGTTTGAACTTCCGGCATCTTATTCAGCAGGTAAGCGTGTCTGGCTTCATTTTGATAATACCAACCGTTTCGCAGATTTCTATTTTAATGGAGAAAAAATATCGGGAACGAAGACATCCACTAAAGATGTGAGCGGACATATGTTGCGTTCTAAATTTGATGTGACACATCTGATTAAGAGATCAGGAAAGAATGCGGTTGCGGTTCTGATTACTGATCCTGATCAGAAAAAGACTCGTAAAGGAAAAGATCCGTATGGTGTTGCTTGTAGTCCCAGCTATCTGGCAGGTGCCGGTTGGGATTGGATGCCGTATGTGCCGGGACGTCTTGCCGGAATTACAGGAAATGCTTATCTGGCTATTACAGGTGATGCTGTGATGGAAGATCCGTGGATTCGCTCGGAATTGCCGACTTTGCAACAAGCAGAACTATCTTTCTCTACAGGAATCAAGAACGTTTCTTCTGCTCCGAAAGAAGTGGAAGTTTCCGGTGTTATTCAGCCGGGAAATATTACTTTCTCCAAGAACATTCGGGTGGAAGGAAAAGAAACAGTACAGTTGTCGGTGGATAAGAGCGATTTTGCTGCATTAGTCATTCGTAACCCGAAACTTTGGTGGCCTAACGGCTATGGAGAACCGAATCTTTATACCTGTAAACTGACTTGTTCGGTAGATGGAAAAATATCGGATGAAAAGGATATTACTTTTGGTATCAAGAAGTATGAGTATAAGATGATCAACAACGTAGTGAATTACCCGGTCCTTACATTCTTTATCAATGGGCAGAAGATTTATCTGAAAGGTGGAAACTGGGGTATGAGCGAGTATTTGCTTCGTTGTCATGGCAAAGAGTACGAAACGAAAATCAAGTTGCATAAAGATATGAACTACAACATGATCCGTTTGTGGACAGGTTGTGTGACTGATGATGAATTCTATGATTATTGCGATAAGTATGGAATCATGGTGTGGAATGATTTTTGGCTGTATGTCGCTTATAATGATGTAGCTGAGCCGGAAGCATTCAAAGCAAATGCTCTTGATAAAGTGAGACGTTTAAGGAATCATCCTTCTATAGCTATCTGGTGTGGTGCTAATGAAACACATCCGGCACCCGATTTGGATAATTATTTGCGTGAAATGATAGCTCAGGAAGATAAAAACGATCGAATGTATAAGTCTTGTTCCAATCAAGATGGTTTATCCGGAAGCGGATGGTGGGGAAATCAGCCCCCTAAGCACCATTTTGAGACTTCGGGCAGTAATCTGGCATTCAATAAACCTGCTTATCCGTATGGTATAGATCATGGTTATGGTATGCGTACTGAAATAGGAACGGCTACTTTCCCGACATTTGAAAGTGTGAAATTGTTTATTCCTCAGGAGTCATGGTGGCCTCTGCCTACTGATGAACAATTGAAAGATGATGATGATAACGTTTGGAATAAGCACTTCTTCGGCAAAGAAGCGTCCAATGCCAATCCTATCAATTATAAGAAATCAGTGAATACGCAATTCGGAGAATCTTCGAGTCTGGAAGAGTTCTGTGAGAAAGCTCAGTTGCTGAATATTGAAGTAATGAAAGGGATGTATGAAGCATGGAATGATAAGATGTGGAATGATGCGGCAGGGCTTTTGATCTGGATGAGTCACCCGGCATATCCATCATTCGTGTGGCAGACGTACGATTATTATTATGATCCTACCGGAGCTTATTGGGGAGCAAAGAAGGCTTGCGAACATCTTCATCTTCAGTGGAACTCATCTAATAACAGTATAAAAGCTGTAAATACTACTACCAAAGACTTGAAAGGCGCTTATGCCAAAGCGACCATCTACAACCTGAACGGAAAAGAGGTTGCGGCATATGGACGTACAAAACAGATGGATGTACCGGCAAGTAACATTGCAGAAGCGTTCACGTTAAACTTCAATCCGTACAATTTGGCTTTTGGCAAGAATGTGATAGCTTCTTCATCATCACCATCCAGATCGGCTTCTTTAGTAGCTGACGGAGGGGCAGGCAGTCGTTGGGAAAGTGATGCGAGTGACTCTCAATGGATTTATGTTGACTTGGGTAAGAAAGAAAAAATAGAGCATGTTGTGTTGAAATGGGAAACGGCACGTGCCAAAGAGTACGAGATCCAAGTGTCGAATGATGCGAGGAAATGGAAAACAGTCTATACAAACAAAGATGGACAAGGCAGTACAGATGAGATAAAACTTTCTCCGGTTACTGCACGCTATGTGAAAATGGCAGGAGTTAGCCGTGCCACAGACTTTGGATATTCACTGTATGAATTTGAAATATATGGTAAGAAACAAAAGAATGTTGAGGAACTGACTCCGCTCCATTTCATCCGGTTAGAACTGACTGACGCAAATGGTAATTTGATTTCAGATAATTTCTATTGGAGAAACGGCGTGACAGATCTTGACTATACAGCTTTGAATACATTGCCGGAAGCAGAACTGTCGTGCAAATTAGTTGATAAGTCAATGTTATCCGAAGGGAAGATGAAATTGTCGGTAAAGAATCATTCGAAAACTGTTGCTTGTGCTAACCGGATAAGATTGGTGAATACGGCTACACAAGAAAGAATCCTTCCTGTTATCATGTCTGATAATTATATAACTTTGATGCCGGGTGAAGAGCGGACTATTTCTGTTGAGGCGGAACCGGAAATGTTGAAAGGAGGAGTCAGTGTTTTGCTAAAACAATATGGTAAGGCTGAACAAAAGAAGTTGGATATATGATATACGTAGAAAACTAAGGGGCACCTTTTTAATTTGAACACCAGAAGACATTACCTGTCCTGTCTTCTGGTGTTTTTAATTTCCCTCTATATTGTGCCTGATATATTCAGGAAGAGTAGAAAGTGAACTTTCTTTTTTGAATAACCTGCTTGATTTAATAGACAATGATCAGTTTATTAATCTATTATGTGTACTTGCTTAATATCTTTTGGAACTAACAACAGTTCGTTTCACATACGTGGTCCTATCGCTTCACATACGTGATCCCATTAGCTCACGTACGTAGACCGAACGCTCCACGTACGTGAAACAAGGAAATGTTACTGACAAAGTTTATTAGTCTTGCCTTCTTCATATATTAATGTTACCGACATTTGTTTTATTTGTACCATGATAAATAGTCCTGTGTATGAACAGAATGAAGAAAATAAGGCTTTAGGGTTGAATAAATAAGTGAGCATACTTGATTTGTAGTGGGATAGGGGTGACAATAGAAACTTATAAAATTCTATTATCACCCTTATTATCACCTGCTATTATCACCATTACTTGCTTGATTGATAGTCGTTTATCTTTAAAAAGTGACAAGTGACAATAAAAAACTGTTTTTTTCTTAGTGGGAGTTACTTGAAAAATAAAACATTTATTTTAGTGGTTAAGCAAACTTGAATCGTCTTTTTTAATAAGATTCTTTTTTATTCAAAGTTGGAAAAGAGAATGTTTTGAAAGATAAATAATTAAATTTGTAATAAAGTGTATAATCAAATGAATAGTAAAATAAACGTAAAGGTCTTTTTCCTGCTATTTCTAATCTGTGTTTATTCTAATAGCTTGTACGCACAATCAATTCCACCCTTTAAAAAAGGAGAACGGGTAGTCTTTGTTGGAAATAGTATAACCCATGGTGGACATTATCATTCGTTTGTGTGGTTGTATTATATGACTCGTTTTCCAAATAAACCGATTACAATAATGAATGCCGGAATTGGCGGTGAGAGTGCATGGGATATTAAAGATCGGTTGGACTACGATGTTTTTGACAGGAAACCGACTTATGTAACTCTGACTTTTGGTATGAATGACACAGGGTATGATATTTTCTGGAAAGAGAATGCTAAGGAGTTGTCGGAGCAACGGATTGAAAAATCTTTGGAAAGCTTTCGGGAAATAGAGAAGCGCTTGCTGGCAGAGAATAAAATGACCAAAGTGCTGATAGGTGGATCATCTTATGATGAAACTACGAAATTGAACAGTTTACTTTTTCTTCATAAAAATGATGCTATTTTAAAGATAATTGATGCCCAGCGTAAGGCGGCTAAGAAAAATGGATGGGGATTTGTGGATTTTAATCAGCCGATGGTACAAATAAGTCTGGAAGAGCAAAAGAAAGATTCGACATTCACTTTTTGTAGAGTAGATAGAATCCATCCTGATAATGATGGACAGATGGTGATGGCTTATTTATTTTTAAAGGCGCAGGGACTGGCTGGAGTCGAAGTTTCGGATATTTCAATTGATGCAAATAACAGGAATCTATTAAGTCATAGGAATTGTAAGGTCTCCAAACTAAAGAAAGAAGCTGGTGGTTTAAGTTTTGATTATTTGGCAAATTCACTTCCTTATCCTTTGGATTCTATTCCAAGACATGGTTGGGGAAATAAAAGGTCACAACGTGATGCTATGGATTTGATACCGTTTATGAAGGAATTTAATCAAGAACGTTTGCAGGTGACTAATTTAGAAAAAGGACATTATCGGCTGACAATAGATGGATTGTTTATCGATAATGTTTCATCTGGACAGTTGGAAGATGGTATCAATTTGGCCGATTATCCCAATACACCCCAATACCAGCAAGCCATGAAAATCATGTATCTGAATGAAGAACGTTTTGAAGTAGAAAAACGTTTCAGAGAATATTTGTGGACAGAATATTCGTTCTTGAAAAAGGAAGGTCTGCTGTTTGCTGATAATGAGAAGGCTATAAATAAACTTAGGGAGTATTTACCTAAAGATGGTTTTCTGAGGATGAGTTATGAGTGGTATACCAAAGCGATGTATCCTGAGATACGCGAAGTATGGAGTAGATATATGAAGATCATCGTCGATACAATTTATAAAATGAATAAGCCGACAACTCATAAAGTCAAGTTGACAAAGATAGGTTGAGTAATGCATTATCCATTGTAAGAGTGTTGGGGGGATGATCCATAGCTGTAATATTCGCAGAAACTTATTTATGAGGAATAAAAAACTGTTACTAGGTATAGGAATAATGTGTTGTCTTTGGTGTTTGCCAAAGATTGTACATGGGAAAGAAAACAAGGTCTCTTTTTCTTTAGTGGAGTTAAAATGTGAGAATATGGTTGATCCTTTAGGGATTGACAACGTTACTCCCCATTTGAGTTGGAAGTTGAAAGGAGATGGGGTGGTGGATGGACAAGCATTTTACGAAATTCAGGTAGCGTCAGATAGTCTTCTATTAATTGGGGGGAAGGCTGACTTATGGAAATCGGGGAAGTTGAAGTCTGATGTTTCTGTGATGGTGCCTTATCAAGGCTTACCTTTGGCTTCGCGTTCTTTATGCTACTGGAGGGTACGTGCCTGGGATCGGAAAAGGCATGTTTCCCAATGGAGTCCGGTGGCGCGTTTTTCTGTTGGTCTTTTGAATAAGGAACAGATACACGGTGTCTATATCGGTTCATCACCGGAAGGAGGTAAGGTTTGTGCTCCTTTACTTCGTAAAAAAGTGCAAATAGGTGAACTGGCAACGACTTTTCTGTATGTGAATTCGCTGGGATATCATGAAGTATATGTCAATGGAAAGAAGGTTACGGAGAATGTTCTTACCCCTGCAGTCTCTCAACTGAATAAACGTTCGTTAATGGTCACTTATGACGTATCTTCTTATTTGAAAGAAGGAGAGAATGACCTGCTGATATGGCTTGGACAAGGGTGGTATAAGAAAACTACTTTTGGTGCTGCTTATGACGGTCCGTTGGTAAAAGCGGAACTGAATATGCTGAGAAATGGAAAATGGGAAGTATTGACTGCAACTGACACTTCTTGGAGGGGACGAGAAAGTGGCTATTCGGATACAGGTAATTGGTGTGCTTTACAATTTGGTGGTGAAAGGGTGGATGGGAGAATAGTGCCGACAGATTTTTCAACTTATTCTCTAGATAAAATGAAATGGTATCCTGTGGTGGAAGTAAATGTACCAAGACACATTGTTTCACCTCAAATGTGTGAAGCTAACAAGATACATCAAACGTTGCAACCTGTTTCTATCAGGAAACTTAGTGAAGATACCTGGTTGGTAGATATGGGAAGAATACAGACCGGATGGTTTGAAATGAAGATGCCGATGTTATCTGCGGGACATGAGGTCACGATGGAATATAGCGATAACCTGACTAAAGAAGGAGAATTTGACAAACAAGGTGAAAGTGATGTCTATATTGCAGGTGGACGGAGGGGAGAATATTTTAGGAATAAATTCAATCATCATGCTTATCGTTATGTCCGTATCTCCAACCTTCCGGCAAGACCGAAAACTGAATGGATAAAATCTCTCCAGATTTATGGCGATTATCGGCAGACTGCGACTTTCGAATGTTCGGATGCTGACTTGAACGCCATTCATAATATGATTCAATATACTATGAGGTGTCTGACATTTAGCGGATATATGGTCGACTGTCCGCATTTGGAGCGGGCAGGCTATGGTGGCGATGGAAATTCGTCTACAATGAGTTTGCAAACAATGTATGACGTAGCACCGACTTTCACAAACTGGATACAAACATGGGGAGATTCAATGCGCGAAGGGGGAAGTCTGGCCCATGTAGGTCCTAATCCCGGTGCAGGTGGCGGTGGTCCGTATTGGTGTGGATTTATTGTACAGGCGCCATGGCGAACGTATGTGAATTACAATGATCCGAGATTAATAAAGAACTATTATCCGAAAATGAAAGAATGGTTCTCATATGTGGATAAATATACGGTGGATGGATTGCTGAAACGCTGGCCTGATACTCAATATCGGGATTGGTTTCTTGGTGACTGGCTTGCACCGATAGGAGTAGATGCAGGAGCACAATCTTCTGTTGATCTGGTAAATAATTGTTTTATCAGTGAATGTTTGGGGACAATGGAAAAAATAGCTCTGATGCTTGGGGAAAAAGAGGAGGCAGAGAAGTTTGCTATGCGCAGGAAGAATCTAAATGAGTTGATTCATCAAAAGTTTTATCATCCGGGTAAAGGTATCTATTCTACAGGTTCACAGTTGGATATGTGTTATCCAATGCTTGTAGGAGCTGTACCGGATTCTTTGTATGATGATGTGAAAAGAAAGATGATGACTGATACTGAAAAGCAGCACAAAGGTCATATTGCTGTAGGGTTGGTAGGTGTCCCAATTTTGACAGAGTGGGCTATTCGTAACAGGGAAGTTGACTTTTTATATCAAATGTTGAAGAAACGTGATTATCCAGGTTATCTGTATATGATAGATAATGGTGCTACAGCGACTTGGGAGTATTGGAGTGGTGAACGGAGTAGGGTGCATAACTGCTATAATGGAATCGGAACCTGGTTTTATCAAGCAATAGGGGGACTTAGAATAGATGAATCGATACCAGGTTATCAACATGTATTTATTGATCCTCAAATACCGAAAGGTTTGACTTGGGCTAAGATGGCAAAAGATACTCCATATGGTGTGATTGCTGTTGACTGGGAATTGACAGATAATATTATGGATCTTCAAGTGGATATTCCAGTTGGGGTTACTGCTACACTCTGTATTCCCGATGAGGCGGTGTCCTGTATGATGGATGGGAAGAATATTCGCATAGAAAAGAAAATGATTCAATTAAAAGCAGGTAATTTTAAATATTATATTTACATGAAATAATAGATACGTATGAAAAAACATTTATTATCAGCGCTTTTAGCGATGTGTCTGGTTACTACGGCTTTTGCCCAGCAAGGGAAAGTGTATGAGACACGTACCGTAAAAAGTAAGATTCTGGGAATGGAACGTAGTTATTCCATTTATTTGCCAGCAGGCTATGACGAAGGAGATGGTAGTTATCCGGTATTGTATTTGCTTCATGGATTAGGAGATAATCATACGGGATGGGTGCAATTTGGGCAGGTTCAGTATATTGCAGATAAAGCGATTGCTGAGGGGAAATCAGCTCCGATGATTATTGTTATGCCAGATGCTGACACGGTTCATAAAGGTTATTTTAACTTGTTGGATGGAACATATAATTATGAGGACTTCTTTTTTCAAGAATTGATTCCGCATATCGAGAAAACGTATAGAGTGCGTGCTGAAAGTCGTTATCGTGCTATCTCCGGTTTGTCTATGGGAGGTGGCGGAGCGTTGTTTTATGCCCTTCATTATCCGGAGATGTTTGTTGCTGTTGCTCCGTTAAGTGCTGTTGGAGGGGCATGGACATTCGATCAGATGAAGAATCAATCAGATTTATCGAAGGTGTCAGAAGAAAAAAAAGCGGAAGTTCTCGGGCAAATGGATATACAAACTATCTTGGAGAAATCTCCGAAAGAAAAGCTAGACCGTATCAAATGGATTCGTTGGTATATCAGTTGTGGTGATGATGATTTCTTATCGGTAACGAACTGTCTTTTACATAACACGTTGTTACAGCATCAGGTTGGTCATGAATTTCGTATGAAAGACGGCAGTCATTCGTGGACTTATTGGCGGATGGAATTACCTGAGGTTATGCGATTTGTTTCTAGAATATTTACTCAATATTGAGCGTAAGTAAAGTGATTCTTAACAAAATAGGCTTTGAAGATCAAGTCCTTTTATCGTATGAATTAAAATTTATAGATATTTTTTTATTTCTTTTTAGTGGTATTTGCTTGCTTACTCGTTCTTAATATAAACATTGTTTTTTATGGGTTTATTTTAGGTAAAAGGTTAGGATTGGTGTTTGATTGGTTTTCAAGTTTATCCTCCGGTTAAAATTTGCTCCTCATTGCTCTTACTACAGCCGGAGGGAGCTTGTAAAATACCGTAGGTCAAGATAGGTAGACTGTTTTTTAAAGGTAAAAAGGTTTTGTTTTCAGTTAAAAACAGAAAAATAATGACTAGAATACAAAATCATATGACGAAAATAGTTCGAATATTAGTTTTCGCATTTCTGATGCTTATACCTGTTTGTGGTGTAGCGCAGGATAAAATTAAAATAGCATGCATTGGCAATAGTATAACTGAAGGGGCTGACAATTATCCGACTCCTTTGGCTCGTATGCTTGGAAATCAATATGAAGTTGGCAATTTTGGAAAGTGGGGCCATACTTTATTGCGAAAAGGTGATCATCCTTATATGAGTACCGATGCATTTATCAATGCACAGAAATTTCAACCGAACGTTGTAATTATTAAACTTGGTACAAATGATTCCAAGCCGGAGAACTGGAAATATAAGGATGAATTTGAAACTGATTTAGAGTATATGATCAGCACTTTTCAGAAGTGTGGATCTAAACCAAAAATTATTATATGTCGTTGTATTCCGGCAAGTAATAATTTATATGGGATTCGTAATGAAATAATAAAAGATGAAATTTATCCGATACAAAAGAAAGTAGCTAGGAAGTTTCATCTGAAATTGGTAGATCTGTATAGCCCATTAGAACATAAAGTTGATTCAACTTGCTATGTATGGGATAATGTACATTTGAATAAGAGCGGTTCGCTTATATTGGCGGAGCATATATATAAAGCTATTACAGGTAAAAAAGCTCCTAAATTGGAAAATGCATTTGCTAACTAGAAGAAAAATCATACTATAAAACGACACATGAGGCGATATATTTATTTTGTTTTTTTATTATGTTGTGCTGTTAATCTATTGTTAACTAGTTGTGTACGACAGAAATATGTTGTAATGGATATGGTACACCATAATCCGGGTGAGGCTATGACGGAATCGAAGTTTCTCGATCCTTCTTTTTTGAAGAAAAATGAATATGGAGCAAAAGTTTTTTTCTTGTTTGAGGCTGCACAGTTTGGAATTGATTGGAAGAGTTTTGATCCTTCTTTATTCCCGGATACGACTGAAGCCGGACGTTGGGTGGCAGAAAAAGCAGAAATAATACATAAAAAATATGATGCAGCAAAAAAGGAAGACCTTCAAGTATACTGTATGCTTGATATGTTAGTACTTCCTTCTTTGCTGGTAGAAAAACATAGAACAGAACTTACTAACGAACAAGGAAAACTTGATATATCGAAACCTTACACTCAGCTTTGTATTCGTGAATTGATGAAGGAAATGTTTGAAACGTTTCCACAATTGGATGGATTAGTGATTCGTACTGGAGAAACTTACCTGCACGATGCTCCTTATTATGTAGGCAATCATCCAGTACAAAATGGTATGTATGATCATATTACGTTAATTAATTTGTTACGGGAAGAGGTTTGTGAAAGACGTAATAAGAAGTTGTTTTATCGTACATGGGATATGGGGCAATTGCATTCGATCCCTAAATATTATTTGTCCGTTACAGACAGTATAGAGCCACATCCAAATCTTTATTTCTCTATCAAGCATACCATGACGGATTTTTGGAGATCAGCAATTACTGATCCTGATATGAATTATAATACAATGGATAAATATTGGTTGGAAGAATCAGGACAATATGGTGTTCCTTTTAATCCTTGTATAGGTATTGGTAAACATCAACAAGTAGTTGAAGTGCAATGTCAACGTGAGTATGAAGGAAAGGGAGCACATCCCAATTATATCGCTAAAGGAGTAATTGATGGTTTTGAAGAATTTAAGAAATCTAATATAAAGAAGCCGTATTGTTTAAACCAAGTGAAAGATAATCCCTTATTTAAGGGTGTTTGGACTTGGTCACGTGGCGGTGGCTGGGGAGGTCCTTATATCAAGAATGAGTTTTGGATCGAATTAAATGCTTATGTCATCTCACATTGGGCTAGTAATCCTTTGAAAACAGAAAAAGAAATACTATATGATTTTGTAAAAGCAAAAGGGCTTCCCGAGTCAGAATGGGAGATGTTCCGTCGACTTTGCCTATTATCAGAAGATGGAGTGATAAAAGGGCAATATAGTACTATGGGAGATACTTATGTTAATTGGACACGTGATGACACCATAACGGGAGATGTATATCAAAAGAGTTATTTTGATCGTATGATTGAAAGAAATCAAGTAAATGCTTATCTGAAAGAAAAGGAAGAAGCTGTTCGTATTTGGAAGGAAATAGAACTGATATCTCAAAAACTACATTTTCCCTCAGAAGAATTGAATCATTTTATTCGTATTTCCTGTTCGTATGGACGCATTAAATATGAGCTTTTTGCTGTTTCGTGGCAGATTATGCTATGCGGTTATGTGGCAGATACAACAAAAAAGTCTTTTAACCGGATAGAGATGGATAAATATATTACTGCATTTGATGATTTGTGGAAAGAATGGAACGACTTATCTCTAGAAAACGATAATTGCCCTTCAATGTATAAGATTTCTTCTAACTTTTTTGGTTTTCCTGTAGGTATACAAGAGACCATTGATAAATACAGGAAATAGTTTTCATTTTTTCTTCTTATATGTTATAGAATATAAAAAAATAAATGAATATTACTTAGTGGTTAGTATTAGTCTAGTCGTCTTACTATTAATAGTAGCAAAAAGTATGAGAAAGAAACATAAAATAACGAAAGTAAAATTATGATCATTATTATTATATAAATTCTTAAAAACGGTATTTTCTATGAGAAACTTATTACAAAAATGTTTTAAATGGCAGTGGCTTGTCTGCTTGGCTGTAGGCTGCTGCTTTTCGTCTTGTAAAGATGATGAAGAGTCAACTTCGGGCTATGATCCGAATAAGCCGATTGTGTTGACTGATTTTTATCCGCCCGAAGGAAAACTTGCAACTCAAGTTATTCTTAATGGATCGAATTTTGGGGATAGTAAGGAAAATGTGAAGGTCTTTTTCAATGATAAAGAGGCTTCTGTCATTTCTGTGAAGGATGATAGAATGTTGGTATTGGCTCCTAAACGTGCATCTACAATAGAGGACCCAGAATGTGTGGTTAAAGTACAAGTACATGAACAAATAGAGGAGTACAAGCAGACATTTGATTATTATATCCAGACTACTGTGACTACGTTAGTGGGAGGAAGTACATCGGCACAGGTGAATCCAACAGGAACTATACCACTATCTGAAGCACAATTTAGAGCAAATATTGATAGGTGTATTTGTGTAGATCAGGATAAAAATGTTTTCTTTTTAGTAGATAATGATGGAAAGTTTGCTGCATTTATGTTAAATGAGGAGGCTGATAAATTAATATCTCTAAAGTCAGATATTAATGCGTTGTTTAACTCTCCTGTTTTGGGGTATAACAGTAAGGATGATATTGTCTATCAATTCTGGGCTAATAGAGATAGTCATGAAGTTTATTATTTTGACCCTAAGACGGATTATGCACCAACTACAGCTATAAGTTCTATTTCATGGGATGATCCAAATTTTCCAAATATTGAAGGATTTGGAGTATGGGCAGCCAAGTGTAATTTTACAATGGGACCAGATGGAAAAATGTATTCAAGAATGTTAGGTGGAAATCTGGTACGGATTGATGTAGAGAATGCTAGAGGAGAGAATCTAACGAATGGGGATTTGGTTGGAACCAAGGATGGTAGTGCTTATGGACTTGTTTTCGATCCTCAAGATGAGAATGTTTTTTATTTCTCAAATAATGATAAGCATTGTATTTATAAATATGATTTACGTACTAAAGAATGTGCATGTTGGGCTGGTCAAGAAGGTAAAAGTGGATATTTGGATGGACCAATAGGACAAGCTATGTTTAATAAACCTGGACAGATGTGTGTCGATTCAGAAGGTAATATAATTTTGACTGATACCGAAAATCACTGTATTCGTAAGATAACAATGAGTACAGGTTATGTATCTACATTAGCAGGAAAACCCCAAAATTCAGGTTATGTAAATGGTAGTGCAGAAGATGCTCAATTCAAAAAGCCATTGGGAATTTGTATTGATAACGACGATGTAATGTATATCGGCGACTCAGAGAATCGTGCTATTCGTCGATTAGCTGTCGAATAAATAATTAGTGAAACTTTATATTTAATATAATATGAATCGAATATTTGTAATTTTTGCTTTGCTTCTTGCGTTTGTAGCACAAGTACATGCACAGAAAGAGCAAAGCTTTATGTTGACTGGTACAGTCTTCGATGAATTTAATGAACCAGTTCCGGGAGCAAATGTATATGTTAAAGATAAACCAGGTGTGGGAATAACAACTAATATTGATGGTAAATTTCGGTTACGCGAAGTCATGGATTGTTTGGCAATATAGATACAGACGACTTGAAGGAGGTATCAAGTCAAATATATAAAAAGTCTCAGGAAGGGAAAATAATATATCGTGGAATCATATCATTGGGGGAAAAAGATGCTGAAGCATTGGGGTATCGAAATGCTGAAGCCTGGAATCAGTATTTACAAAAGGTAATGCCAGATGTAGCTGAAAAATTGGGAGTAAGTGTGGCGGATCATACGTGGGTAGCAGCTTTTCATGCTGAAGAGTCGCATCCACATGTGCATTATATGTTATGGGATAATAAGGATAGAATAAAAAGTCCATTTATACATACGGCAACGCAGCAAAATATAAGAAATTATCTTCAGGAGCAGATGTTTGATGATGCTTATGAACGTGGCGTTCTTGAGGAAAATTCTGTTGTTTAC
>OGWT01002173.1_pt1 | contig 13670 bp, 11 predicted proteins | sample 1576101 | NCBI WGS metagenome assembly OGWT01 (sample SAMEA3541481, study PRJEB24748) | human gut metagenome | biome: human gut; feature: human-associated habitat; material: faeces | place: China | collected 2012 | reverse complement strand
GCGCCACCTTGCCAAGGTGGAGGTAGCGAGTTCGAGCCTCGTCATCCGCTCCAAATAGGACGCTGCATTTGAATATGTTAGCGTCCTTTATATTCGGCGCCATAGCCAAGTGGTAAGGCAGAGGTCTGCAAAACCTTTACGCCCCAGTTCAAATCTGGGTGGCGCCTCCAAAGAGAAAAGCTGAAATCCTTGATTGGATTTCAGCTTTTTGTTTTTTAAAATTTCAGATAATTCAAAAAAGAAAATGGTTTACTTATAAGTCTTGTTCTGTAGCTGTGTATCCATGCAGGATAATAGCCTGAGGCTATTGCAGTTTTCTGTGACGGAAGATTGCTGTTGTCGGTGAAGTAATACGGTATAAGGTCACGGTTTAAAAGTTCTGCCGTAAGAGATGTTACCATTGCCGATGCAAGCTTTTGCTTTCTGTATTCAGGCAGGACATCTACGCCTATTTGACACATTTTTTCGCTGTCCTTGGTGGCACAGGCTATACCTGCAAGGTTCTCACCGTCCATAACAGCGATTCCGAGAATTTCCGGTGATAAGCTTTCTGTGTTATATTGCAAAGCGTTGTGGAGCCCCTCGTATTTGTAATAGATATGAATGTCTTTCTGCTCCAACAGTTTAAAAGTGTAATTTTCACTGATATCAATTTTCCTGATTTTTTCAGTATCAGGCAGATAATAATGACAAAGTCCGTATACAAACGGAGCGTTAATAACTTCGTATTTTGATTTGTCTTTTAAATATTTTTGAACGAATGGCATTACATCTTTTGAAGCGTTGACAATAACACCGTTTCCCATGCTTATAATTTCGCATCTGGGATAAATAAAAGGAAGGGCTCTTCTGCCGGGAAGTTTTTCTGCTTGAGTGAAAATAATATCATTTTTCAGAAAATCGTCAGGATGGCAGTTATAATCGATTGCAAGCTGATTTCTCACGCTGTCGATAAGTTTTGCATTATCCATGCTGTCACTTGCCTTTCATAATATAATTGTATTATAAAAGCCGGGAACCGATAAAAACGGGTCTCAGCTTTTTTACATATATTTGTTTTTACAATACATATACTCCCGAAGAGAGTACAACAATTTCAAAATTTTTAAATTGCAGATATTTGAAAACAGGCTCTTTGAATCTGCAATATTCGTCAACCTCAAAAGTTTTAAGGTTGATAGTTTTAATTGCATTAAGTCCCGGACAGGACACAAAAAGCTCATTTCCGTATTTTGACACATGGTAGGGGACGAGGAATGCAAGAGAATCTTTTGATCCGAGTCTGAAAGCGAAGCGCTTTGAGGCGACAGAATACTTTAAAACAGAATTTCTTTTTCTTGCAACGCACCAAAAACTGGAGCCTTCAGCTGCGGCACTGTTTACAGGAGCACCGTCATATAAAAGATCGCCTGTCCATATAAGCTTTCCTGTGCGGTCGAAAATACCTGTTTCACCGTTGTCATATACTACTGCCGTCTTTTTACCTGAAAGATGAGCTGCAGAGCATCCTATGGGATCTGCAAGCTGTTCGGAAATCTCTTTGTAAGCGTCGCCGAACTTGTTCATAAAATAAGCGCTTTTAGTCAGCGTATTTATTTCTCTGGTTTCAAAATTGCATCCTAAAATCCGAAGTTTTGCGCCGGAATTTTCAATATTAATTTTCTGAATAAAAATAAGACCCTTGTGGTAAGGGATTATATCAACAGGAACGAAGTCCAGTAATTTTTTCATTAAGTAACACACCCGATTGTCTTGTATAAAGTAAATTGGAAATGATTTTTAGATAAATAATACCCTTGCCGCTTTAGGATTAAAGCAGCAAAAGTATTTATGCAGTTATTTGTGATGTAAAAAATAACCGTAATATTGAAATTAAGGCATGAGCCTATTTATAATATATAAATGTACAAATCAACAATCTTTATTGTACTTCATTATATCAGCACGGTCAAGATAAATGTAAATTTTTTAAAAAGACGGAGATTAAAAATTAATTTTTCCGTTTTTAAAATCTTCAGCGAACCATACAGACGGTACTTCAAAGGCTTTGCCGTCAAGATAATCCAGTATATCCGCCGGGGTTGTGAAATTGAAAATCAGCTTGTATGAATAAAGTGCCTGCTTTTTGTATCCGCTGCCTTTATTGTAGCTGTTTCTGCCGTATTTTCCGTCTCCTAAAAGGGGATGACCTATGGACGCCATATGCGCTCTGATTTGGTGAGTGCGTCCTGTCAGAAGATCGATTTCAAGAAGGCTCAGGCCGTTTTTGTATCCTAAAACCTTATACTTGGTCTTTATATATTTTGAGCCCTTTGACGGTGAATCTGAAATAAATACCATATTCTTCTTTTCATCTTTGAAAAGATATCCGTCAATAACATCTTCTTTTTTGGGGAGCTTGCCGTGAACAATGCACAGATAAAGCTTTGTAAGTTCACGGTCTTTTATTTTTTGATTGAGAATTCTCAAAGACTGTGCATTTTTAGCTGCAATGACGATTCCGCCTGTGTTTCTGTCTATTCTGTTAGCAAGGGCAGGAGCAAAGGAATTTTCGTTTTCCGGGTTGTATTCCCCCTTTTCATATAGATACCTTTTTACCCTTGAAATAAGTGTATCGCCGTATTCGCCCTCGTTGGGATGAGAAAGAATGCCCGCTTTTTTATCAAGGAGCATGATGTTTTCATCTTCATAAATGATATCGAGATTTTTTGAAGCAGTCATAAAATCATATTTTTTAGGAGGAGCCACAAAAAATTCATCGTTAATATAGAGGTCTATGACATCGCCTACTGAAAGGCGTGTTGAAATTTCTCCACGCTTGCGGTTAACCTTAATTCGCTTTGTTCTGATGTATTTATACATCAGTGACTGAGGCAGTGCGGGTACTGCCTTGGAAAGAAATTTATCAAGACGCTGTCCTGCGTCGTTTTGTTCTATGGTAAAGCTTTTCACAATAATCTCCCTGCTTGTTAATTGGTAATTTAATAAATATTATATCATTTTTTGTCACTTTTCAAAAGTAGTAAAATGATATATAATGCTAATTGAATTTTGAATTTATAAATTTGTTTTGAGAGGAGTATACCGGGATGCACGAAGGACACAGAAAGCGTTTAAGGGAAACTTTTCTGAAAAACGGTCTTGATAATTTTCAGTCCCATAATGTCCTTGAGATGCTTCTCTTTTATACAATTCCGAGAAGTGATACAAACGAAACTGCTCACAGACTTATGGACAGATTCGGTTCACTTTCCGCTGTACTGGAAGCACCTGTGGATGAGCTGATGAAAGTAAAGGGAGTCGGTGAGCGCACGGCGGCATTTTTGCATCTTATTCCTGAAATAACCAGAGTGTATTTAAAGGATAAGCAGGAAAATATAAAGGTTTTGGATACTCCCGAAAAGGTTGCTGCATATCTGCTGCCTTATTTTGTAGGCAAGACCAAGGAAAATATCGTGCTTTTGTGTCTTGATAATAAGTGCGCAGTGAAGAACTGCTGTATTGTGGCGGAAGGTTCCGTTAATATGGGTGAGATAAACAGGAGAAATTTAGTGGAGCTTGCAATAAGAAGCAATGCATCATCGGTCATAATCGCCCATAATCATCCAAACGGAGTTCCAGCGCCATCAAAAGAAGATGTAGAAACCACTTTCATGCTTGTTTCACTTTTCAGCAGTATAGATGTAAAGCTTACCGACCATATTATTGTTGCCGGCGGTGATTGGTGCTCTATGGCATCCAGTGCAAAATTTGCACCTGTTTTTCAGTGAGAGGAGAATGTTAATGGATAAATTTAAGCTTGTGGCTCCCTATAAACCCATGGGAGATCAGCCAGAGGCAATTTCACAGCTTGTTGACGGATTGAATCAGGGATTTAAGGAGCAGACTCTTCTCGGAGTTACCGGTTCGGGTAAGACTTTTACAATGGCGAATATTATCGCTGAGGTTAACCGTCCGACACTGGTACTTGCCCATAATAAAACTCTTGCTGCACAGCTTTGTTCTGAATTCCGTGAGTTTTTCCCGGAAAATGCAGTCGAATATTTTGTTTCCTATTACGACTACTATCAGCCGGAAGCCTATATTCCTACAACTGATACCTATATAGAAAAAGACTCTGCAATCAATGATGAAATTGATAAGCTTCGTCACTCGGCAACATCTGCTTTGTCGGAAAGACGTGATGTAATAATAGTTGCCAGTGTTTCCTGTATTTACAGCCTTGGTGACCCAATAGATTACCGAAGCATGGTAATATCACTGCGTCCGGGGATGGAAAAAAGCCGTGATGAACTTATAGAAAAGCTTGTGGATATTCAGTATGAGCGAAACGATATAAATTTCATCCGAAATAAGTTCCGTGTCCGTGGAGATGTTGTTGAGATTTTCCCGGCTTATTCAAATGAGAACGCCATAAGAGTTGAATTTTTCGGAGATGAAATTGAGAGAATCAGCGAAATAAAAGCTCTCACCGGAGAGGTCAAAGGCGTATTGTCCCATGCGGCTATTTATCCTGCATCCCACTATGTTGTTTCCGGGGAAAAGATGGAAAAGGCCATTGAAGAGATAAACGCCGAAATGGAAGAAAGATGCCGTGAATTTGAGAGTAAAGGAAAACTCCTTGAAGCTCAGCGAATAAGACAGCGTACGACTTATGATATGGAAATGCTTCGTGAAACGGGCTTCTGCAAAGGAATAGAAAACTATTCGAGAGTTATGTCCGGCAGAGAGCCGGGAGCGGCTCCCTGTACCCTCCTCGATTATTTCCCTGAAGATTTTGTGCTCTTTGTTGATGAATCCCACGTTACACTGCCTCAGGTAAGAGCCATGTACGGCGGCGATCGTTCAAGAAAGGAAACCCTTGTAGAGTTTGGTTTCCGTCTGCCGTCGGCATTTGATAACAGACCTCTTACCTTTGATGAGTTTTATAAGAAAGTGGGTCAGAAGATTTTCGTCAGCGCAACTCCCGGTCCCTTTGAGCGTGAGAGAAGCAGCCGTATTGCGGAGCAGGTTATCAGACCTACGGGACTCCTTGACCCTGAAATAATAGTTAAACCTACTGAAGGACAGATTGACGATATAATTTCTCAGATAAATATCAGAACCCAGAAACAGGAACGTGTCCTCATTACCACTCTTACAAAGAAAATGGCGGAGGATTTAACGGATTATCTCGAAAATCTCGGAATTAAAGTCAGATATATGCATCACGACGTTGATACAATTGAGAGAATGGAAATTATCCGTGATTTAAGACTTGGTGAGTTTGACGTACTTGTGGGAATTAACCTCCTTCGTGAGGGACTGGATATTCCCGAGGTGTCCCTTGTAATCATCCTTGACGCCGATAAGGAGGGCTTCCTGCGTTCAGAGACTTCTCTTATTCAGACTGTGGGAAGAGCGGCGAGAAACGCCGAAGGCGAGGTTATAATGTATGCCGACAGCGTAACTCCGTCTATGGAAGCGGCTATAAAGGAAACATTCCGCCGCCGTGAAAAGCAGATGAAATATAATGAGGAACATTCAATTACACCTCAGACCATAAAGAAGGATGTAAGAGATGTCATTGAAATTACCTCCAAGTCCTCTGACGGCAAAAAGCCTGACAGCAAGCTCAGCCGTAAGGAGAGAGAAGCACTTATTGTACGTCTTACAGCTGAAATGAAAGCTGCCGCTAAGATTCTGGAGTTCGAGCATGCTGCATATCTTCGTGACAGAATAGAAAAGCTCAGAAGAGGCAAATAAATAATTTATATGATAACATCAGTAAAACCGGCCGCAGCTGCGACCGGTTTTATGTTTAGCGTTTATTCTTTTTGTAGATAATATTTAGCCCTTTAAGGAGCAAATCATTTTCGAGGATTATTTTTCTGTGACAAAGGGGGAGGATGAACTGCGCTATACCACCTGTTGCAATAACTGTTGCCGGCTGACCAAGTTCTTCTTCCATTCGCTCTATTAAGCCGTCAAGCATTGCCGCAGTACCGTACATAATTCCGCTTCGCATACAGTCAACGGTATTTTTACCTATTACTTTTTTAGGCTTATCAAGGCTGATGCCGGGAAGCTGTGAAGCATGGCTAGCCAAAGCTTCAAGAGAAATCTGAACTCCCGGGAAAATGACACCGCCAATATATATGTTTTCAGGCGCTACAACCTCAATTGTAGTTGCAGTACCTAAATCCATAAGAATAAGGGGAGCGGAATACTCAGCCAGTGCAGCTACTGCAATTACTATTCGATCACTGCCCACCTGAGATGGATTATCCATATGAATATTCAGTCCGGTTTTAAGTCCGGGGCCTACAACCATGGGATTTTTGCCGATGATTTTTATCACTCCGGTGCGGACAGAATCAAGGACAGGCGGTACAACAGATGAAATAATGCAGTCTTCGATATCTGTATTTTCAACTCCGTAAGCTCTCATCATATTTTTGATTTCCACACTGTACTGATCCGCAGTGCGAAGCTTATCGGTAGCAATTCTCGCTTCAAAGAGAATCTTATCATTTTCCATAAAGCCGATAACTATATTAGTGTTCCCGATATCAATAGCTAAAAGCAAAAGCGATTCCTCCGTTAATGTTTTTTGATGCGTTTTGATATATTCAGTAAGGCTTTTCCTATTCCGGTTACCAGAATTGCCGCAGCAATGGCTTCCGGAATTCCTGAAGCTACAATTGTGCCTAAAACGAGGTCAAATACAGCCGATGCAGCTACGTTTTTGGCATCTGCATACTGCTGGGCAAGAAGTATGTAAATGCTGCCCATTACAAGAATTGTATGGCAAACGCTTGCCAAAGCAGCCGTTACGGGGAGAGCCACATAATCTTTCTTCAGTACTTTTTTGAACAGTTTCCAGAACCAGCCTGCCAATACCCCAAGGAGAATACGGCACACAAGCGCAATCCAAAGGCTTTTAAGCACTCCGGGCAGTCCTTCTGTTGTCATAAAAGGTGAAAACGCAAAGGAAAGCAGTCCCGGTGCAGTTGTGTTAGCCCAAATGGAGCAAAGACCGAAAACTCCGCCCAAAACCGCTCCGGCTCCGGGTCCGAGAAGAATGGCGCCTAAAATTACCGGTATGTGCATTGTAGTGGCTTTGATTACCGGAAGCTGAATAAATCCGATTCCGGTCATACCCAGAACCAAAAGTACAGCGCACATCATGGCAAGGGATACAAGGTACCTGGTGTCCAAATGCTTCTTTTTCATATTAAATTACCTCCTGCTGCCGTTCCGCATTCTGCGGATACAGCGCATTTTACGGAGAAAAACTCCTTGAATATTATAGCAAACAATGTGGAAAATTCAAGATTAAATAAGAGCTTTACACTGTACGGAAAATTGACTATAATAATTTTTGCGACAGGCGTTGAACTGCTGCACATAAAGAAAAGTTTTTACTTAAATTAATAAAAATATATCATCCGTATGGGAGGAATTACTTATGCTGAAAGGAAAAACCGTGCTTCTGGGTGTAAGCGGAGGAATAGCTGCATATAAAGCAGCGGCACTGGCTTCGGCTTTGATAAAGCAGCATGCCGCAGTAGAAGTGGTTATGACAAAAAATGCCACCGAGTTTGTAACACCCCTTACCTTCGAACAGCTTACAGGACGAAGGGTAATGGTGGATACCTTTGACCGTAATTTTTCTCATCAGGTTGAGCATATTGCACTTGCCGAGCGTACAGACTTGGTGATTGTTGCGCCTGCAACTGCAAATGTCTGTGCAAAATTCGCCCATGGTCTGGCGGATGATATGCTTACTACAACTGTACTTGCGTGCCGCTGTCCTAAGCTTATTGCTCCGGCAATGAATACCAATATGTTTGAAAATCCCGTCACACAGGATAATCTTAAACTCCTCGAGCATTACGGCTGGGAAATTATTCCTCCTGCCAGCGGAAGACTTGCCTGCGGAGCTGTGGGCAAAGGAAAGCTTCCGGAGCCGGAGGTGTTGCTCGATTATGTTATGCGCTTTTTAGCAATGCCTCATGATTTAGAAGGTAAAAGAGTGCTGGTTACTGCCGGACCTACACAGGAAGCTTTGGATCCTGTGCGGTATCTGACAAATCACTCAAGCGGAAAAATGGGATGTGCCATTGCAAAAATGGCAATGCTCCGTGGAGCGGATGTCACATTAGTATGCGGACCACTGTCCGTAACACCACCGGCATTTGTGAAAACAGTAAACGTTGTATCTGCTCAGGATATGTTTGATGCAGTTACATCCCTTGCACCGAAATCAGACTTGATTTTCAAAGCCGCCGCAGTTGCAGATTATACACCTGCCGAGTATAACGACCAGAAAATGAAGAAATCAGATAATGATTTATCGATTCCTCTTAAGCGTACTCAGGATATTTTAAAATATTTAGGTGAACACCGTACTGACGGACAGGTTATATGCGGATTTTCAATGGAAACACAGAATATGATTGAAAACAGCAAAAGAAAGCTGCAAAGCAAGAATATAGATATGATCTGTGCCAATAATCTGAAAACTGAAGGAGCGGGTTTCGGCGTTGATACAAACATTATCACTGTAATAACTAAGTCTGAGGTTAAGGAATTGCCTTTGCAATCAAAAGAATCCGTAGCTAATGCAATACTTGATGAGTGCATCAAACTCCTGTAAATTTTTCCATGTTTAAATGTGATAAATATTCCCAAGATATTTAAAAGTAAGCAGCCTTTAAAATGGGGCTGCTTTTCATGTTTATTATCTTAAAAGTGCCTGTTCTTTCCTATTGACATAAAGGAGAAAAAAGGGGTATAATACGCAAAGAACAAATGTTCAAGATGAATGTGAAAAGGAGCATCCAAGTGGCGCTTAAAAATATTTTTGTCAAAGGTGCAAGAGAGCACAATTTAAAAAATGTTGATGTGGAAATCCCGAGGGATAAGCTTGTGGTTTTTACAGGACTTTCAGGTTCCGGTAAATCCTCATTGGCTTTTGATACCATTTATGCAGAGGGACAAAGACGTTATGTTGAATCCCTGTCTTCTTATGCAAGACAGTTCCTCGGTCAGATGGAAAAGCCCGATATGGACTATATTGAGGGACTTTCTCCGGCAATCTCAATCGATCAGAAAACCACATCTAAAAATCCACGTTCAACAGTAGGTACTGTTACGGAGATTTATGATTATCTGCGACTTTTGTATGCAAGGGTAGGTATACCTCATTGTCCTGTCTGCGGAAGAGAGATAAAGCAGCAGACTGTTGACCAGATTGTAGATAAAATTCTTGCCCTGCCTGAGGGAACCAAAATTCAGATTATGGCAGCGGTTGTAAAGGGCAGAAAAGGTGAGCATGTAAAGGAGCTTGATGCCGCAAGGCGTTCGGGCTATGTAAGGGTGCGTATTGACGGCAATGTTTACGACCTTTCGGAGACAATAACTCTCGAAAAGAATAAAAAGCATACAATTGAAATCATAGTTGACCGTCTTGTAGTTAAAGACAGCATCAGAGGACGTCTTGCAGATTCTGTTGAAACTGCATCCTCTCTTTCCGGCGGAACAATTCTTGTAGATGTAATCGGGGGAGAAGAGCTTCTCTTTTCTCAGAATTATGCCTGTCCCGAACACGGAACAAGTATTGAAGAGCTTTCACCGAGAATGTTTTCTTTTAATAATCCCTTTGGCGCATGTCCAACCTGTTCAGGCCTTGCAATATTCATGAAGGTTGACGAAAACCTTATAATACCCGATAAATCGCTTTCCATAAGGGGAGGAGCTATTAAGGCTTCGGGCTGGAGCAATGCCGAGGGCGGTACAATAGCTCAGATGTATTTTGAGGGCTTGGCAAATCATTACGGATTTTCTCTTGATACTCCTGTCAAAGATTTGCCCAAGGAAGCAGTAGATGCAATTCTTTATGGCACAAAGGGCAAAAAGATAAAGCTTCACCGTACAAGTGAGTACGGAACAGGCACATATATGGCTGAGTTTGAGGGACTTGTAAATAATCTTGAAAGAAGATATAACGAAACCTCAAGTGAATGGTCGAGAGCTGAGATAGAGCAGTTTATGAGCCGCAAAAAGTGTCCTACCTGTCACGGAGCAAGACTGCGTGCGGAATCCTTGGCAGTTACCGTAGGCGGAATAAATATTGACGAGTTTTCAAATCTTTCAATAAATGAAGCTTATAAATTAGCAGAGAATCTAAATCTTGAAGGCAGGGAAAAGGTTATTGCAGAGCCTATTTTAAAGGAGATAAGGGAACGACTTAAATTCCTTTCAAGTGTAGGACTTGATTATCTCACCCTTTCCCGTTCTTCGGGAACACTCTCGGGAGGAGAAAGCCAGAGAATACGCCTTGCAACTCAGATTGGCTCTTCACTTATGGGTGTTCTCTATATTCTGGACGAGCCCAGTATCGGACTTCACCAGCGTGATAACGAAAAGCTTTTGTCAACACTTAAGCATCTTCGTGATATTGGTAATACTCTTATTGTAGTTGAGCATGATGATGAAACAATGTTTGCTGCCGATTATATTGTTGATGTAGGCCCCGGAGCGGGAATACACGGCGGAGAAATTGTCTGCTGCGGAACTGTTGACGAAATTATGAAATGCGAAAAATCTTTGACCGGACAGTATCTCAGCGGTAAAAAGTATATACCTGTTCCTGAGGAGCGCCGAAAGGGCAACGGCAATTTTCTTACCATTAAGGGAGCAAGGGAAAATAACCTTAAAAATGTGGATGTAAAAATCCCCTTGGGTACTTTCACCTGTGTTACAGGCGTTTCAGGTTCGGGAAAATCATCTCTTGTAAATGAAATCCTTTATAAACGCCTTGCAAACGAGCTTAACGGAGCTAAAAAGGCATACGGCGACCATGATGCAATTGATGGCATTGAAGCTCTCGACAAGGTTATCGATATTGACCAGTCACCCATAGGCAGAACGCCACGTTCAAACCCTGCCACATATACAGGCGTTTTCAATGATATTAGAGAGCTTTTTGCCTCCACACAGGATGCAAAAATAAGAGGCTTTAATGCCGGACGTTTTTCATTTAACGTTAAGGGTGGAAGATGCGAAGCCTGTCAGGGAGACGGAATAGTAAAAATCGAGATGCATTTCCTTGCTGATATATACGTGCCCTGTGATGTATGTAAAGGTGCACGATATAACCGTGAAACTCTTGAGGTAAAATATAAGGGTAAGAGCATATATGATGTTTTGGAAATGACTGTTGAAGAGGCTATGAATTTCTTCTCAGCTGTTCCGAAGATAGAGCGTAAGCTCAGAACTCTTTATGAAGTAGGTCTTGGATATGTAAAGGTAGGTCAGCCTGCTACAACTCTTTCCGGAGGCGAGGCTCAGAGAGTCAAGCTTTCAACTGAGCTTTCAAGATATGCTACTGGCAGAACCATATATATTCTTGACGAACCCACAACGGGACTTCATACCGCCGATGTTCACAGGCTTATAGAGGTTTTGGAAAAGCTTGTTGAAAAGGGAAATACAGTGGTGGTAATCGAGCATAATCTCGATGTAATAAAAACTGCCGATTATATTATCGACCTCGGACCGGAGGGCGGAAGCGGCGGCGGAACCATTGTGGCAACGGGAACTCCCGAGGAAGTTGCAAAGTGTAAGAAGTCATATACAGGTAAGTATCTGGCAGAAGCGCTTAAAAAAGCAAAAAGATAAACAGCAGCAAAAAAAGCAGCTTTGATTTTTAATCAAAGCTGCTTTTGTCATTATAATTTTACTTGGATGCTGTATATACCTTTTAAAAGGTTTCGTATACCTTTCCGCCAAGCACATAAATGCGGGGAACACGTTTTCCGACGCCGCATATAAACTCATAATTGAAGCTTTCAGACATATTGCCGAGTTCTTCTGCGGTTATTGTACAGTTTCCTTCACTGCCCAGAAGAGTGACGTCGTTTTCAATTTTTATATTGTCTATTCCCGTAACATCAACCATCATCTGATCCATGCATACTCTGCCGAGAATGGGAGCATATTGACCGTTGATAATAACATGACCCTTTGAGGAAAGAGCACGGGGATATCCGTCGGCATATCCGACCGGTAAAGTTGCTATTTTAGTTTTCTTATCGGTGACAAAAGTTAAACCGTAGCTGATTCCGTGACCTGAATCCACATCTTTTACAAAGATGACATGGGTCTTTAATTTCATGGCAGGTTTAAGTTTAATTGTCTCTTTGTTTACTTCTTCAGAAGGATAAAGACCGTAGAGGATTATTCCGGCACGAACCATATCGAGCTTGTAATCGAAATCGATTATTCCTGCACTGTTGCAAATATGCTTTATGGGAATTGGAATACCGTTTTCTTCAAGATAATCGGTAAACTCTTTAAAACGTCTGTACTGCTCATTTGCAAAAGTTTTATCTTCTTCGTCAGCTGTTGCAAAGTGAGTGAATGCGCCTTCGATAAAAATATTGGGCAGGGAATAGATCTGCTTAATGATATCAAGGCTTTCCTTTTCTGTTTTAAATCCGATTCTGTTCATTCCCGTATCTACGGCAATGTGGATATTTGCTGTCATATTCAGGGAAACAGCGATTTCCGAAAGTTTTTTTGCGGATTCCAAATCAAAAATAGTCTGGGTTACACGGTGGGTAACAAGATCCGCAAACTGTCTGGGGGAAGTATATCCTAAAATCAGCAGGGGTTTATCAATTCCGTTTTTACGCAGTTCGATTGCTTCTTCCAGAATTGCAACACCGTAATAATCAGCCATATCATCAAGAGCTTTTGCAACAGCAACTGCTCCGTGACCGTATCCGTCAGCTTTGATTATGGCCATAACTTTTGTATCGCTTCCCACATGTCTTTTTATTTCAGCCATATTGTGTCTTATGGCGTCAAGACTTATTTCGGCATATACACGTTTATAGCTTTGCATTAAAATAACAACTCCAGTGTTAAGTAAAAGTTAATCCTTTTCGATAGTGGGGAGAATGGAGAACTCATTTTTTACGCTCTTAAGCACAAAATGAGTATTGGTAGCGGAAACTCCGTCCATGCTCTTGATATTTCGATGAATCATTTCAAGGCTGTCGGAAGAATCTGTTATAACCTTGAGGATGAAATCGAATTCTCCGGTGAGATAGTAGCAGTCTACTATATTGGGATTATTGCGGATCATCTCGGTAAATTCATCGTAGTATTTGGGATGTTCAAGACTTACTTCCATAAGAGCAGTCATATCATTTCCTGTTTTTTTCTGATTTATTTTAACAGTATATCCGGAGATAATTCCGCTGTCCTCCATTTTTCTGATTCTGTCAATGACAGTAGAAACTGAAAGACCGATTTTTTCGCTTATGACCGAAGCTTTTTCTCTGGCATTTGCTTTAAGTTCCTTTAAAATTTTGTAATCAATGTAATCCATGTTGTTAGCCCTCCTGTGGAAAAGTCATTTGGGTTTAAATATTTTGCTGCAACACATTATACCATTTTTTTTTGAAATATCCAAACAATAGTTAATATGATTTGAAAATTTTTATTATATTTTTTTATTTAAAATACTGTGAAAAAATTTGTTGACAAATTGTGTTTGAAATGGTATTATATCTCTTGCTGATGTCGCTGATATTATTTGTGCGATGTTCAAGCGGGCCATTAGCTCAGTTGGTTAGAGCAACCGGCTCATAACCGGTCGGTCCGGGGTTCGAGTC
>OGWT01002162.1_pt1 | contig 13734 bp, 9 predicted proteins | sample 1576101 | NCBI WGS metagenome assembly OGWT01 (sample SAMEA3541481, study PRJEB24748) | human gut metagenome | biome: human gut; feature: human-associated habitat; material: faeces | place: China | collected 2012 | reverse complement strand
GGCGGGAATAGCTCAATGGCTAGAGCATCAGCCTTCCAAGCTGAGGGTCGCGAGTTCGAGTCTCGTTTCCCGCTCCACACCTGCCTCTTCCTCACCTCCCCCATTTCGCCGTGCCTAACGTATCGGGATGCCAGAGCGCTGCCAGATTGATGGCTAGTGATGGATGGTCTTGTGACGCCACAGGCTCTGTCCCATAAAAATCCGTTATCTTCTGCAACCAAGAAGGGAGACCGTCATGGGTAAGGAAAAATTTACGCGTACCAAGCCTCATATGAACATTGGTACTGTCGGTCACATCGACCACGGCAAGACCACTCTGACTGCCGCCATCACCAAAGTCGCTGCTATGAAGCAGGGCGGTAAGTTCATCGCGTACGACGAAATCGACAAGGCTCCGGAAGAAAAGGAACGTGGCATCACCATTTCCACCGCCCACGTCGAATACGAAACCGACAACCGTCACTACGCTCACGTGGACTGCCCCGGCCACGCCGACTACATCAAGAACATGATCACCGGTGCCGCTCAGATGGACGGCGCGATCCTCGTGGTTGCCGCTACCGACGGTCCGATGCCCCAGACCAACGAACACGTGCTGTTGGCCCGCCAGGTGAACGTGCCGAAAATCGTCGTATTCCTGAACAAGTGCGACATGGTGGACGATCCCGAAATGCTCGACCTCGTTGAGCTGGAAGTTCGCGACTTGCTGAGCAAATACGAATTCGACGGCGACAATACCCCGATTATCCGCGGTTCTGCGCTGGGCGGTCTGAACGGCGAAGCCAAATGGGAAGACAAGATCATGGAATTGATGGATGCCGTTGACTCGTACATTCCGATTCCTCCGCGTGAAAACGAAAAACCGTTCCTGATGCCTGTCGAGGACGTATTCTCGATCACCGGTCGCGGTACCGTGCTGACCGGTCGCGTTGAAACCGGCGTGATCCACGTGGGCGATCCGGTGGAAATCATCGGTCTGGCCGAAAAGTCGATGACTTCGACCTGTACGGGCGTGGAAATGTTCCGCAAGCTGCTGGATCAGGGCGAAGCCGGCGACAACGTCGGTCTGCTGATGCGCGGTATCGACAAGAAAGACGTAAAACGCGGTATGGTCGTTGCCAAACCGGGTTCGATCACCCCGCACACGGTGTTCAAAGCCGAGGTTTATATCCTGAAAAAGGAAGAAGGCGGTCGTCACACGCCGTTCCACCACAAATACCGTCCGCAGTTCTACCTGCGTACGCTGGACGTAACCGGTGAAGTGGAACTTCCGGAAGGCGTAGAAATGGTTATGCCGGGCGATAACGTAACGATCACCGTTACCCTGATCTACCCCGTAGCCCTGAACGTAGGTCTGCGTTTCGCAATCCGCGAAGGCGGCCGTACCGTAGGTGCCGGTCAGATCATCGAAATCATTAAGTAATTTCGAAATACTTTCAAGGCGGCGCGTTCGGCGCGCCGCCTTACAAACGAGTGTAGTTCAAGGGTAGAATAGCGGTCTCCAAAACCGTTGATGGGAGTTCGAATCTCTCCACTCGTGCTAAAAACGTTACGACAATGAGATTTATTAATTACGTTAAAAACGCCTACGCCGAGCTTGTTCAAAAGGTGACGTGGCCGTCCTGGAATCAGCTTTCCAATTCAGCGGTAATTGTTATGACAGCTTCCCTGTTATTCGCTGTAGTGATTCTTGCGATGGACCTGGCATTCGAGAACATCATGAAGGCCATATATAGTATTCTTTATTAATTCTGTAAAGAAAAGATAAAGATGAGCGAAAAAGAGCAAAAACAGTGGTACGTGATCCGTGCCATCGGAGGTAAGGAAAAAAAGGTGAAGGAATACATCGAGACGGAAGTCCAGAATTCTCACCTCGAAGACTATATCTCCCAGGTTCTGATTCCGACTGAGAAAGTTTACCAGATCAAAAACGGTAAAAAGATCAGCCGGGAAAAGGTCTCTTATCCGGGCTATGTATTGGTCGAGGCCGCTCTCGTGGGCGAAATCCCGTTTATGCTTCGCAACACTCCCAACGTCTTAGGCTTCCTCGGAGACACGAAGGCTTCTTCCATGGTGGCAACCCCTCTCCGCCCTCAGGAAGTGAGCCGGATTTTAGGACGTGTCGACGAACTGAGCGTCAGCGAGGAGGAAAACGAAGTTCCTTTCTTCGAAGGAGAAACCGTCAAGGTTACCGATGGCCCATTCTCAAGCTTTTCGGGTACGATCGAGGCGGTGGACAACGAGCGGAAGAAACTCACGGTTTCCGTGAAGATATTCGGGCGCAAGACTCCTATGGAGTTGAGCTTTATGCAAGTAGAAAAAGAATAATTAACCAAGGAAAATTATGGCAAAAGAGGTTGCTGCGTTAATTAAACTGCAGATCAAAGGTGGTGCCGCCAATCCTTCGCCTCCGGTAGGGCCCGCTCTGGGTTCGAAAGGAGTGAACATCATGGACTTCTGTAAACAGTTCAATGCGAGGACCCAGGACAAGGCAGGCAAGGTACTTCCTGTCATTATCACCGTTTATGGCGATAAGTCGTTCGACTTTATCATTAAGCAGCCGCCGGTAGCCGTACAGCTCAAGGAAGCCGCAAAGCTTCAGTCGGGTTCCGCCGAGCCGAACCGTAAAAAGGTAGGCAAGGTGACCTGGGATCAGATCAAGGAGATCGCCCAGGATAAAATGCCGGATATGAATTGCTTTACGCTTGAGTCCGCGATGCGGATGGTGGCCGGTACAGCACGTAGCATGGGTATCGATGTCGTTGGTGAATTTCCTAATTTGTAATTGATAAAAATTACTGAAATGAGTAAGCTGACCAAAAATAGAAAATTAGTTCTTGCTAAGATTGAACCGAATAAGGCGTACAAGCTCAGCGAGGCGGCAGCTCTTCTAAAGGAGATTACCTTTACGAAATTCGATGCTTCCGTGGATTTGGACGTGCGACTTGGTGTTGATCCCCGTAAGTCCAACCAGATGGTAAGAGGTGTCGTTACGTTGCCTCACGGAACCGGGAAATCGGTTCGCGTGCTGGTGCTTTGTACTCCCGACAAGGAGACCGAAGCGACCGAGGCAGGCGCCGATTACGTAGGTTTGGACGAATACATCGAGAAGATCAAAGGCGGTTGGACCGATGTGGACGTGATCATCACAACTCCTAATGTAATGGCGAAGGTGGGTGCGCTCGGACGTATTCTGGGTCCCCGTGGCCTGATGCCGAACCCTAAGACGGGTACCGTTACGATGGAAGTCGGAAAGGCGGTAAAAGAGGTGAAAGCCGGTAAGATCGACTTCAAAGTCGACAAATTCGGTATCGTTCACTCTTCGATCGGCAAGATCGCGTTCTCTGCGGAACAGATCGTCGACAATGCCAACGAGTTCATGAATGTAATCATGAAATTGAAACCGGCTACGGCTAAAGGTACTTACGTGAAGAGTATATTTCTCTCTACTACGATGAGCCCGGGCTTGCAGATTGATCCCAAATCCCTTGAAAACAAATAAACCGAAAGACGATGAACAGGGAAGAGAAAAAAGTTGTAATTGATAGTCTGGCCGAGAAGCTCACCGCATACGCTCACTACTACATTACCGATACTTCGGAACTGAACGCAGAGCAGACCGCTGCTTTGAGAAAGCTTTGTTTCGAAAAGGAAGTGAAGCTGGTGGTTGCGAAGAATACGTTGTTTATCAAGGCTCTCGAACAGACCGGGAAGATTAACGAGGAGGTGCTCCCTTCGCTGAAAGGCGAAACGGCGATCATGTTCGCCAACGTGGGTAAGAGTCCCGCCAAGTTGATCAAGGAGTTCCGCAAGGCGAATCCGAAACCGGTTCTGAAAGCTGCATGCGTGGAAGATTGCATCTATCTGGGCGATGCCGCCGTAGAGGAACTGGTTAACATCAAGTCGCGCGAAGAGCTTATTGGTGACATCATCGGACTGTTGCAGTCTCCCGCGAAGAACGTTATCTCCGCACTGCAGGGTTCTGCCGGACAAAAAATCGCAGGGTTGGTTAAAACCCTCGAAGCAAGGGGATAATATTTCCGGACGGTTTGCCGGAGGGCGTTATCGAAAATCCGCCTGAGTCCGCTGCCGAAGGAATGGTTCCCGAAAATTAACCAAAACGTTTAAAAGTCAAACATTTTAAAAATTTTATATTACGATGGCCGATATCAAAAAATTAGCTGAGGAGTTGGTTAACTTGACAGTTAAAGAAGTAAACGAACTTGCCAATGTTCTGAAAGAAGAATACGGAATTGAGCCCGCTGCTGCTGCTGTTGCCGTTGCCGCTGCTCCTGCTGCCGACGGTGGCGCCGCTGCTGCTGAGAAAACGTCTTTCGACGTGATCCTGAAGAGCGCAGGTCAGGCGAAACTGCAGGTAGTGAAAGTAGTGAAAGACATTACCGGTCTGGGTCTGAAAGAGGCTAAGGATCTGGTTGATGGCGCACCGAAAGCTATCAAAGAAGGCGTTTCCAAAGAAGAAGCAGAACAGGTTAAATCTCAGCTCGAAGAAGCTGGCGCTGAAGTTGAAGTTAAGTAGTAACTACTTATAGTTCAGAACATATCGGGTGTAGAGTCTATTCTGATAGACTCTATACCTTTTCTCATTTAACAGAAGCAACAGCCAGTAACCGGGCCCTACGGGCGGTTATGTTTTGCAAAAAGAGATGGCAGGGGTGGAAAACCAGTGATCCCGAACGGATTTTTCCGATCGGTCGTTTGAACTGCCGGGTCAGTTGCCGCGTTTGAAACTGAAAGCAGAAGCGCATTTCAAATCAGTTCTTATCTTCAACTTTAATTATTGGATACAATGTCTTCAAAAACAGATAATCAGCGTATTAGCTTTTCTTCCGTAAAAAACAGATTGCATTATCCCGATTTTTTGGAGGTGCAACTCAAATCATTTCAAGACTTTTTCCAATTAGATACCACGGCCGAGAACCGCAAAAACGAAGGGCTGTACAAGGTGTTCATGGAGAACTTCCCGATAACCGATACGCGTAACAACTTCGTGCTGGAATTCATCGATTATTACGTGGATCCGCCCCGTTACGGCCAGGACGAGTGTCTCGAACGCGGACTGACGTACAGCGTACCGCTGAAAGCGAAGCTGAAGCTGTACTGTACCGATCCCGAACACGAGGACTTCGATACGGTGATTCAGGACGTTTACTTCGGCACCATTCCCTATATGACTCCGCGCGGCACGTTCATTATCAACGGCGCCGAACGCGTAATCGTATCGCAGTTGCACCGTTCCCCGGGGGTGTTCTTCGGTCAGAGCACCCATACCAATGGAACCAAACTCTATTCGGCCCGTATCATCCCGTTTAAAGGGTCGTGGATCGAGTTTGCGACGGACATCAACAACGTGATGTACGCCTATATCGACCGAAAGAAGAAATTGCCGGTAACCACGCTGCTCCGTGCGATCGGATTCGAGAGCGACCGGCAGATCTTAGAGATATTTAACCTTGCGGAGGATGTAAAGGTTACTAAAGCCAACCTGAAGAAGATGGTCGGACAGCGGCTGGCTGCCCGGGTGCTGAAGACATGGGTTGAAGACTTTGTGGACGAAGATACCGGAGAGGTGGTTTCGATCGAACGAAACGAGATCATCATCGACCGGGAGACTGTCCTCGAAGAGAGCCATATTGAAGACATTATCGAGTCGGGCGCCAAAAGCATCCTAATCCATAAGGAGGCCCAGAACGGCACCGATTTCTCCATCGTATACAATACCCTGCAGAAAGACCCGTGCAACTCCGAAAAAGAGGCCGTCGTCTATATCTACCGCCAGTTGCGTAACTCGGAGCCGCCCGACGAGGCGACTGCGCGCGACGTGATCGAAAAGCTGTTCTTTTCGGACAAGCGTTACGATCTGGGAGATGTGGGGCGTTTCCGTATCAACAAGAAACTGGATCTGGACATCTCTCCGGACGTAAGGATCCTGACGCGGGAGGATATCATCGCCATCATCCGTTACCTGATTCTGCTGATCAACTCGCAGACCGACGTGGACGATATCGACCACTTGTCGAACCGCCGCGTACGCACGGTGGGCGAGCAGTTGGCCAACCAGTTCAGCGTAGGTTTCGTCCGCATGGCGCGTACGATCCGCGAACGGATGAACGTGCGCGACAACGAAGTGTTTACGCCGGTAGACCTGATCAATGCCAAAACGCTGTCGTCGGTCATCAATTCGTTCTTCGGAACGAACCAACTGTCGCAGTTCATGGATCAGACCAATCCGCTGGCCGAAATGACCCATAAGCGCCGCCTGTCGGCTCTGGGGCCCGGCGGTCTGTCGCGTGAGCGCGCCGGATTCGAAGTGCGCGACGTGCACTATACCCATTACGGCCGTCTGTGTCCGATCGAAACGCCGGAAGGCCCGAACATCGGATTGATTTCGTCGCTGTGCGTTTACGCGAAAATCAGCGACATGGGCTTTATCGAAACGCCGTACCGCAAAGTGGCGGACGGACGGGTCGATCTGACGGATAAAGGGATTCATTATTTCAGCGCCGAAGAGGAGGAAGGACTGACCATTGCGCAGGCCAACGCTCCGCTGAACGATGCGGGCGAGTTCCTCGTGCCGGACAAGATCAAAGCGCGCGACAACGGCGATTTTCCGGTGGTGACGGCTACGGAAGTGGATCTGATGGACGTTGCGCCGAACCAGATTTCGTCGATCGCCGCCAGCCTGATCCCGTTCCTCGAACACGACGATGCCAACCGTGCGCTGATGGGATCGAACATGATGCGTCAGGCCGTGCCGTTGGTGATGCCGGAGGCTCCGATCGTCGGAACGGGTCTGGAAAAAGACATGATCGCCGACAGCCGGATCCAGATCGTCGCCGAAGGCGAAGGAGAAGTCGTCTTCTCGGACGCGACGCAGATTCAGGTCAAATACGAACGTACCGAAGACCAGAAGATCGTTACGTTCGATCCGGAAGTGACGACCTATCGTCTGCCGCGCTATCGTAAGACCAATCAGAGCACGTCGATGACCCTGAAACCCCTGGTTCGCAAGGGCGATAAAGTGACCAAAGGGCAGATCATGACCGAAGGTTATTCTACGCAGGGCGGCGAGCTGGCGCTGGGGCGCAACCTGAAAGTGGCGTTCATGCCGTGGAAGGGTTACAACTTCGAGGATGCCATCGTGATCTCGGAACGCGTGATCCGCGAGGATATCTTCACTTCGGTGCATGTCGACGAATATATTATGGAAGTGCGCGATACCAAACGCGGTGTCGAGGAGCTTACTTCCGACATTCCGAACGTCAGCGAAGACGCTACGAAAGATCTCGACGAGAACGGTATCATCCGCATCGGCGCCAATGTGCAGCCGGGCGATATCCTGATCGGTAAGATCACGCCGAAAGGGGAGAGCGATCCTTCGCCGGAAGAGAAACTGCTGCGTGCGATCTTCGGCGACAAGGCCGGCGATGTGAAAGACGCTTCGCTGAAGGCGCAGCCTTCGCTGTTCGGCGTCGTGGTCGATAAGAAACTGTTCAGCCGCGCCAATAAGGACGGCAAGAAGAGCAAGGCTTCCGAAAAGGCGCAGTTGGAAAAGATGGAGACCGAGTTCTTGCAGCAGGCCGATGCGCTGAAAGAGCGTCTGATCGAAAAACTGTGGACGTTGCTCAAAGACAAATCGACGATCGGTATCCGCGATTATTTCGGGGTGGAACTGGTCCCGCAGGGGACGCGTTTCTCGCAGAAAATGCTGGCCGAACTCGACTACCTGAATATCGGCACCGATAAATGGACGGGCGACGCGCGTCTGGATACGCTGATCGAACAGACGATCAACAACTATACGATCAAGTACAAGGAACTGGATGCGGTTCTCAAGCGCGAGAAATACAACCTGACCAACGGGGACGAACTCCCGACCGGAATTATCCAGCTGGCCAAAGTGTACATTGCCAAGAAGCGCAAGTTGCGCGTGGGAGACAAGATGGCCGGCCGTCACGGAAACAAGGGGATCGTGGCGCGGATCGTTCGCGACGAGGACATGCCGTTCCTCGAAGACGGTTCGATCGTCGACATCGTGCTGAACCCGCTGGGCGTGCCTTCGCGTATGAACCTCGGACAGATTTACGAGACCGTGCTCGGATGGGCCGGCCGCGAACTCGGTCTGAAGTTCGCCACGCCGATTTTCGACGGGGCTTCGCTGGAGCAGATCAACGAATATACGGCTCAGGCCGGCGTACCGCGCAGTGGTCGCACCTATCTGCGAGACGGCGGTACCGGTGAGCAGTTCGACCAGCCGGCGACCGTCGGGGTGATCTACATGCTGAAACTCGGCCATATGGTCGACGACAAGATGCATGCCCGTTCGATCGGCCCGTACTCGCTGATTACGCAGCAGCCGCTGGGCGGTAAAGCGCAGTTCGGCGGTCAGCGTTTCGGAGAGATGGAGGTTTGGGCGCTCGAGGCGTTCGGCGCATCGAACATTTTGCAGGAGATCCTGACGATCAAGTCGGACGACGTGATGGGACGTGCCAAGGCCTATGAAGCGATTGTCAAGGGCGACAACATGCCGCAGCCCGGCATTCCGGAATCGCTGAACGTGTTGCTGCACGAACTCAGGGGATTGGCCATCAGCGTCAAGCTGGACTAAAAGTGCGTCGGCCGGAGAGCGGTGTTGCTGACGAACGGCGGAAGATCCCGAGTTCGCCGCGGCTCGAAGGTTTACTTGTTGAAGAATAAATAAAAGTTTAAAAATATGTCATTCAAGAAAGACAATAAGGCACAGAGCGGTTTTTCGAAAATTTCCATTGGTCTCGCATCTCCGGAGGAGATTCTCGAAAATTCGAGCGGCGAGGTGCTGAAACCCGAAACCATCAACTATCGCACCTACAAGCCCGAACGGGACGGCCTTTTTTGCGAGCGGATTTTCGGCCCGGTGAAAGACTACGAATGCCACTGCGGAAAATACAAGCGGATCCGTTACAAAGGCATCGTCTGCGACCGTTGTGGTGTGGAAGTGACTGAAAAGAAAGTGCGCCGTGAGCGTATGGGACACATCCAGCTCGTTGTGCCCGTGGCTCACATCTGGTACTTCCGTTCACTTCCCAACAAAATCGGTTACTTGTTGGGCTTGCCCACCAAGAAGCTGGATGCCATTATCTATTACGAGCGTTATGTTGTCATTCAGCCGGGTGTACTGTCCGATGAAGTGGCACAGTATGACTTGCTTGAAGAAGGAGAATACCTGGACTTGCTGGAAAAGTTGCCGAAAGACAACCAGTTCCTCGAAGATTCAGATCCCAATAAGTTCATTGCCAAGATGGGCGCGGAAGCTATCTACGATTTGCTGTCACGCCTCGACCTTGACTCTTTGTCTTACGAACTGCGTAACCGTGCCGGAAGCGATGCTTCACAGCAACGCAAGACCGAAGCTCTGAAACGTCTTCAGGTAGTTGAGTCGTTCCGTGCATCACGCGGACGCAACAAGCCCGAGTGGATGATTGTACGCATTGTACCGGTTATTCCACCCGAACTTCGTCCGTTGGTCCCATTGGATGGCGGCCGTTTCGCAACTTCTGACTTGAATGACCTTTACCGTCGTGTCATCATCCGTAACAACCGTCTGAAGAGATTGATTGAAATCAAAGCTCCTGAAGTGATTTTGCGTAATGAAAAACGTATGTTGCAGGAAGCTGTCGACTCTCTGTTTGATAACTCCCGTAAATCGAGTGCAGTGAAGACCGACGCTAACCGTCCGTTGAAGTCACTTTCCGACAGTTTGAAGGGTAAGCAAGGACGTTTCCGTCAGAACTTGTTGGGTAAGCGTGTCGACTATTCCGCACGTTCTGTAATCGTTGTAGGTCCGGAGCTGAAGATGGGCGAATGCGGTATCCCTAAACTGATGGCAGCCGAGCTTTACAAGCCGTTCATCATTCGTAAGCTCATTGAGCGTGGTATCGTGAAGACGGTAAAGAGCGCCAAGAAGATTGTAGACCGCAAGGAACCCGTTATCTGGGACATTTTGGAACACGTGATGAAGGGGCATCCGGTGCTGTTGAACCGTGCCCCGACACTTCACCGTCTGGGTATCCAGGCATTCCAGCCTAAAATGATTGAAGGTAAGGCAATCCAGCTGCACCCGTTGGCATGTACGGCGTTCAATGCCGACTTCGACGGTGACCAGATGGCCGTGCACTTGCCGTTGAGCAACGAAGCGATTCTGGAAGCACAGATGCTAATGCTCCAGTCACACAATATATTGAACCCTGCCAACGGTGCTCCTATCACTGTGCCTGCTCAGGATATGGTACTTGGTCTGTACTATATTACGAAGCTGCGCAAGGGTGCCAAGGGTGAAGGCCTGACATTCTACGGTCCTGAGGAAGCGCTGATTGCCTACAATGAAGGTAAGTGCGACATCCATGCTCCGGTAAGCGTAATAGTGAAAGACGTTGACGAGAATGGTAACATTGTGGACAAGATGATGCACGATACCTCCGTGGGCCGTGTCATTGTCAACGAAATTGTTCCGGCAGAAGCAGGATATATCAATACGATTATCTCCAAGAAGTCACTCCGAGACATCATCAGTCACGTAATCAAGGTGTGTGGTGTTGCCAAGGCAGCCGACTTCCTCGACGGAATCAAGAACCTCGGTTATTACATGGCCTTCAAGGGTGGTTTGTCGTTCAACTTGGGCGATATCATTATCCCGGAAGAGAAGGAAGCATTAGTACAGAAAGGTTATGATGAAGTAGAGCAGGTAATCAATAACTATAACATGGGTTTCATCACGAACAACGAGCGTTACAACCAGGTAATCGATATCTGGACGCACGTGAACTCTGAGTTGTCCAACATCCTGATGAAAACCATTTCAAGCGACGACCAGGGTTTCAACTCTGTATACATGATGCTGGATTCCGGTGCCCGTGGTTCTAAGGAACAGATTCGTCAGCTCTCCGGTATGCGTGGTTTGATGGCGAAGCCCCAGAAAGCAGGTGCCGAAGGCGGTCAGATTATCGAAAACCCGATTCTTTCTAACTTTAAGGAAGGTCTGTCCGTGTTGGAGTACTTTATCTCTACCCACGGTGCCCGTAAGGGTCTTGCCGATACCGCTTTGAAGACGGCCGATGCCGGATACCTGACCCGTCGTCTGGTTGACGTATCGCATGATGTGATTATTAATGAAGAAGACTGCGGCACGCTCCGCGGATTGGTTTGTACGGCACTGAAGAACAATGATGAAACCATTGCCACTCTGTATGAACGTATCCTGGGTCGTGTATCCGTACATGATATTGTTCATCCTACAACTGGCGAACTGATTGTGGCCGGCGGTGAGGAAATTACCGAGGACATTGCACAACGCATTGAAGACTCTCCAATCGAGAGCGTTGAAATCCGTTCTGTATTGACCTGCGAATCCAAGAAAGGTGTTTGTGCCAAGTGTTACGGACGTAACCTGGCTTCCAGCCGTATGGTTCAGAAGGGCGAGGCAGTCGGCGTAATCGCTGCACAGTCTATCGGTGAGCCGGGTACACAGTTGACACTGCGTACATTCCATGCCGGTGGTACGGCAGCCAATATTGCTGCCAACGCAAGCATCGTGGCCAAGAATCCTGCCCGTCTGGAATTCGAAGAACTCCGTACGGTAGACGTTATCGACGAAGCAGGCGAACCGGCAAAGGTAGTGGTAGGCCGTTTGGCCGAAGTGCGTTTTGTGGATGTCAACACGGGTATTGTGCTTTCCACTCATAATGTACCCTACGGTTCTACGCTCTATGCAGCCGATGGTGAAATGGTAGAGAAAGGCAAGATGATTGCCCGTTGGGACCCGTTCAACGCGGTTATCATTACCGAAGCTACCGGTAAGATTGAATTTGAAGGCGTTATTGAAAACGTGACTTATAAGGTAGAGTCTGATGAATCTACCGGTTTGCGCGAAATCATCATCATTGAGTCTAAGGATAAGACGAAGGTGCCTACCGCACACATCATGACAGAAGACGGCGAACTGATCCGTACATACAACTTGCCAGTAGGTGGCCACGTAGTGGTTGAAGACGGTCAGAAGGTAAAGGCCGGTGAAGTTATCGTGAAGATTCCGCGTGCCGTAGGTAAAGCGGGTGATATCACGGGTGGTCTTCCCCGTGTCACTGAGTTGTTCGAGGCACGTAACCCGTCTAATCCCGCTGTGGTTTCAGAAATCGACGGTGAGGTTACCATGGGTAAGGTGAAACGCGGTAATCGCGAAATCATCGTTACTTCCAAGACCGGTGAAGTGAAGAAGTACCTCGTACCGTTGTCCAAGCAGATTCTGGTTCAGGAGAACGACTATGTACGCGCCGGTACTCCGTTGTCTGACGGTGCTATCACACCTGCGGACATCCTGGCTATCAAAGGTCCTACGGCCGTGCAGGAATATATTGTGAACGAGGTTCAGGACGTTTACCGTCTGCAGGGTGTGAAGATTAATGATAAGCACTTTGAAATCATCGTTCGTCAGATGATGCGCAAGGTGGAAATCGACGAGCCAGGTGATACCCGCTTCCTGGAACAGCAAGTTGTTGACAAGATGGAATTCATGGAAGAGAACGACCGTATCTGGGGAAAGAAGGTGGTAGTGGATGCTGGAGATTCCCAGAGTCTGCAGGCTGGCCAGATTGTGACGGCTCGCAAGCTGCGTGACGAGAACTCCATGTTGAAACGCCGCGACTTGAAACCCGTGGAAGTGCGCGACGCTGTACCTGCGACTTCTACTCAGATTCTTCAAGGTATCACCCGTGCTGCATTGCAGACTTCAAGCTTCATGTCGGCTGCTTCCTTCCAGGAAACGACGAAGGTACTGAACGAGGCTGCCATCAACGGAAAGGTGGACCGTCTGGAAGGTATGAAGGAGAACGTAATTTGCGGTCACCTGATTCCTGCCGGTACCGGACAACGCGAGTTCGAGAAGATTATCGTTGGCTCCAAAGAAGAGTACGACCGTATGCTTGCCAACAAGAAGACGGTACTTGATTATGCTGTAGACGAGAAAGTAGAGGGATAGCCTTACAACGTCAATATAATTCTATTAAATAGAGAGGGAATATCCTATAAGAAGGAGTATTCCCTCTCTGTTTTGTCTTTGCCTCTTCCTTCTGTACTGCAATGCTTCTGTATGTTTGTTACAGTGCTACTGCAAAACGGTTGCAGTGGCTTGCTCCTTTTTCAGACCGTCGCACCCGATTTCCTGATTCTTTCGTTTTCTTCCCTCCACTCTTCGGCCATTCTGCTTCTCTTCTCTATATAGATAAGAAAAAAACCGGAAATCCATCACCCTCGGAGAGAGAAAGGGGAGGATTTCCGGTGAACCTCAAGAATGAGGAGAAGTCAAAGGAAGATTGGAAGTATTGCTTCCCGCCTTACGGCGTCTTCAGATTGAACTTGTGGCACTGGCTGCAGGAAAGCGTGCTCTGCTGGTGACCCTTGTGGCACGTCGTGCAGTCGCGCTCCCCGTAGTGGTTGAAGTGCGGGTTCGGGTGAACGTTCGCGGTCTTCTTCGCGAGTTCCTCGTAAGACTTGTGGCACGCGAGGCACTGCGCCTTGCGGACCGGTTTCGAGGTGTCGCCATTCACGTGGCAGGACTCACACTTCACGCCGCGCTCGACGTGGCGATCCGCGAGGAAGTGGTCAGTCGTTCCGGCAGCCGCGGCGGTGCCCGCGATCAGCATGGCGAGCGTCATAACGATTAAGTTTTTCATATCGGGAAGTTTA
>OGWT01002152.1_pt1 | contig 13766 bp, 10 predicted proteins | sample 1576101 | NCBI WGS metagenome assembly OGWT01 (sample SAMEA3541481, study PRJEB24748) | human gut metagenome | biome: human gut; feature: human-associated habitat; material: faeces | place: China | collected 2012 | reverse complement strand
CAAACTTTTCAATGTCCAGCACGGTCAGGGCGGGGTTGGCAATGGTCTCGCCGAACACCACCTTGGTGTTGGGCCGGAAGGCAGCGTTCAGCTCCTCCTCGGTGCACAGCGGGTCCACAAAGGTGGCCTCAATGCCCATCTTCTTCATGGTGACAGAGATGAGGTTGAAGGTGCCGCCGTAGATGGTGCTGGATGCCACAATATGGTCACCGGCCTCGCAGAGGTTGAACAGGGCAAAGAAGTTGGCTGCCTGACCGCTGGAGGTCAGCATGGCGGCGGTGCCGCCCTCCAGCTCGCAGATCTTCTTGGCCACAAGGTCACAGGTGGGGTTCTGCAGGCGGGAGTAGAAGTAGCCGTCGGCTTCCAGGTCGAACAGCTTGCCCATATCCTCGCTGGTGGCATATTTGAAGGTGGTGGACTGGATGATGGGGATCTGGCGGGGCTCGCCATTGCCGGGCGTATAACCGCCCTGCACACAGATGGTATCACGGTTCATTGCAACATACTCCTTTACTGGGTTTGTCCGAATAGTACAATTCCCCGCAGGAGCACATACCTCCGGCGGGGAATTGAAACGTTGAATTTTACTTCCCGTCCGGGGCGAAATGAGGAGAGAACTCCTTCCGTCAAAGCCTTTCGGCTTTGCCACCTCCCTCAAAGAGGGAGGCTTTAAGGCTCCCTCTCCGAGGGAGCTGGCGCACGAAGTGCGACTGAAGGAGTTACTTTCTCAGCCGCTTATCGCTTCTGGTGGCCCAGAAGGTGCCAACGGTCTGGAAGATCTGCACCAGCAGCACCAGCAGGATGACACAGACGATCATAATGTTGGTCTGGTAGCGGTAGTAGCCGTAGGAAAGGGCGATCTTGCCCAGGCCGCCGCCGCCGATGACACCGGACATGGCCGAGTAGCCCAGAATGGTGGTCAAAGCTGTGGTCATGCTGGAGATCAGGCCGGGCAGGCACTCGGGGATCATTACCTTGGTGATGATCTGGAAGGGGGTCGCACCCATGCTCTGGGCAGCTTCCACCACACCCTCATCCAGCTCACGCAGGCTGGTCTCCACCAGACGCGCCACAAACGGGAAGGCCGCAACCACCAGCGGAACGATGGTGGCCTTGGTGCCTACGGTGGTGCCCACGATGATACGGGTCAGCGGAAAAACGCAGATCATCAAGATCAGGAAAGGCACACTGCGCAGGATGTTGATGATGATATTCAGCAGGTGCATCAGCCAGCCGGGCAGGGGCAGAATGCCGTCCTTATCACCGGCCACCAGCAGCACGCCCAGCGGCAGGCCGATGACCAGAGAGAACGCGGTGGAGAGCACCGTCACATAGAAGGTCTCCCAGATGGCAAAGCCATAATCTGCAATGGTCATTCTCCGGTCACCTCCTCCACCGTAATGCCAGGCTGTGCCCGCATGTAGGCAGCAGCCTGTTTTGCTTCGTCCAGGTCAGCGGGCAGCTTGAGCAGCATGGAGCCGTAGCACTGGCCGCTCAGGTCGCGGGTATCGGCACTGAGCACCGACACCAGAATGCCCTTTTCGGCAGCAAGACTTGCCACCAGCGGTTTTGCGGCGGAAGAACCGTTGAAGGTCACACGCACCACATGATCGTCCGGCGCAAAGCTGGACAGGTCGCGGGCGGCGCTGCCGCCGTTGGGAGCCACCAGACGCTTTGCCGCGGCGGTCTTGGGGTTGGCGAAGATCTCCTTCACCTCGCCCTGTTCCACCACAACGCCGCCGTCCAGAATGGCAACGTGATCGCAGATCTCCTCCACAACGCTCATCTGATGGGTGATGACCACCACCGTGATGCCCAGCTTCCGGTTGATGTCCTTGATCAGGGTCAGGATGGAGTGGGTGGTGTTGGGGTCCAGCGCGCTGGTGGCCTCATCGCAGAGCAGGACCTTGGGGTCAGTTGCCAGTGCGCGGGCAATGGCAATGCGCTGCTTCTGGCCGCCGGAGAGCTGGGCCGGGTAGGCGTTGGCCTTATCGGGCAGGCCCACCATTTCCAGCAGCTCCTTGGCGCGCTTTTCGGCATCCTCTTTCTTCACACCTGCCAGCTCCATGGGGAAGCAGATGTTCTTCAGGCAGCTGCGCTGCATCAGCAGGTTGAACTGCTGGAAGATCATCGTGATCTCCCGGCGGCGCTGGCGCAGCTGGGCGGGCGTGAGCTTTTCCATCTCCACGCCGTCAATGACCACGCTGCCCTCGGTGGGGCGCTCCAGCAGGTTGATGCAGCGCACCAGCGTGGATTTACCCGCGCCGGACATGCCGATGATGCCGTAAATCGAACCATCCGGGATGGTCAGGCTGATGTCCTTCAGCGCATTCACTGCGCCGTCCTTCATCTGGAAGGTCTTGGAAAGGTGTTTGATCTCGATCACAGAAATTGCTCCTTGCTGTTGAATAAACTCCTTCAGTCAAATCCTTACGGATTTGCCAGCTCCCTCATGGAGGGAGCCTGAAACAGAACGGTCAAGCAAAGGCCCCCTCCCCGAGGGGGCTGTCACCGCAAGGTGACTGGGGGAGTTCGCTTAACCCTCGATCGGGCTCAGGTCGCTCTGTTTGCCGCCGTAGATGCCCATGGGCTCAACGTGGATGCCGGCAACGGAGACCAGGTGGGTGCCCTTCTCCTCATTGAAGTTGTCCAGGTAGGGCTGATGCTGGAAGTAGTTGGTGTCGCACTGGCCATCCTCAACGATGGTGTTGGGGATCACATAGTCATCGTACTCCTGGATGTCCAGCGTGATGCCCTTGTCGGCCAGGATCTGCTTGCAGACCTCCAGGATCTCGCAGTGGGGAGCGGGGGTGGCAGCGCAGCTGACAGTCTCGCCGTTCAGTGCGTCATAATCGATGGAAGGATCATAGCCGTCGGTGGGATTCTCCACAACGGAGACCACAGCGCCGCCGTAGCTCTCGGTCATAAAGTCCTTGACCTGCTGGCTCTGCAGGGCAGCGACCAGAGCCTTGATTTTGGGCTCCTCCTCATTGCCTTCCTTGCAGACCAGAACGTTGACGTAGGCAGAGGTGCCATCCTCCATGGCCAGAGCGTCGGTCATGGGGTCCAGACCGGCAGAGATGGCGTAGTTGGAGTTGATGACAGCGTAGTCCTCATCCTGCAGGACGTTGGGCACCTGAGCAGCCTCGACCTCGTCCACATTGACGTTCAGGGGGTTCTCCTCGATATCGTTCTTGGTGGCGGTCAGGCCTGCATCTGCCTTCAGCTTGAAGAAGCCATTCTTCTCCAGCAGAGTCAGAGCGCGGGCCTCGTTGGTGGTGTCGTTGGGAACGGCGACCTTGATCTTGTCCAGCTTGGCAGCGGTGGAGGCAGCCTCAGAGGATGCAGCACCGGAAGCGGCGGAGCTTGCGGTGGAGGAAGAGCCGCCGCAGGCGGTCAGGGCAGCGGCAGCAGCGGCCACGCCGGATACTTTCAGAAAATTACGACGAGTGATCTTAGACATTTTGTTTTCCCTCTCTACTTTTACAAAAATGTTTTTGTGCGGTGCGGCACAATCCGCACCCTTTTGCACCGGAAGCAAAATAAAAAACGCTTCCGTCCTCAGCGGGCATACACCCACAAGGACGAAAGCGTAAAACTTCCGTGGTACCACCTTGGTTTACTGTCCCCTCACAGAGACAGCCTCACTGCTGCGGCGTTTTGCAACGCGACAACCGGACGCTGTAACGGGCGCTCCCGTCGCAGGCTTAGCACTCTTGCACTTCGCCCCCGCGGCTCCGAGACCATTTTCAGTTCCCTGTTTCCTGCCCTTTTCCACCGCCCGGGCTCTCTGGAAGGATCAATGCGAAAACCTACTCTTCTCTTCACAGCCATTTTTGTGATATTGCATACATAATACCCCACTCTTCCGGGTTTGTCAACCCTTTCAACGAAGTTTTTCAGTAGGGAATTGCCTGCTTACTGCTGGCCGGCATCCTGCTCCGTGCTGTACAGCACCATCAGGTGGTTGGCACTGGCTTCCAGCTGGGATTTTGCCTGGCGGAGGTTCGCTTCCTCGGTCTCGTTCATCTTTTCGGGCTTATCCTTGCGCAGGCAGCGGCGCAGGCTGGCAAGGTCGTTCTTGACTCGGTTCTTCTCGTCCTTGTCCAGCTCCTTTTTGCACTTGGAGAGGGCTTCATCCACCTTGTAAGCCAGCATCTCGGCCTGGTTGTGGAGTTCCAGCCGCTCCCTGCGGCGGGTATCCTCCTCCTCGTAGGCGGCGGCATCGGCCATGGCGCGCTGGATCTCGTTCTCAGAAAGATTGGTGCTGCCGGTAATGGTGATGTTCTGCTCCCGGCCGGTGCCCAGATCCTTTGCGGATACCTTGACCACGCCGTTCACATCAATGTCAAAGGTGACCTCGATCTGGGGCTTGGAGGAGAAGCCGGAGCGGATACCGGTGAGCTTGAATTTGCCCAGGCTCTTGTTGTCGCGGGCAAAGTGGCGCTCGCCCTGCAGCACATTGATCTCCACGCTGGTCTGCATGGGGCGGGCCGTGGTAAAGATCTGGCTCTTGCGGGTGGGGATCATACTGTTGCGGGTGATGAGGGGGGTGGCCACGCCGCCCAGTGTCTCAATGGACAGCGTCAGCGGGGTGACATCCATCAGCACAAGGCCCTGCGCGGCCGCGCCGGTGGCACCGGCCAGCTTTCCGCCGCCCTGCAGCAGGCCGCCCTGCACGGCGGCACCCATGGCCACGCATTCATCGGGATTCAGGGTGTGGCTGGGCTCACAGCCCAGCAGCTCCCGGACCTGCCGCTCCACAGCGGGCATCCGGGTGCTGCCGCCCACCAGCAGGACTTTGCCCAGCTGGCTGGCGGAAATCCCGGCATCCCGCAGGGCGTTCTGCACCGGCTGAACGGTGCGGGCCAGCAGGTCACCGGTCATCATCTCAAACTGGGGGCGGCCCAGGCTCAGATCCAGATGGTGAGGGCCATCCTTGCCCACCGCGATAAACGGCAGGTTCAGCTGGGCGGAAAGCGCACTGGAAAGCTCCTTCTTGGCCTTTTCCGCTTCCTCCTTCAGGCGGCCCATGGCGGCGGGGTCCTTGGTCAGATCGATGCGGTCAGATCTGCGGAACTCCGCCACAGCCCACTCAACGATGCGCTCGTCAAAGTCATCGCCGCCCAGATGGGTATCGCCGCCGGTGGCCAGCACCGTAAAGGTGCCATCCTCGATCTCAATGATTGAAACATCAAAGGTGCCGCCGCCCAGATCATAGACCAGGATCTTCTGGGGGGCTTCGTTGTCCAGGCCATAGGCCACTGCGGCGGCGGTGGGCTCGTTGATGATGCGCAGAACATTCAGGCCCGCAATGCGGCCCGCGTCCTGAGTGGCCTTGCGCTGGCTGTCGTCAAAATAGGCAGGCACGGTGATGACCGCCTCGGTCACCGGTTCGCCCAGGTAGCTCTCGGCATCGCGGCGGATCTTGGTCAGGATCATGGCGCTGATCTCCTGCGGGGTCAGGTCTCTGCCATCGATATGCACCCGGTGATCAGAACCCATGTACCGCTTGATGCTGGACACCGTGCGGCCTGAGTTTGTGGCGATCTGGCGCTTTGCCGCGCCGCCCACCAGACGCTCGCCATCCTTGGTAAAGGCCACCACGCTGGGGGTGGTGCGCTCGCCTTCGGCGTTGGTGATGACCACAGGCTTGCCGCCCTCCACCACCGCCACGCAGGAGTTGGTGGTGCCAAGGTCGATTCCGATCACTTTGCTCATAGTGCTTGTCCTCTTTTCTTCGGCGCAGAATATTTCCTTGAATATCTTACCGGTTTCCTATGACGATTTCTTAGAACAAATGTAAAGAAACTGTGTTTCAGGCGTTTTTATCGTCGGCCAGCAGCTGATCGGTCAGCAGTTCAGCCTCCCGCAGCCAGTCGGCAGCATCCGTTTCGCCCTCGGCCTGCAGGATCCGAAAGCCCTGCACGGCCTCCGCCACCTGCAGCAGCGCCTTTTTGCGGGAAAGGTACTGGGTCTCGTACTGGGCAAGACGCAGGCAGACCTGCGGGGTGTAGGCGATGTCCGGCACCTCCCGGGCAGCGCTCTGGGCGCGGCGGTAGTATTGCAGGGTCTCCGCCATCTCCCCGCCCGATGCGGCACAGTCATCCCCCAGGGCGATCATGGCCTGCACCTCCCCGGCCTGTGCGGCTTTTTTCCACATCCGCCGGGCCTGGGTCTTATTCTTCCGGGTACCCCGGCCATAATACAGGCAGTCCCCCAGGGCAGAAAGCGCCTCTGCGCTGCCCGCCTCGGCGGCGGCAGTGTAGCGTGCCGCCGCTTCCTGCCAATCCCCGGCCCGGGCGGCGGCGTGCCCGGCTTCCAGCTCCTGAGCGCCGGGGTTGTCGCTCCCCCGCTCCGATCTCAGCAGCCCGCTGAGCAGGGAGACATCCAGCGTGGCAGAGCTTGTCCACGGGTCCAGCACCACACCATCGATGCCGTCCGTTTCCAGCGCATACTCCATGGCGCTGCGCAGGCTGCGCTCCACCATGGGGCGGGTGGCGCTGGCCTTTTCCGCCTCGGCGTTCTTTACCGAGGTGAACAGCGGCAGATAGTGCCGCTCTTTCCGGGCGTGGAGCAGCCAGGGCGGCAGGCCCTCGGCCCGATCCTCCGGGATGGGCAGATGCGCCCAGGGGGCGGCCCCGCTCTGGGGGTCCACCGCCGCATCCAGCGGCACCAGCACCCTGGTCTGCAATTCCAGCGCATAGTTCAGGGCGTTCATCAGGCTCCAGAAATGTTCCTCGCTCTGCTCCCGGTACAGCCGCGCCACGGCCTCCTCCACAAATGGGCAGCCTGTGCCCACCGGCCCGTACTGCGGCGCAGTCCGCTTTTTTCCGCTGCCCACCGGCCGGAAGCGCCGACCGCCCATGTTGTATGCCATTTATCTCACCCTTCTTTTTCATCAATAGGATAAGTATAGCAGGAATCCGCAAATTTCACAATATTTTCCCGCAGGCAGCCGAACGCAAAAACAGCAGGCGGCTGCACATGGCCGTCTGCTGTTCGGTTCACTCTTCTGCCGGTTCCTCCGCATCGTCCAGATAGTCCTCGATGCTGCCGATGCTGTACCGGTTCTCGTTGGCTTCCACGCTCCGTGCACTGGCATCGGAACAGGCTTCCAGAATGGGCATCACCGGCTGCTGGCCCTCCGGGTCGGTCAGATGTCCGATGGCCCGGGCCTCATAGTAGTTGTCGATGATCTGGTTCACGATCCGTTTGCGGTCACGGAGCGGAGTCTGCAGGTTGGCCAGCAGCTCCTGCCGGATGCCGCAGCTGTTGCTGCCGTGGTCACCGAACAGGATGTAATACTCCTGCTCGATCTCCAGCGGTGCAGCCTGATGCAGGTAATAATCCGCCAGTACCCTCCGCTTCTTTTCGGTGCTGAAGCCCTTGATATCCTCCATGCCGCGCGGAAAGAGTTCCGGATGCCGGATCCACATTTCATAGGGCCCCACCGGCAGGTGCAGAGTATCGAATACATCCAGATAATCCTCCAGCGCAATGCGGATCTCGCCCCGCTCCCATTTCTGAATGGTGCGCTTGTCCCGCCCCAGCATATCCGCAAGCTCCTGCTGGGATCTGCCCGCCACGTTCCGGGCAAAGGCAATGGCTTCCCCGATTCGGTTCCGGTAGTTGGTCATATTCTTTCCCTCCTGACACACACTTGTCCACCAGGCATTCCAACGTCTGGCGACATAAAATACTTTCCTCTGGATAAAAGGATAATGGTTTGTCCCGCCTTCTGTCAAGAGTCGTGAATTCAATCCATTTACGTCAAATTCTTGTAAAATGTGTCAAACATGCCGGACAGCCGCCTTTTTTGCAGCGATTTCGCCGCTCTGTGGGGCAGCCGCTCCCTGTCTTAAACAACGTTCGGGCCATTTTGTCCTTTTTCACCTGCCGGAGGCGGCCGGATGTGTCAGGTACATCACACCATGCAACGCAAAATATTTTTTGAAAAAAATTCCTCTTCGGCAAGTTTTTCCCAGCGCATCTGTTTCCATACACGCAAAAACCGCCCATAGCTGTCAAAAACAGCCATGGGCGGGTGCTTTTTCTTTATGCCAGTTTATTCAGCCTTACGGCTACGTAGGGGTCCGGGAGCTTGAGCTCGTCAGCAAGGTCGGCTTCAGATTCGTACTTCTCCGCCGCCATGCCCACCACAACGCTGCACACGTCAAAGCGTCCGGCGGGCGAAAGGGCCGTGACCTTGGCTTCTCCATCGGCAATGGCGGTCACCACGCCATCCGCATCCACGGTAACGACACCCGGGTTGCTGCTGACCCATGTAATGGGCACGCTGCCGCCGCCTTCCACCGCAACGGTGGCCGTCAGGCGCTCCTGGGTGCCCACGATGCGGAGCAGCAGGTCACTCTTGTTCAAAGTCACCTTGCCGATATCCGAAGTCACCGTGACGCTGCACCGCAAAGCCTGGCCGTTGGAGACCATTGCCGTGATGGTGGTGGTGCCCGCCGCCTGAGCCGTGACAAGGCCCTTGTCGCTGACCGTAGCCACCTCGGGGTTGCTGCTCATCCACTGGTAGACATAGAGGAAGGAGTGGTCGCTGTTGGTCAACTGGAGCTGATGGGTGGGGTGCAGGTCATTGTACTGCAGCACAAGACTCAGGCTGGTGGTATCCAGCGTGGGCTTTTTTCTGGCTGCTTCTTCATTTTTGCGGGTCACGGTCACCTTGCAGGCGGCACGTTCGCCGTGGTCGGAGATGGCTGTGATGATGGCAGTGCCTGCATTGCGGCCCGTCACCTTGCCGTCGCCGTCCACCGTGGCAACATTGGAGTTGCTGCTCATCCAGACGATGAAGTAATAATCGCTCTGGCCGCTGGTGTACAGGTAGCCCTTGGGGCGGGGGTCATCATCGGTGATCTCCAGCTCCATCTCGGTCAGCTCCAGTTCCAGCTTGGAGCCGGTTCCGGTCAGGCCTGTCAGCACACCGGGCGCGGCCTGCGCGGGCAAAGGGGCAGCCAGCAGGGCCCCGCTCAGAGCCAGCAGGGCCAGAAGCCGCCCCGCGGTTTGGAATTTCCATTTCATTGGGTCGAACTTCCCTCCTTGTTTCATCCCATGGGATCAAAGGAATGCCGCACACATGGAAAAATTTCGCGTCCATGATTTTTCTCACTACTGATTCATTTTACACGTCCGGCCAATGTGGGTCAAGTTTTTCGCCCAAAGTGCTGTGCTTTCGCACCCGATTTCGTGGACTATACCAGTTTTTCCGGAAAATTTTGTGCAAAAAGAACGCCGCAGTCCCGGCGTGGGAGCTGCGGCGTTCCGGACAGGATCAATAATTGTGCTTTTTCAGCTCAAAGTAGCTCTGGGGATGTGCGCAGACCGGGCACTTCAGGGGAGCCGACTTGCCGATATAGGTGTAGCCGCAGTTCCGGCACTGCCAGACCTGCTGCTCTTCCCGGGCAAAAACCTTGCCGTTCTTCAGGTTCTCGGCCAGCTCACGGTAGCGCTCCTCGTGCTCTTTCTCGATCTGCGCCACCATGGTGAACAGGGCAGCCAGCTGGGTAAAGCCCTCTTCCTTGGCCTCTGCGGCCATCCGGGGGTACATCTCGGTCCACTCGTCGTGCTCGCCGCCGGCTGCCATTTCCAGGCAGGTCATGGTATCGGGGATGGAGCCGCCGTTCAGGGCCTTGAACCACATCTTGGCGTGCTCCTTCTCGTTGGCAGCCGTCTCCTCAAAGATCGCTGCCAGCTGCTCATAGCCCTCCTTCTTGGCCACGCTGGCGAAGAAGGTATACTTGTTGCGGGCCTGGCTCTCGCCTGCAAAGGCTTCCCACAGGTTTTTCTCGGTCTTGGTACCCTTGAGTTCCATATTCATGCTCTCCTTTTGTTTGTGCGGTGTATCATTTCGCCGCCGGTGACCGCCGGGGCGTTCCTTCTGCACTGATTATACCAGAGTTCCGAATTGAAATCAAGAATAATTCCTATTTATTTTGAGAATATTTCTCAGTTATGCTGTTTCAGGGCGCAGACCGCAATGCTCAAAGCGCTCCATGCCGCCTGATACATCAGGACAGCTGCCACCGACAGGGTGCCGATGCTGCCCGCGTAGGTCAGCAGAACACCGATGACCACCGAGAACCAGACCGAGACCATCTGCACCGTGGTGGCGCTGGTCTCGGCGTTCTGGGCCTTTTCCGCCGCGCGCAGGCCGCCGATCAGGCTGGCAAAGCCCTTATCATGCAGCATACAGCAGCGGGCAGTCTCGTCCGGCTGGGCAGGGGTCAGCGCACTGCACTGCTCCTGATCCAGCAGGGTGATCATCCCCTCGGGCAGATGGTAAGCCTCGGTGATGTGGCGGGCCGTCAGGCTGGGGTCCTCACAGGTGACCAGCAGGCGGATGTTCTCCCGCTGCAGTACCTCCAGACCGCGGGCGGCGTTGCGGCCACCCACATAATGGAGCACGAACATGGCGTGCAGGCTGCCGGAAACAGCCAGATACAGGATCTGCAGCGCGCCGTTTTGGGAGTGCTCATCCTCGTACTCCTGCTCAGGCAGGGGCACGCCCTCCCGCTCCATGTACAGCCGGTTGCCGATGAGCACCCGGTTGTTATCGCACCAGGCGGCAAAGCCAAGGCCGTGGTGGACCTCCAAGTCCTTCACAGGGTACAGGATCTCGGTGCGGTCCTCGATGATCTGGCGGAACAGGCCCCGCAGGGTCTCGCAGCTGTGGTTGAGGATACTGGCTGCATAGAGGATGGCACGGTCGATGCGGCCGCCCTTGAAGATGCGGATGTCCTCCAGGTTCACGCTGTCGGCGGTAAAGAGCTCGTCGGCATCCACCTGCACGGTGTCCACACCGCCCAGCTCCTCAATGGCGGCCCAGCCGGGCACCACGGCACCGGCGGCGGCTGCGGTCTTTTGCAGGCGCAGAGACGCGATGCCCGCAACCAGGGTGGAGGACAGCGGTGCACCCATGCAGAGCATGGAGGTCAGGGCTGCGGCCATGCCGTTGGGCCCACCGCCAAACAGCAGGAACACCAGCCCGCTGAGCACGGCAGCACCCAGCAGGATCAGGGCTGTCTTGCGGGCGCGGCGCTCACTGGCGCGCTCCCCGAAGCTCTGCTCCACCAGCGCCTCGTCCCACTGGACAGGGCGGCTGAGCAGCACCCAGGGGTCTTTCTGATCCAGGCTCCGGGCCAGCAGCCGGATCAGGTCCTTATCCCGGACACGGAATGCGCCCTGCAGCCCCTCAGGGGATCGGGCGGCAAGGTCATAGCCGTTTCTGACGGCAGTCAGCAGGACACGGCTGCCCAGCAGGGCCAGGAACAGGCCCAGTGCGGCCACGCCGGAAAGCAGCGTCCAGCTGGAGTTCTGATATCTCTGGGCGTTGAGCAGGGCGACCGCAGCCTGCACCAGCGCACCGCAGGCAGCCAGCGCCGGCATGGTGTCTGCACTGGGGCGGCCCTTGAGGCCCTGCAGGCCATCCCGCAGGACAGGCCAGCCCACAGCCAGCGCACCGGCCAGAAAGAGCAGGTTGGCGGCATAGAACGCCGCCGGGGCGATCACGGGGTCAAGGGAGGCCACAGGGGCCAGCAGCCCCTCGGCAACAAGGCCAAAGTGGAGCAGTACCACGGCAAGGATGCCCTCCAGCACACACCGCAGCGTCAGCTCCGCGCCCATCCGGCGGAGCTTCTCCCCCACCTGCTCGGGCGTTTCCGGCTCGGCTTCCTCTTCAGGCTTCTCCTCAGCCTCCGGCGCGGCAGGAGCTGCTTCCTCAGCAGGCTGGGCCGGGGCTTCCTCTGCCGGGGCGGCAGGCCGGGCGGGTGCTTCGTCCTCTTCCAGCCCCATCAGCGGCAGGCTCATGCTGTCGTCCTTGCCGGGGGCCTCGGTGCGGGTAGGGGCCTGCGGCTCGTTCTCGTCCGCGCCCTTGCCAAAGAACTGGAAAGCCGTTTCCGGTTCCGGCTCAACCTCTGGCGCGGCTTCCGGGGCAGACTTCGCCTGCTTTACCGACTGATCCTCGGCAAACACCATGGGGATGGCCGGGCCCTCAGGCGCTGCGGGAGCTTCCGGCTCCACGGCCAGCACCTCTTCGGGGGCATCCTGCACCTCCTCCACCGGGGCGGGCTTGGGGGTGCCATAGAGCATGGCCTTGAGTTCGGCCATCTCTGCATCCTCCTGCTGCTCCTGCGGGGTCAGGGGTTCCCGGCGGCGGGGCGGCTCCGGCTTTTTCTCGGGCTGGGGTGCGGGCCGGGGTTCCGGCTTCGGCGCTGCGGGGGCTTCCGGCGCGGTGGGCAGAGCCACAGGCTCTGCTTCCTCCAGCTCTCCGGGCTCCAATGCCAGCTCCAGGCCGGCCTCGGCTTCTTCCTCATGGCCCAGCACGATCTCACCCGTGGGCGGCAGCTCATTCTGCACGGCCGGGGCGGCGGCAGGCTCCTCTTTGTCCTTTTCGCGGTGAAAGAGCTTGCCCAGCAGGCTGCCGGTGCTCTCCTTTTCCTCATCGCGGCGCTTCATCTCTTCGGGCACCTGTGCCACGCTGGTGCTGAAAAACGTGCGGAACTTCTCGTTCTGCGCATCGATCTCTTCCTGTGTCAGCTCTTTGCGCTTATCATCCTTTGGCATCCTAGTCCCTCCCTGTTCTGGTCACGGCGGTCTGGCCGCTGTTTCTTACTCTGCGGCGCGCTGGCTCTGGATCTCGTACAGGATGATGCCAGCCGCCACCGAGACATTGAAGCTGTCCACACCGGTGCCCTGAGCGGCCATATCCAGCCGCACCACACCATCGCAGAGCTTTTTCACCCGCTGGGATACACCGCTGCCCTCGCTGCCCAGCACCAGTGCGATGGGGCCGGTCAGATTGTTCTTGCGCAGGGGCACACCGTCCATATCGGCACAGTAGACAAACACCCCCTGATCCTTCAGGCGGCGGATGGTCTCGCCGATGTTGGCCACGCGGGCCACAGGCAGGCGCTCGGCCGCACCGGCGCTGGACTTGATAACGGTGGGGGTCACGGACGCGCCGCCCCGCTTGGGGATGACGATGCCGTGGGCTCCGCACAGCAGAGCAGAGCGCATCACCGCGCCCAGATTATGGGGGTCCTCGATGCCGTCACTCAGCACCAGGAAAGGGGGCTCCCCCTTCTCTCTGGCAACGTTCAGCAGGTCCTCCACGGTCACATATTCGATCTCGCTGGCAAAGGCAGCCACGCCCTGATGGCTCTCGGTGCCGGTCATCAGGCGCAGCTTGTTGGGATGCACCCGCTTGACCGTGGCCGATGTTGACGATGTTGTTGCCGACGAGAATCGTGGAGAGCAGCTTGTCAAAGTTCTCCAGCAACTTTAACACCAGTTCCGCCCGCTTGTCGCCTTTTTCTGCCATATTTTTCATGCGGATGCGGTTCAGCGAGGTGAAAGAAGTCTCCGTCGCCGAAAAGTAGGCTGAGAGCATGACGCAGATAAGAATGATGATGAGTGACACAATGTCGCTGTTCATTTGTTTTTCCTTTCTTAGGAAACCGGGACACGATGCAAAAAATGTACAAAAAGACATAACCTATCTTGAATCTGGCAGAATCAAAGATAGATTATGTCTCCGTTTATCAAATGATGAAAATAAAGCATCGTCGAGGCATACTGCCTGAGTCGTCCATGTTTCTGTAATCCTTTCGTTGATCAGTAATCCCTTTTATTGTACGGTATGTGGGAATAATTGTCAATAAGGCATGCGAAAATCACAGGAAATACGAAACCGCATTGTTGTAGCTGATATTTTCCACCATCTCTTTCAGAAACTCCAGGTTCGC
>OGWT01002151.1_pt1 | contig 13783 bp, 14 predicted proteins | sample 1576101 | NCBI WGS metagenome assembly OGWT01 (sample SAMEA3541481, study PRJEB24748) | human gut metagenome | biome: human gut; feature: human-associated habitat; material: faeces | place: China | collected 2012 | reverse complement strand
GGCATCGACGTAGTGGTACTCTACCCCAAAGGGCGCGTAAGCGACATTCAGGAGAAGCAGTTCACGACGCTGGGACGCAACGTCACGGCGTTGGAGATCGAAGGCACGTTCGACGACTGCCAACGGCTGGTCAAGAGCGCCTTTGCGGATACGGAGCTTAAACGACGGATGCGGCTCACATCGGCCAACTCGATCAACGTGGCGCGGTTCCTGCCCCAGACCTTCTATTTCTTCCACGCCTATGCGCAATTGCGCGCACAGGGCGTAACCTCGCCGATCGTGGTGAGCGTGCCGAGCGGCAACTTCGGCAACCTCACCGCAGGGTTGTTCGCCCGACGCATGGGGCTGCCGGTCGACCGCTTCATCGCCGCCAACAACGCCAACGACACCTTTTACGAATACCTCCGCACGGGCAGCTACCGACCCCGGCCGTCGGTTCCGACACTGGCCAACGCGATGGACGTGGGCGACCCGAACAACTTCGCCCGCATCCTAGACCTCTACAGCCCGTGGAATTTCTCAGGAAGAGGAAGAAGTGACTTTGAAAGAAGTCTGAGCTCCTTTGCATGAACGGAGATCTCGCCTCTGCGTGTGCGGAAAACAAATCCCTTAACTTCGATTATATCACCGAGATCCCATTTCTTGTACTCTGCGAATACATCCTCTCCGACATCGTTGATGCGGACATAAACCTGCATTCTGCCTGAACGGTCACGGACATCGATAAAGTTTGCCTTACCCATATCTCTGCGGGTCATCATTCTGCCGCAGATGCATACATCTGTATTTTCGAGCTCTTCAAATCTTTCAGTAATTTCTGCTGCGCTGATTGTGGGATATGCTTTTGTAATTGTAAATGGATCTTTTCCTGCTGCCTGAAGCTCACGGAGCTTATCAAGTCTTATCTGTCTAAGTTCGTTTACGTCCTGCTGTACTTCTTCAGTTTCCGGCGCCTGTGCGCTGCGGTTAAGTTCTTCTGACATTTTATTTCTCCTCAATTTTTATTTATTTCAGTTTACAAAAAACACGGCGGAGAACCTGCGTCCCCCGCCCATTAATCATTTGGATATCTCAAGAATATCGAATGACAGGATGCCGGAGGGCGTTTCTGCTTCAACAGTTTCGCCGACCTTATGTCCTACAAGTGCTTTACCTACGGGAGATTCATCCGATATACGTCCGTTGCCGGGATCAGCCTGTGAAAAACCAACTATCTGATAATCGAGAATTTCGCCGTCTTCAAGGTCTTTTATTTTAACTTTTGAACCAACGTGAATTATATCGCTGCTGAGCTGATCCTCATCGAGAACCTTAACTCTTGAAAGCATATCCTCGATTTCGCTGATGCGTGCTTCCAGCTTACCCTGTTCACTTTTGGCTTCATCGTATTCACTGTTTTCTGAAAGGTCGCCGAAAGAAAGGGCAACCTTAATTTTATCGGCAACGTCCTTTCGGCCGACGGTTTTTAATTGCTCCAGTTCCTCCTCAAGCTCTTTTTTGCCTGCATAGGTCAAAATGATTTCTTTTGCCATTTTTATAAGCCACCTTTTCTCCGCTCTTTGATTTATTATAAATATAAAGACTGAACCGTGCGGAAGGAACAGTCCGTTTTTGCCGTTTAATCAGGTTTAAAAACACTGAAAAATCTATACGGATACCGAATTATTATAATAGAAAGAGCGGTGTTCTGTCAAGTCCCGCAGGCTTTCTCAAAGGCAAAAAGCGTGTTTTCCAAAAAGTCTGCGTGTGAATATTCATAGAGAGCTGGAAGAAATTTGTCACGGTCAATCCCTTCCGGCACGAGAGACAAATATTCCTCATTAAAATTCAGCTTTGATAACCGTATAAGCTTTTCGGCTCCAAAGCAGACATCAGCAGCCGTTATAGCTTTTATACTCTCCCCATGCCATGATCCGCCCCTGTAAGTAACCAGCCACGTTCTGCCTAAATCTGCATTTTCATCACACAGCAAAAGTGTAGCACCGCTTTTTTCCATAATCCTTTCGCATACGCTGTCGTAACGCTCAGGAGTATTGGTTATAACACGTATTAGAGGAGCTAAGTTTACAAAATTCTCTATATCATTTATAAAAATGCCGTTTCTGTCATCAATTGTGACGGATTCACATTTTTCACTTTTCAGTATTTTAAGCGCAGTTTTAATAAATGCTCTTTGCCTTAATTTTTCTAATAGAAGGGGTGTAAACTTTTCCGGTATTCTTATATCTTCCGGAAAAATCAATCTGTTTTTCATTGCTCCCGCAGCATCTTCTATTAAATCCCAGTCTGCATGTTCAGGTGTAAAATTGCACCTGAGGAAAAAGAAAAACACTCCCGGCGCTACTGATACTTTTTCAGCGTTTACTTCCCTTTTTGAAAATCTCCAAAAGAGCTTTTTGAAGAGTCCTTTTGGCTCCTGATCGAATTTTACAACAGCAAACATTCTTTCACCTCATTTCACTAATGAATATGCACCTGCACTACCAAAAAGACAAAAGCAGCGCAGAGTTTTCTCTGCGCTGCTGCATTTAAACTATTATAAATTATTTACTGCTGAGTATTGGTTCCGGAAGATGTACTGCTGGAACTTAAAAGCTTAACAGCTTCCTGAAGCTGAGTATCTTCCTGAGAAGTGAGCATTTCAAATTTGGCTTTTTTATCAGCTGAAAGCTCTACCTGATAATCCGGAACAACACCCTTGCCGTTATAGGATTCACTCTTATACGGGATAATTTCGCCTATTGTAAGAAGTACTGCGCTGCCATCCTTAAGCTGGAAAAGTTCAGTTGCCGTACCTACGCCTTTTGTGGTTTCACCGAGTATCTGTGCTTTTCCGAAGTCTCTCAGGTCACAGGCAAAAAGCTCGGCAGGACCAGCTGTGCTGTTGTCTGTCAACACAATCATAGGCATTGTGATAGTCTGAGCATCAGATGTATATGTTGCAATTTCTTCTCCGTTTTTATCAATTACTTTAGCAACGGAGCCCTGACCTTCAGCGGCAGTGGGAACAATAAGATCGAGCGCTTTAACGGCATACTCAAGATTGCCCTCATAGTTGCCTCTGACGTCTAAGATAATACTCTTATAAGTAGTTGAACCGGTTACCTTCTCTAAAGCAGAAGCGAGCTGAGTAGGAGTATTGCTGTAAAACTCAGTTATTCTGATATATGCAACTTCGCCCATATCTTCAAAGAATACAGACTGACCGCTGTTGCCTTTAACAATGCTTGCTTCTGTTGTATTTCCGTTACGAAGATAAGTAAGCTTTACAGAACTGAGCTTTTTACCTGTAAGCTGTTCTACTAAAGTATTATAATTAGAAGCAGTAGCTGCAACGCCTTCAACTGCTGTTATTCTGTCGCCTTCACGTAAACCACTGGTATAGGCCGGAGAATTGTCAAAAACCTTAGCTACATAAATATAGCCTGTTTCCGGATCAAGACAAACTCTTGCGCCGATTCCATAAGTTTTTCCCTGAAGCTTACTGTAATAGGAAACATACTCCTCAGCGGTCATATAAAAGCTGTTCGGATCACCCAGACCGCTTACATATCCGGCAGAAGTCTTACTGCTTAAAGCATCACTGTCAATTGTACCAAAATATTCTTTTCTTACAAGCTCGTCCAGTTCAGTGAGTCCCGAATACATCTGTGCTCTTCCTGGTAAATCCACAATAAGCTTATTGTAAATAGCAATGGACACAGACATAGTAACAGCTATGGTAGCTGCTATGGAAATGAAAACAATGGCGAGCAATACACCGATTGAAACTTTTTTATTCATAGCGCTCTCCTATCTTACAGTCTTAAATTACAATAGTTTTCTATTACGGATAATACGGCATTGACGGAAGATAGGGTTCCGGATTTACATATTGTCCGTTTTTAATCAAAACAAAATGGCAATGAGGTCCGAAAGAATATCCGGTACTTCCCATATAAGATATCAGCTGACCTCTTTCAACATGCTGACCAACTGATACTACAAGAGAAGAGTTATGTGCATAACCGGTTTTTACTCCTCCGCCATGGTCAATAAGAACATAATTACCCAAATCGCCCTGATAGCTTGCAATAGTAACTGTTCCGCTTTCAGCAGCATAAATGGGTTTGCCCATAGCTCCGGAACAGGTTATATCAAGGCCTCTGTGTGAACCGCCCCATGGATATGCTCCGAATTTAGCGGAAATATATCGACTTGACTCCTGTACGGGACAGTACAGACTGCTTCCTACGGAAGATTCGCTTCCGTCACCGGCACTGGAACCGCCCTGTGAAAGCTCAAGAATCTTATCTTCAATTGCAGCTTTTTTAGCTTCGGCCTCTCTTATGGCCTGCTGATAAGCTGAACTGTTCTTATCAAGAGTTGACAAATATGAATTGGCTTCATCATACTTTGCCTGAATTGCAGACTGTTCGGAATTAAGTTCAGTCTGAGTTTCAAGAAGCTCTGCCTGCTGTTTTGTCAGCTCCTGCTTCTTGACATTTAATTCTTCCTGCTTTGAAGCCAGTTCCTTTTTCTCCTGCTCAAGTCTCTCGAGTTCTTCAACCATCTGGGTTACGAGCTCATCATCATGCTTGGCAATTCTTGAAAGGAGTTCGCTCCTTATAAGAAAAGTAGAAAAATCAGAAGCTCCTAAAAGCATGGACAGCGCAGAAACATCTCCGGACATATACATTGCACGCAGACGCTTGCTAAGCTGCTCATATATTTCGTCGATTTTTTTATTGGCAGCGTCTATATCAGCCTCAGTCTGAGCTATCTGATTATTAACATCTTCAATCTGTGCATTAAGCTGACTGATTCCTGAATTAATCTCATTAACACGGGAATTGAGCAATGAAACTTTATCGTTCATCGCTGAAAGCTGTGTGTTGATTGCACTTACATACTGGGACTGCTTTGTAATATCTCCCTTTATGGAATTGAGCAGTGCCTCATTATCTTTGATAATCTGATCAAGTCTGTCTGCCTCTTCTTCCAAATCGGTCACTGTTTCAGCACCGACTGTAAGAAACATATTGCTTGCGGACAGCAAAGCTACTATTAGCGAAACAGACACGAAAAGCTTTAAAAACTTAGATTTCATCACTTTCACCTTTCTGCTCCGTAAGGTACCTTCTCATAGAAACAACACTGCCGAAAATTCCGGTAATAACACCTACGGCAATAAAGCACAGAAGCATCTGCCACCAATATCCGGCAAAGCTTAAAGGCGACATGCCAAGAACAGATATAAACTGTGAAAAAGCACTTGCCACTATGGAATAAATTATTGCAACAAGTATCAATGATACTACGGCTGCAATAGCACCAAGAACCATGCCTTCTATCATAAACGGCCAACGAATAAAGCTGTTAGTAGCTCCTACAGCTTTCATTATGCTTATTTCAAGGCGACGGTTATACATGGTTATGCGGACAGTGTTTGATATAATAAACAGAGATACAAGGAATAAAAGAATTATCATTCCTATACTTACAACGCTTACAGACTCGCTGAGCTGTGAGAGCTGAGAAGCAAGCTGACTGTTTTCACGTACTTCAAGAACGTTTTCGACAGCTTTTACTTTTGCTACAGTATCATCAAAAAGCTCAAGATTCTCAACTGTGATCTCGTAAGCATTTGGGAGGGGATTTTCAAGTCCTGAAAGAATGGAAACATCGTCGCCCATTGAATCAACCTGCTCCTGCCATGATTCTTCCCTGGGAACAAATGTTACACTGCTTACATTTTCAATTTTACCGAGATTATCTCCGACCTGCTTTGTTGATGCTTCATCAAGATTTTCATCAACAAAAGCCATAATTACATTCTGGTCTCCTATTCGGTCTAACGTTGCGCTGACATTGAAAAACAGCATTGCAGCACAGCCTATTATCGTAAGACAAGAGGTAAGCACCGCTACCGACGCAAGGGACATCATACGGTTAGCCCAAACGTTGTGAAGACCCTCCTTTGTAAGATAACTGAGGGATTTTCCGTTACTTTGCATCGGAATCACCTCCGTTAGCTTCTTTATCTTCGTGTCCGTTCAAATAGAAAGAATAGCCCTCCAGCAAGGACTCTTTCATACTCTTTCCCAAAGCATCACGGACAGCTTCTTTTCTTTTATCGGAAACATTTTCTTTGGCTTCATCAGTAGATTCCGACTTCTTATCATCTTCGGCATCTGCTGACAAAGCTTCATTTTCATCTGCGTTATCTGAAACAGCCTCTTCCTGTGCTTCATCAGTTGAAGAGCTGTTTTCTGCCTCGGCTTTATCTGTGCTTTCATCGTTTTCAGTTAAAACTTTTTCCTCTTCCTCTGTTTTAACCTCGGCTTCAGCACTGCCGGCAGCTTTATTTTCTTCCGTTTTATCAGATGTGTCAATTTCCGTTTTAAAAGTATCGTCATTAGAAGCAGAAGAATCTGCTTCTTCCTTTTCCTTCTTGGAATCATCAGATACAGATGTATCTTTTTCCTCTTTTTTGCCTTTTCCTATTTTTACTGCAAGTTTGTTCCAGCTGAATTTAATTCCTTTTTTAATATCGGGAACTTTTTCAGCTGAAATGTTATCAGTTTCTTCCGACGTTTCCTCATCGGATTTTTCATCTTTTACATAACCCTTTTCAGTTAAATAGGAACTTATAAACTTCGAGGTTTCATCGGCACCTGCAATATCGTAATATCCGGTCATACCGCCGCTCTTAAGCTTCTTCTCAGCTTTAAGATTGACTTCATGAAGATGCTGCGCACTTTCACTTGAAAAGCCGAAATCATCTCCGCCGGCGCCGTCATAGGTAATGCTTCCGTTTTCAATTACAACTGTTCTGTGATTGAACTGACGCACAAGATCGTGCTCATGTGTAACCATTACCACAGTTGTTCCGGAAGCGTTGATATGATTTAAAAGTTCAACAATTTCATAGGACATCTCCGGGTCAACGTTACCCGTAGGTTCGTCCGCAATTATCATCGCCGCATTGTTTACAAGTGCACGGGCAAGGGCAACTCTCTGCTGCTCGCCTCCCGAAAGCTCCGCCGGAAGATTCCTTGCCTTTGAAGCCAAGCCTACAAGGCTTAAAACATACGGCACTCTTTTTCTTATCTCTCTCTCATTTGCGCCAATGACTCGCATTGCAAAAGCCACATTATCGAATACGGTCATTGTCTGAATAAGGCGGAAGTCCTGGAAAACCACACCCATTGTACGACGAAAATACGGTATTTCCTTTTTAGGGATAGTTACAAGGTCATAGCCGTTTACGGATATATTGCCCGAAGTCGGCACTTCCTCACGCAAAATCAATTTTAAAAACGTACTCTTACCTGCTCCTGAGGCACCTACTACAAAAACGAATTCTCCCTGCTTGATGCTCAGGGTTACATCCTTTAATGCCTTGGTGCCGTTCTCATAAGTTTTCGATACATTTTTGAGTTCAATCATCGGCACACCTTTTTTCTTTTAAAAAACAGGCACCTTAATATTTAACAGGATTGGAATCAAGATATTTCTTAACCATAAGAGCTACTTTGAACACAATCGCATCGTCAAATTCTCTCAGGTCAAGACCGGTAAGCTTCTTAATCTTTTCGAGTCTGTATACCAAGGTGTTGCGGTGGACAAAGAGCTTACGTGACGTTTCTGAAACGTTAAGATTGTTCTCAAAGAATCTCTGAATTGTAAAGAGCGTTTCCTGATCGAGATTTTCAATAGAACCTCTCTTGAAAACCTCACGAAGGAACATATCGCAAAGTGTTGTGGGAAGCTGATATATAAGACGTGCAATACCAAGATTTTCATAGCTTACAATGGGCTTCTCAGTATCAAATACTTTGCCTACTTCTAAAGCAACCTGTGCCTCTTTGAAGGAACGGGCAAGATCCTTTATGCCTGTAACAGTTGTACCGATACCAACAAGAGCATGAGTGTAGAACTCTGTGCTCAGAGAATCGGCAATTGAACGTGCAAGCTTCTCGAGATCTTTGGGTTCGATATTTGTACGAACTTCCTTGACAAGAGCAATATCGGTTTCGTTGATGTTGATAACGAAATCCTTTGTCTTATCCGGGAACAGGTTCTGAATAACATCATAAATGGATATGTCGTTGTGCTCGGGAATTCTGATAAGAAGAACAACTCTTGTAGAATCGTTGTTGAAACGCAGTTCTCTTGCTTTCAAATAAATATCGCCGGGCAAAATGTTGTCCAGAATTACATTTTTGATAAAATTGCTTCTGTCATACTTTTCATCGTAGAACTGCTTAATGCTGTTGAGAGCTACTGCGATTACATCTGTGTAATGGATAGCAAGTTCGTCGGTTCCCTCAACAAAAACAGCATATTCCGGATGCATATGAGAACCAAAGGTACGATAAGTAAAATTGTCAATAACCTCAGGCTCACCGCTAACAAATACATCGGCAACCGCACCGGACTGCACCTCGCCTATTCGGCCCAGTTCACTGCAAGAAATGATTGTTCCAGTTTCGTCAACTACTCCGATAGTTCTGTTAATTGCATCGCGCATCTGATGGATAACGCCTTGAAAAAGTCTGTTTGACATAAGTTAATGTACCCCCAATTTTTAAATTCTGAGTTTTTTTATACATAATGCCCACTGATACGCTATATATTTTACACAATCCTACAGAAATTTGCAATATTTAATTTAATAAAAGTTGAAAATCTTTTTAAATTTAACTTATTGACTGTTTTTTTTATTGATTTCTAACAACAAAAAACCGCCTTTATAGGCGGTTTAGTATTTGTATATTTTAACTACAAGCATATGTTTTTAATGGTTTTATCCTTTGGAGCAGCTGTTTCGTCAGGATTTTTCGTTATTTTGTCAAATGAACTCCAAGAGAAATTTTATGCACAATAGGCAATAATTTCATCATTTTTTCGTTATAGCTCTAAGCTCCTCGGCAGTCAGTTCACGGCACTCTCCGGCTTTAAGAGAGGAATCAAGATACACTCCGCCCATGGCGCAGCGATGAAGAGCTATAACTTTATTGCCGCAGGAGGCGAACATACGCTTTATCTGATGATATTTTCCCTCTCTTAATGTAACTTTGAATCGCAGACGCTCACCGTCATCAATACATACCGTTTCAGCCGGAAGGCATTTGTAACCGTCACCTAAAACCAAGCCATCTTTAAACTTTTCTTCGGCACCGTTTTCTAAAGGCTCTGCCAGAGTCACCAAATACTCTTTGGACACATGATTTTTCGGCGACAGCATCCTGTGGGCAAAATCTCCGTCATCAGTTATAAGTACAAATCCCGTTGTATCTTTATCAAGTCTTCCTGCTGGAAAAAGTCCACGGCGCACAAGCTCATCAGGCAATATGTCTATTACCGTCACATCTCCGTCATCGGTTGACGAAACAACGCCAGCCGGTTTATTCATCATTATGTAGATATTTTTCTTAAAACAGAGTTCTTTTCCCGAAACGGATATTTTGTCCTGTTCGGGGAATATTTTCGCCGAAGGATCTTTTATAATTTTTCCGTCAACGGATACTTCTCCGCCTCTTATTAATTTTCCGGCCTCTTTTCTTCCGCACTGAAGAATTGCTGCCGTGATTTTATCAAGCCTTTCGCTTTTCACTTCTATTGCTCCTTTAGCCTGTTGTCTGCTGAGTTTCCGGCGTCTGCGTTACCGGCGCAGACTGTGTTGGTTTCTCAAAGCCATGCATGAATCCGTCAAGCTCCACAGAGCACACGTCGCCGCCTATTACCCTGCCGTCATAAACAAGTATATTGGCTCTTATTACGCCGTCCTTATTCTCATAACCGGGATAGTTTTTCACCGCATATGTCCAGCGTTTCACTCTCATGCCCTTATACTTTTCAAGGTCCAGCTTCTGCTTTTTCTGAATTTCATTATAGTTTTTATAAACATCGGTAAACTCATTGGGAATAAGTACTTCCTCAACCTCTATGGGGTCGGTATCTATCTCCCAGCCGAACTGCGAAATAAAATTAACCCTCTCATCATTTGTAGCAGCACTGTAATTTATGCCGGACACATTTGCCGTAGGCTCAGCCATTCCGGAAATACCCGCCCATATCAAAGCGCCCACAAGCACTATTCCGGCGGCTGCAAGTACCGCCAATTTCTTTTTTGATGATTTAAAAGATACAACGAACATAATAGCGCCGTCCTTTCTGCTGATACTTCGGTAATAAATATGCTTAAGGACATGAATTTATACTGATTATGACGCTGCATCATCTTTTGTTTTATTTTAAACGAAACATGTGAATATAGTTTATCACATCTCGTAAAAAAATAAAATTCCATTTTTTCTCAAAAATACACTGACTTAAACGGTACATACTATTTATGAACGGAAAAGATAATAAACATCTTTGAAAAAGGAAAAACCGTTCTTTAACAGGAGGTAACGGATTATGATGACAACTAACAAAAACTGCAAAGCAAACCACTGCATTGCCTGCACAGTAACAAACTGCGCTAACCACTGCCAGGGCGAAAACTACTGCGCTCTTGACATGATCACAGTTGGTACTCACGAAGCTAACCCCACTCAGCAGCAGTGCACAGACTGCCAGTCCTTTAAAATGAAAGCCTAACACACCTAAAAATCCGGCGGAAATAATCCGCCGGATTTTTATTATGATGTAAAACAATTTTTTAATACAATAAATTCTGCACATGCCATGAGAATCATAGATAAACTTAGCATGCAAAAAGAGGCAGACTATAAAGTCTGCCTCTTTTAAGTTAAAGGTTAAATTACTCAGCGTCAACCTTAGCCATGTGCTGGATGAGCATGAGAACTTTGTTACTGTAACCCCACTCGTTGTCGTACCAGGAAACAAGCTTTACGAAAGAATCTGTAAGAGCGATACCTGCTTTAGCATCGAAGATTGAGGTTCTGGGATCTGTAAGGAAGTCGCTGGAAACAACGTCCTCATCTGTGTAGCCAAGGATACCCTTGAGCTCGTTCTCAGAAGCAGACTTAACAGCTGCGCAGATCTCCTCATAAGTTGCGGGCTTTGCAAGGTTAACTGTAAGGTCAACAACAGAAACGTCAAGAGTAGGTACACGGAATGCCATACCTGTAAGCTTGCCGTTAAGCTCGGGGATAACCTTACCAACAGCCTTAGCTGCACCTGTTGAAGAGGGGATGATGTTGCCTGCTGCTGCACGGCCGCCTCTCCAGTCCTTCTTTGAGGGACCGTCAACTGTCTTCTGAGTAGCTGTTGTTGAGTGAACAGTTGTCATAAGACCGTCAACAATGCCGAAGTTATCGTTGATAACCTTTGCAAGAGGAGCAAGGCAGTTTGTTGTGCAGGAAGCGTTGGAAACAACGTTCATGTCCTTAGTGTACTTATCGTTGTTAACACCCATAACGAACATGGGAGCGTCCTTTGAAGGAGCAGAAATAACAACCTTCTTTGCGCCTGCCTGAAGGTGAGCGGAAGCTTTCTCAGTTGTTGTGAAAACGCCTGTTGACTCAACAACATAATCAGCGCCAACCTCGCCCCAAGGAATATCAGCAGGATTCATGCAAGCGAAGAATTTAACTGTTTTACCGTCTACTGTGATGCTGTCATCAGTATAGGAGATTTCGCCCTCATAGCGGCCATGCATTGTGTCATAACGAAGCATGTAAGCCATGTAATCGGGAGTCATGAAAGGATCGTTAACTCCTACGAACTCGATGTCAGGATTGTTCAGACCTGCACGGAAAACGAGTCTTCCGATACGGCCGAAACCATTGATACCAACTTTAATTGCCATTTTTAACAACCTCCAAAAAATATTTTTTTGATTGGCGTCCGACTATTATATTATCCCTTTTGAGGAAAATATGCAAGGAGTTCGTTACAAATTTAACCACTATCTGAAATATTTGTCAATTTGCAACAAAATATAATTTTTAAAGGACGGTTTGAGAATAATATTTCCCAAGAACAGGAGTGCGTTAAATTGGATTTATCATTGCTCAAAGAGCTTATATATATTAAGAGTATCCCCATAAACAACGAAAATGAACCATTTATCCGTGAAAAAATTCAGAGTTTGTTTTCAAAAACGGTAAACGGTCAAAAAAATTGCTGTAATGTCAGTGAAAATTATTACAGGAAAGCAGTCATAACCGGATGCCGAAGCATTATAAAAGACATTAAAAACTTTAAATTTCTTACGGAAGAAAACTGCCGTAAATCTCAAAACGATATTTTCGCCCTGCTGCGTCCGGCAGCGGCGGCGTGTACTTTTCTGCTCTCCCCTGCCATATGCGTCAGCGCTAAAATCCCGGAGGACTCACACCTTAAAATAATGTGCAATACGGATGAAATACTGTGGTGTGTTCTGTGTATGATAGGAGCAGCTGCCACTCTGACCGAAAACGGAAAAATAGAACTATCTGTATGGGAAACAAAAAGCGGAGCAGCAATAAAAGTAAGCGGTAATCTTATTTTTTCTCTGTACGATTTTCAGGATGAATTGATGCTCAGTAAAGAGACCACCACTCTATGCAGAAAGACAGCTAAAGAGCATTCGGGACAGTTTTTTTCTGTATATGAAAGGCATCGCTTTTCTATGGGATTTACCATTGCATCAAAAAAATTTGAAACACTTTCGGACGAAAATCCTATAAGCTCGGAAACTGCCTATGATCTTATCTCCGATCGGCTCTCTCCCCTTTATGCTGCTTTAAGCGAAACAGCTCCATGCTTTTTATGAATCAAATAAAAGTAAAAAAATCCGCTTTGTCTCATTACAAAAGCGGATTTATTCTGCTTAATTTTCTTTTGAGCTTTAGCATTAAGCACTTTAAATTTTTATTATTTGCTTTTATTTATTTCTTTTTTCTTACCCTGTGTGGGTCATTTTGTTTTACGGTTACCCGTATGTTTGTAGACCTCACTGCGACACGGGATATGCCGAAGAGGTATCCGCCGAAAAATCGATATTCCTCTTTCCTCGTCACCGCCTATGCGGCCGGGCGCTGTAACTGCTCGGATTCATCAGCCCAAAGCTGCTTTGATCTCGTCAGCTGCTGTGTTGACGATCTGTGTAATCTCGTCTGTATTTTCTCCTTCAGCCATGACCCTTATCAAAGGTTCAGTGCCTGATACACGCACAACAACTCTGCCTGTATCGCCAAGGCTCTCCTTTGCCTTTTCGATTGCTCTTTTGACTTTTGAATCTGTATAGAAATTAATTTTTCCCTCGGGACTTACCTTTACGTTAACCATTACCTGAGGATACTTCTTCATTACGCTGGCAAGCTCTGAAAGTTTTTCAGACTCCCTGTACATAACCGAAAGCACCTTAAGGGCGGTAAGTTCTCCGTCTCCGGTAGTGGCGCAGTCACCGAAAATAACGTGTCCCGACTGCTCTCCGCCAAGTTTGTAATCCTCAAGGAGCATCTCCTCAAGCACATAGCGGTCGCCTACCTTTGTGGGAATAAAGTTGATGCCATTTGCCTGACAGAACTTTATAAAACCGAGGTTTGTCATAACTGTTCCGATAACGGTATCCTTTTTGAGCTTTCCGTGCTTTTTCATATCGGAAGCGCAGATTGCCATAATGAAATCTCCGTCAACCTCGTTGCCCTTTTCATCAATGCAAAGGCAGCGGTCAGCATCGCCGTCAAAGGCAATTCCCACATCCATGGAGTTATTGAGCACATATTTTCTGAGACTCTCCATATGTGTTGAACCGCAGTTATCATTGATATTGACTCCGTTGGGGTCGGCGTTGAGAATATGGCACTGAGCTCCAAGCTGTTCAAAAAGCATGGGAGCTGTT
>OGWT01002148.1_pt1 | contig 13788 bp, 8 predicted proteins | sample 1576101 | NCBI WGS metagenome assembly OGWT01 (sample SAMEA3541481, study PRJEB24748) | human gut metagenome | biome: human gut; feature: human-associated habitat; material: faeces | place: China | collected 2012 | reverse complement strand
TACCGCAACATCGTCTGGCGTGATCCAATATGCTGTATGCGACATCAGTGATCTCCCTTACGCTGGTTGCAGGTTCTGCAAAGTACCTGTAAATTATCCGGAACACTCAGACCGCCTTTTGCCATGGGGACAATATGATCTACCTGCAAAAAGAGCCGTGTCGGAAATACTTCACCGCAGCCGGCACATACATAGCTGCCGTCATCATTTCTTGCAGCAGCAAAAGCATCTTCCTTTAGTTGCAAGCCAATTTTCGGATACAGTTCAATGATCTTCTGCAGGGGGAACTGTTCGAGATTTCGCAGTTCCGCTTCTGTCTGCGGTTCTGCTGCTGCAATTTCAATGTCTCCGTCCAGCTTGTCCAGTTCCAGATCGATCAGCTTCTTAAAGAAGTACGGGTTGGTATAATACACGGGGAGCAGGCTGCCCTCTTCTGCCCAAAGGCTCTGAATATAGGCGTTTTTTTCGCTTCTACGCATATCTTCGTCGTAGATCTTCTTTGCGATTTCAGAAACATCCAGCTTTTTTCGCTCCATTTCATCGATCGTCACAAACAGAGGTGCAACAGCCTTCTGTGCATAAAACTTCAGCAGATGCTCGATGTCGTTCCGATTGCAGGAGGGAATCATGTTTTCGTCAAAGTAGCTTTGGAAACAATGCTCGGTCATGTCGTCCAGCGTTTCTTCCGGAATGGTTTCACCTTCAATGCCGTAATGCTCCATCAGATTGGGCAGGTCACGGATCAGGCTCTGGTAGGCATTCTGTGTGCTGTTGTATACCAGAATCTGATGATTGCATTCCAGCGTGGACAGCATATACATACCAAGGGGGATCAGCTCGATTGCCGGCGTGCTGTCCAATGCGGACGTATCCACGGCAGCATCTGCCATTCGTGCGAACTCTTCGATCTTTGAAATTGCGATCAGCCGGATCTGCTGCTTTTGGGCCTCGGCAAGGGTCTCTTTTTCGTGATACTCTGCCTCCGTAAGTGTTTCCGGATTTACCCATGCGATTTTATCGTTCCAGTCATCGACAAAGCTGACGATATACGCTTCTTTTGTGCCTCCTGCTTTCAATCCACGCAACGCTCGACCCACCATCTGCGTCATCAGTGTTGTGGAAACGGTGGGGCGTGTCAGAAATACCGTATGGGTCTTTGGCAGGTCTGTTCCCTCTGTGAGGATATTGACGTTGATGAGTACCTGGATTTCTCCATTGCGGTATGCTTCGATTTTACGTTCGTTGTCTGCATTGGAAATGGTGATGCCTGTTATCATATCCTGTACTTCGGAAATGATAAACTCAGATCGGATGCCGTATGCTTTTCCTTTCTCGTTAAAGAGCTTGTTCAGGGCAATGGCGTGGACTTTGTTCAGTGCAAACACAATGGTCTGTCCGTATTTCTCGTAGTTGTGCAGGTATTCCTCCACAATGATGCGGTTTCGTTCTTTGTTGTCCGCAATGTCATTTGCAATATTTTCCGGCAGCGTATCCAGATTCTCAATACTCTTCAACGCCTGGACTCCCAGATGTTCTGTAAACTGTATATTGGTGTTGCAATCAATAAAGGTAGGCGTTGCGAGAATGCCCTTTTTGATGAGGGTGTCCAGATCAGTCTTGTACACAATATCATCTGTAAAGACTTGTTTTAAAGCACCCTGCTCGTCCTCCGAGGTACGGAACGGTGTCGCCGTGAGTCCCAGCAGCTTCATGGATTTCGTGTGATCTGCAACATACTGGATAATTTTCTTGTAGGATTTCGCCACGGCGTGATGTGCCTCGTCGATCACCAGATAGATTTCTTCCCCATTCAGCCAGTTTTTCAGCTTGTCCAGACTGCGGATCATGCTGTCCTTGCTGGCGATAAGAATACGGTCGGTTTTCTGAATATATACGGGCTTATCGTGCATTCCGGAAATGATGCGGTAATTGAAAACCGTGCGGTTTACCATTGTATCGGTATAGGCGTTTCGGGCGAAAGCCTCTGCCGCCTGCTCCAGGAGCAGGTGTCTGTGTGCAAGCCAGAGAATCTTTTTGTTCTGGTCTACTGCATTCCGAAGCAGCCAGTATGCGGCTGTTAGCGTTTTTCCGCCGCCTGTGGGCAAAACGAGCAGGGTACGGAATGGCCCTCTTTTGTCCATGGCATCTAACTTCCGGATCGCCTCTTCCTGATGCTCATAGAGCTGCCGTGGATTCTTTCCCAGTGCCGGGGTGATCGTCTGGGCGTTGATGTTTTCAATCATAATTGGCATATCTGTCAATCTGCCTCCTTTGGCTTTTGGTTGTAATGGCTTGATAAATCTCTCTGAATGCTTCCTCATGCCTTTACAATCCTGCATCTCTTCTTATAACAAGCCACACCATACTTATAAATCGTCTGCACCTCGTCATCTTCCAGAATCGCAGAATAATTCATGCGTTCGATTTGTGCCAGAGCATCTGCACAGCCCTTGTCCATGTCAGCATCTTCGCCGTATTTGACCTCGATGATTATGCCGATTTCATCGTCGGGAATCTTGATGACAATATCACTGTACCCATCACCAGATTCCACATTGGACTTTACGATCCAGTCGTCCCGGTAGGAGAGCAGACCGAGGAGAATCCCGTGATAGAAATTCTCTTTTTTCGCAGCCTTTACATAAGTATCACGAATGCTGATGGTTTTCCTGAGAAAGGCGGTAAACTGTTTCTGTGCCTCTTCTGCATTGCCGACTGCAAACGCCTGGCAGAGCGTATTCAAGGTGGAGGAGTCTTTCCGGCTGAAATCCTTGAACCATTCGTAGATCTGCTTTTGGAAAATTTTTCGTATTTCAAGATTCGGGATTGCCAGTTCATAGGTGTCATTTCCTAAGCTGCGTTTCTGTGTGAGGTATCCCGTCATAAAAAGCGTGCTCCAGATGTTCTCAATCGATGTGTACAGTTCAGAATAAGTCAACTCCGGATGAATTTCTTTTACCACCGTATCGCCTGCAATCAGCGATTCAATTTCGGATTTCGTGGTGGAGTTCGCCATTTCAATGAACTTGCGAATAATATCATTGCCGCTGGAATTGATCCAGAACGCCTGCGGTGACTTGTCCGACTCAAATCGAAGGCGGCTGCAGTAATTCAACACGTCCCAGGGGCAGTAAATCTCTGTCTTGCCAAACGAGTACCCGTCATACCAGTCCTTTGCAGTGGAATAGTAGTCTGACACACCGTAGTAATCCAGCATTTCTTTGACTTCGGCGTCTGTAAATCCGAAATACTGCGAGAACAGATCGTCTGTTATGGTGAACGTAGAGAAATTATTCAGACCGGTAAAGATACTTTCTTTGGAGATTCGTAGACAGCCGGTTACAACGGCGAATTCTGTGTTGTCGTTGGTTTTTAAAGCTCCTCCGAGAAATGTCCGGATAAAGCCGACCATGTCATTGTAGTAACCATTCAAAAATGCCTTATCCAAAGGAACATCATATTCGTCAACGAGCAATATGACTTTTCGATTGTAATGCTTACACAGCAGGCTTGTTAGAATAGCTAAGCTGTCTGTGATATCCATCGGCTCTAAAATACAGTTCATTAGTTTCAGAAGATACTTTTTTTCTGATTCTTCTAACTTGTCGCTGTTTTTCAAATATGAATGACGTATTGCCTCAGCTGACATAATTGCACGGATTCTTGCTTTTGCATCTTCAAAGCTATTCCCAGCCGCACCCTTTAAGCTGATAAATACAACGGGGTATTTGTTCTGATGCTTTGCACAGATGTCAGAATGTCTGCTGATGGCAAGCCCCTCAAACAGCGATGCGTCCTGTCCGATCTCAAAGAATGTTTTCAGCGTGTCCATGGTCAGCGTTTTGCCGAATCGCCGGGGACGGGTAAACAGATTTGCATCTCCATGATTCCGAAGCAGGTCTGCAATGATTTCTGTCTTGTCGACATAGTACATATCGTTTCTGCGAAGCTTTTCAAAATTTTCAACGCCGATGGGGAGCATTTTTCTTTCGGAACGCATGGTGTAACTCCTTTCCTAGTTTACCGATTTCTCACTTGTATTTATTATATCATGAACTAGCGTGAAAATCAACTGAAATGCAGGAACAGTAAGAAAAAAGCCTGCTCCGAGCAGGCTTTCTCCATGTATCACTATCCCTTAATACTTGTCATCATAAGGCAAAATGGGGAATTCTCCGGTTTCTGTGACCTCAGAGTACTCTTGTATTTCTGTGTTCACTTTCAGAGTGTTTAGGAAACCGTTATCTATGTCCACTCTTGTATTTGTTATACTGCTCTTCAGTGATGTCAGCAGTCTTTAAGGCGGATTCCAAGTCAAAACCCATATTTGCAACTAATCTGTCAACAACAGCAACTGCCTTTTTTATACTGCCTTCCTCAATGCCTTTTTTAAAGCCTCTTCTCTCTGAATTTGTAAGGGCAGAACGCTCATCCATAATTGCTTTCTCACGCATTTCGGCTTCATATCTTGTCTTTTCATCAGCACTCATTTCTCTGATGGTGAAAATGATGTCGTGAATATCTTTTACATTTGTTGTAGACTCAATCATTTCAAGATCGCCCTCCGTTTCTGCATTAATTAAATCAAGCTAAGCTACCACTGGTTTATTCCAACAAGCCATCCACCGAACCACACTTCATTCCTCACTCCCAGAATGCGATCATTTGTTCGATGCTGTATGCAATCTCCGGATATTCATAGTGGAACTCGGTGTAGCGGAACATCTGGTTGACGCACTGCAGTCCGCTGACCACAAGCGCCCATACCATCGCAAAACAGAGCAGCCCCTTGATAATTTTCTGAACCAGAGCATTGTCTGTCTTTTGGTACAGGAAGAAAATAATTGCAAATGCGCCCAGTACTGCCTCCCAGGAGAAATCCAACATATACCGCACGGCATAGCCGCTTTCCCAGACAGACGCAATGATGATGATCGGCATCAGCACGCAGGGAAGTCCGATGTAAGCCAGAGACTGCGCTCTTGCGGTGCGATTGGGGAGCTGTTTCCACGCTTTTCCGGCAAGCAGATATGCAAATACCGGCAGCGCCAGGGTGAACAAGCCCGATGTATTCGCCGTGGATAAAAAGTCGTTGTGGAAAAAGCCGTTCACATTCATATCCTGGAATTCAGCGTGAACGAACGGGTATTTTGCGGAGAAGACCGGAATATTGAACAGGTAGTTATAAAGCGCCTCCCAGACAAAGCCTGTGTGATACTGGGACTTTGTGAAGTCGTTGATAGTAAGAGAGTACTGGATGCCGAAATCGAAGGGCGATCCGAACCGGGCGTAGTTGTACCACATCTGTACACCTGCCAGACAGAGCATCGGAAGGAAAGCGCAAACGAGATACCGAACCCCGTTCTTGGCAAATGTCTGTCCCTGCGCAAGCTCGTTTCCCTTTCGGAATCTGAACGCTGCCATGAGCAGGAATACCGCTGCGCAGACGCAGTAAACGGCTAACGTCGGTCGGCAGAGTACCGAAAGCGCCAACAGGAAAGAGGCGACCGCCGTTCGCCAGAAAGAGATTTTTCCGGACCCAATGACGTTGGAGCGGATCAGGAAGAATGCGCCCCAGGTGAGACAAGCAAACCCGGCAGAAATGGCGGCCTCATAGAAATTCGGTCTGCCGATGCTGAACCAGATGCCGCTGATAATTTGCAGCAGGAGCAGGCAGGTCAGTGCAATGCCGGTGGGCAGCTTCGGGAACCACTTTTTCAGGAATGCAAAAAAGACCATGGACAGCCCAGCCATGCCAATGCAGGAGAACAGCAGGACTGCCACCGTGCTGGAAAAATAGTACCCTGTAATCAGATGATACGGCAGGAACAGCAAAACGACTGGTGCGATGCCGTAGTAGGAATAATAGTGATGGTTGTAATAGACGTGATCCCAGAGGACGTAAGCATCACTGGAATCTCTGGCATTTTTGTCATATGGATTTTCCAGTGCATTCAGCTCGGCAGACGGCTCTTCCAGCAGGTGGACCTGCTTGTTTTCAAAGGCATCTACCAGCTCCTGCGTCATCTGGTTTCCCTCTGTCAGCTGAAATTCATGTGACCAGCCAGCATCGCCGAGCTTGTATCCCATGGAGAAGAATACGATGAGACAAAAGCCCACTGTGATTATAATTGCCGCATTGCGGGAGAATTTGCGGTTTTCACCGAATCCCTTTTGCAGAACCGGGGCATTCATGACAGCATAAATAAAAATCGGAATCAGCAGCAGGAGCAGGACACGTGGAATGGAAATGTCAATGGGCATTGTCTGATTCAGCGTCACACTGTTCAGCGTGATCGTGGCATCATCGACCGGAGTGAGCTTGATCCGCATGGCTTCGACTGCTCCGGAAAAGTTACAGGCGGTGAAATCCGATTTTGCCCGCTTGTTTACCAGCTTTTTCTGCACAATGTCATAGCGGTAGTCCTTCGACTGAGTCGCATCGGTGATATCCACCTTCAGAAGCGCCTCTTTTCCGCCGGCGGCAAAGGATACGTCCGTGTCGATGGTTCCGACCTCCTGCTGGATTCCCGTAAAGGTCAGCACCATTTCGGTTTCGCCGGAAACCGTGATCGTGCCGTCATCGTTTCGAGTTCCGTTGCCCTCCAGCAGCGCATCGGAAAGCTGCAGCTCGGATTTGGGATAATCCCCGAAACAAAGCCGATAGGTAGGCGCCTGGAACAGTGTCAATTCCAGTACCAGGACGACGAGAACTGCTTTCGCTGAGAATTTCAGCACGGAGGAAGGATGCTTTTTGTGCTGTACGCACAGCAGCCATTCCAAAAAGACAAACAACGCCATGAAGAAATATGCGCTGTGAAATGCTCCGAAATCGACGAGCGAAAAGATGTCCAGATAAGCCGGGATAAGCAATGCACCGGCGATGCAGCGTGAAACGATCCGCAAGGCCTTTTCCAGCTGCGGATATTTCTCCTGCTTTTGCAGAATTTCTTTCAGAAAACACGCCGAAGCGAAAACAGCGCATAGAAATGCAATCAGAAATAGAATCATTGTGATACCGCCTTCTTAAAAATACAAGTCTTAATATTTCTTTTCATACTTCATAAACCCATATCGTTATGAGAATCCGGCAGCATTCTATGTGCTTTCCAGATGTGTTTCAAAACACGCTCCGCCCAGAAATATTCCGTGCATAATCGGTCACCCCTCTTTTGAATTCGTACGTAAATTGTTGTAAAATCTCATTGCCGTACCTATTATAGCACAATATCGGTAAAAAGGCAACCATGATATTGGAAGAATAAAACAAAAGAGCCGAAAAGCGTCATGCAAATCTCAAATTTCTTACAGCAGTTTCAGCATCTAAGTAAATTTGACAGCATATTGCTTGATGTGATATAATTAACAGGTCGGCTTCTTCCGTCAGGAAGGAGGTGGTATGTTTAATGCTATATTACATAATATCTCTCTTAATTTCTGTTGTAGCAGATGGGATTTTATATCTCTTCTACAAGTGGCTGAGCAGGAAGTAGTCCGACAACAGCACAACACTTTGCCTGATTCTTGTATGAGATAAGGCAAAAGCCCCCAGAGGTCGCAACTCTGGGGGCTTTCTTTTTGTGTGTGGTATGATGCCACTACATAATATCTCTTTCATTCTTATTTTAGCACAATTGCAGTACCTTGTCAAGACCTTTTTCCGATAGAAAAGTTGCCTGCAGTCGGAACAAAGTACGACTGCGAATAAAGAAGTTAGCTGATTTTGAAAATCACTTTTCAAAGTTCCACTATTTCAAACTGACAAGTGTGTTTCTTACTCTTCTTATCATAATTCACGCCAACAAACAGCACTTTTCCATGATAATCCTTCAAACAGCGAATATAATTTCGGTCTTTGATCTGTTCCAGTGCAATGCCGGTACTTTGATTCCATTTCAGTTCCACGATCATTGCCGGGTTATGGTTGCCGGTTCTCGGTATAAATACCAGATCCGCAAAGCCCTCTCCGCCCTGCAATTCCCGATAAATTGCATAGCTGTCTTGTGCGGAATAATATGCCAGACTCAATACACAAGCCAGCGAATTTTCATCGTTGTATTGAATCACAGAACAGTTATCACAGTGAACTTCCTGAAGCATTTCCGCCACCTTTTCCGTATTCTGTGCCAGCGTCAATTGCAGCAGCTTGTCGGAACGATGGATGGCATTGTTGACCGTCTGGAACTCTTGCCCCTGGATGGAATTGAGAAATTCCTGCCGCACTTCCTTGTTGGGAATCCAGGCAGTTTTTGTATCGAAGTCGTAAGTCAGATACCCAAGATGCACCAGCAAAGTCAGAATATCGTCTGCAGTTTCAAAAGTACACATATCGTTCTGAAATGTTTTCGTATTGATGGAAATATGCTCTCCGGCAATCATCCGAATGATCTTATCCCGCAAGCCGTTCTCATTGCGGACGATGTACATTTTCAGAGCCTCATAGGTCTCTGTCTGTGTCCAGTAGCTGTCGAAAATCTGTTCACTCATCGCCTCTGCCACAGACTTTGGGTTATAAATCGAAATGCCGTTGATGTTATATCCATCATACCATTGTTTCGTTTGTTCAAAAGACATATGATAACGCTCACAAAGCTGCCGAACTTCTTCTTCCGTAAAGCCAGTAAACTCTGCCAATCGCTTTTGATTGGTCATAGCGTATTCCTTGAACATATTCAGTGCAGAATGTTGACCGTATTTCTTGATTGGGAGAATGCCTGTCATATAGGCAAGTGCCACATAGGGCTGTCCTTTCAGCAGATCCCGCAGAAAATCCAGGTATTCTTTCTGAGCAGTTGCATTGTCCCGATGCACCCGGAAAATGGAATCCCACTCATCAATGATAAAGATAAACTTTTCCCGTTTCTGCGAAAAAATATCTTTTAATGTCCTTACCAAGTCTGTCTCGTCAAACAACGTAACATCCGGCATTTCCATTTTTACATCAAACAACAATTCCTTCGTTAAGCGTGCTACCATGTCTTTTATCACAGGATATTTGCTGATAAACTGCTGGATATCGATGTGAATCACATTATACCGGTTCAGGTGCTTTTCAAAATCCGGTGTCTGTGCGATCTGAAACTTGGAAAATAATTCTCTCGAATCGCAGCCCTTGCTGTAATAAGCCGTCAGCATATTCTCTGCCATCGATTTCCCGAATCTTCTGGGACGGCTGACGCAGATCTCCTTGTTTTCTCCAAACAAACATTTATTGGTGAAAGAAATCAACATGGTCTTATCCACATAAATTTCAGAATAAGTAACCGTAGAGTAAAACAAATCATTTCCCGGGTTCAGATAGATTCCCATGATGCAGCACCTCCGTTTTTTCTTAGTATATCATAAATTTGCGGGGAAATCAAGGGAATGATGTCTGTGCATCTACGCAGTTCATTGTGTTCATGCTGGAAACGATTCTCATGACATTACAGGAAGCGGTGTTTGTCAGCGACCAAGATAGCGACCAAGTCAGCAATCAAGTCAAGCAACTGCTGAAAGCTCCCGGGTACTCAAAAATGCGATAAAACCTCCAAAGCAGTGTACCATAGAAAAGACACTGCGATGGAGGTTTTACTTATGGAAAAAAGGCGCTGCCTATTTCAAAAATCCCAACAACTGGCACAAACTGCCCGCTTTCCACTTGCCATTTTACTTGCCATTTACCCGTATTTACTTGCCATTTTGGGAAAAAACCTGTTTTTCGCAAAACACCCCAGGTAACGAAAAAAGGCTGAATTACGAGCTTTTTTCGTAATTCAGCCTTCTGTAATTGGTCGAGGTGACAAGATTCGAACTTGCGACCCCTACGTCCCGAACGTAGTGCTCTACCAAACTGAGCCACACCTCGATTGGCGACTCATATAGTATAGCACATTTCCGGACGCTTGTAAAGCTTTTTTCGACACTTTCAAAAAAAAGAAAGTTTTTCTTTTGAAATCTTTGCAAAATAAAATGGATATCTTTGATTTTAGAACAAGCCGCAAATAAAAACAGCCAACAAAAAAGCGGCATCTCTGCCGCCTTTTGTCTGAATGCAGAAAAATCCCGGAGAATTTACTGCGTTTTTGCTTGATTGGAGCGAACGGCGCTGACAACTGCATAGCTGTGTGCCGGCAGAATGACAGCATCGCCGTCACAGATGCCGCTGATTACTGTGCTGAACGCATACTTCTCAAAGCACTTGTCCCGGAGAGAGACCATGGCAGTCTCATCGCTGCGGTTCATCAGCACAACAGCGCTGGAACCGTTCTGCAGAATGTATCGTGCAAAGCCCAGCACCTTTTCCTCCAGTACCAGGAACTCCATAGCGCCCTCTGCAAAAGCCGGATGCTCCCGGCGGATCTTCGCCATCTGACGGGTGTATTCCACCAGTTCCGTATCCTCATTGCCCCACGGATAGCAGCGGCGGTTGAACGGGTCTTTCCAGCCCTGCAAGCCAGCCTCGTCTCCGTAGTAAATGCTGGGGACGCCGGGCAGGAAGAACTGGAGTACCATGGCGCCCTTGAGCAGAGCCTTGCCACGGTTGTACTCGTCCGGGGACAGCTCGTTGGATGCCATCCAGTCCTTGCTCTTGTCGTCGCAGGGCTGACCGCCGAAACGGTTGATGGCACGCTCGATGTCGTGGGTGGAGACAAAGTTCATCAGCACATCCACCGTGCATTTCGGATAATTTTCCAGGATCACCATAATGCGGTCCCGGAATGTGGTGGCAGCCTCACCCTTCATGTAGGCGATGATCGCCTCACGGAACGGATAGTTCATTACGCTGTCCAGCTGGTCGCCCAGGAGATAGCGCCGCTTGACGCCGTAAGCCTCCTTGTTGGACGCATCCTCCCAGACCTCGCCGATGACGATTTTTTCCTCATCATACTTCTTGACGCAGGTGCGCAGATTGTCCAGGAACTCGTCCGGCAGCTCATCTGCCACGTCCAGACGGTATCCGGCGGCGCCTAGGTTCATCCAGTAGTCCAGTACGCCGTCGTCGCCGCAGATGTACTTGGTGTAGCTGGGGTTGTTCTCGTCCACATTCGGCAGGGTGTCGATGCCCCACCAGGACTCGTACTCCTTGTTGCCCCAGAAGTGATACCAGGAGTAATACGGGCTGTTCTCGGACTGATAAGCGCCGGGCGTGTTGTAGCGTCCGAACTTGTTGAAATAGATGCTGTCTGCGCCGGTGTGGGAGAATACGCCGTCCAGAATGACGGAGATGCCCCGTACCTTTGCCGCCTTACACAGCTCCCGGAAGTCCTCGTTGGTACCCAGCAGTGGGTCTACATTCCGGTAGTTTGCGGTGTTATAACGGTGATTCTCGTGGGATTCGAAGATCGGGTTCAGATAGATGCAGGTGACACCCAGGTCTTTCAGATAGTCCAGCTTGCTGCGGATGCCGTCCAGGTCGCCGCCGAAATAGTCGTTGTTCCAGACGTGACCATTCTGGTCGGGCTTGTAGTAGGGGAGTTCTCCCCATTCCCGCATCACGCGGTCAGAGGGCACATTGTCATGCATTTTGCCGCTGCTGCAAAAGCGGTCGGGGAAGATCTGATACATCACGCCGCCCTTGAGGAACTGGGGTGTCTGATAGTCCTCGTTGTAGACTGTCAGCTGGAACATTTCTCCCTGATCCAGTGTGCCGTGGCAGGCATCGCCCCGCTTGATATAGTGCCGCACACCGTTGGAGGTGTAGGAGAAATAGTAGTAGTGTACGCCGGAGTACTTGGGAATGAGATCTGTGGTGTATGTGACATAGCCGTTTTCGTGTTCTTTCACGTTCATCGGCAGAAAACGTTCCTTGAAGCCGGTGCGGAAAACCACCAGCACCGGAGAAAAGTCCAGCGGCGTTTCTTCCGGCAGGCGAATGGTGAACTGACAGCTCTGGTTTCTGGCAATGGCACCGAAGTGCGACTTATACGCCGAATCCCAGCTGTTGTAAAAATAACGCATACAGAGATGCTCCTTTCTTTGTGAAGTGAGAATATGCAAATTGTAATTTCGCGGACACCGCACAACCCGTTCATTCAAGAAAACGGAGCAGGGTTTGTGCTGCTCCGTTTTCGTCAGATTATATCAGTTCCGGGAGAGATTCCCCAGTCCTCAGATATTCCAAATATCCTTTGCGTACTCGTTTACAGCACGGTCTGCGGAGAAGATGCCTGCGTTGGCAATGTTGTGCAGGGACATCTTGGTCCATGTGTCCTTGTCGGTGTACAGCTTGGAACTGTGTTCCTGTACCTGACAATAGCTGTCGAAGTCTGCCAGAACCATGTACGGATCCAGTGTCCGCAGAGAGTCTGCCACTTCAGTGAACTTGCAGCCGTTGATGCCGGCATACATGCGGTCGATACAGCTCTTGATGACCGGATTGTTGTTGTAATAGTCCTCCGGACGATAGCCGCGGGCCTTGAGGGTGTTGACTTCCTCGGTCTTCATGCCGAAGATGAGGATATTTTCCGGACCAACTGCATCGCCAATTTCGATGTTTGCACCGTCCAGTGTACCCAGTGTAATGGCACCGTTCAGCATCAGCTTCATGTTGCCGGTACCGGAAGCCTCTGTGCCTGCCAGAGAGATCTGCTCGGAGATGTCGCAGGCCGGCATCAGCAGTTCAGACATGGTAACACAGTAGTTTTCGAGGAAGTATACAGACAGCTTGTCGGAAATGCGGGGGTTCTTGCGGATCTCCTCGGACAGAGCCCAGATCATCTTAATGATCTGCTTTGCCAGATAGTAGCCCGGAGCAGCCTTTGCGGCGAAGATGTAGGTCTTGGGAGTAAAGTCCATATCCGGATTTTCCAGCAGGGCGTTGTACTGTGCCAGAATGTGCAGAGCATTCAGGTGCTGCCGCTTGTATTCGTGCAGACGCTTTACCTGAGCATCGAAAATGCTGTCGGTGTCCAGAACCAGACCGCTCTTTTTCTTGACATACTTGGCGAAACGCTGCTTGTTTTCCTTCTTGATCTTCCGCAGCTGTTCCAGAACGGCCTTGTCGTCTGCGAAAACGTCCAGCTTCTTCAGCTCGCTGCCGTCTTTCAGGAAGCCGTCGCCGATCTTGTCACGCAGCAGCTGGGTCAGACCCGGATTGGACTGATACAGCCATCTCCGGTATGCGATACCGTTGGTGACATTCTTGAACTTGTTCGGCGTATCCAGATATTCTTCGTGGAATACGCTGTCCTTGATGATCTCCGAGTGCAGCTTGGAAACGCCGTTGACACTGTGAGAAGCCATGACGCACAGGGTAGCCATGTGGATCTGGTTGTCCTTGATGATAGACATGCGGGTGGTCTTTGCACTGTCGCCGCCGTTGCGTTCCATCAGACCGGTACAGTAGCGGTTGTTGATCTCCACGATGATCTGGAAGATACGCGGCACGATCTGCTTGACCAGATTCACGTCCCACTTTTCCAGAGCCTCTGCCATAACGGTGTGGTTGGTGTAGGCAAAGGTGTTGGTGACGATGTGCCATGCGCGATCCCATGTATAGCCGCAGTCGTCCAGCAGCACACGCATCAGTTCCGGAATTGCCAGTGTCGGGTGTGTGTCGTTGATGTGGATCGCTACCTTTTCGTGCAGGTTTTCCAGTGTGCCGTATACGTTCATGTGGTGGTTTACGATATCACCGATGGCTGCGGCGCACAGGAAATACTGCTGGCGCAGACGCAGGGACTTGCCCTCCAGGTGGTTGTCGTTCGGGTACAGCACCTTGGAGATCGCATTTGCCATGGAGTTCCGGGACAGTGCCTGTTCATAGTTGCCCTCGTTGAATTCCTTCATGTCAAAGCTGGGTGCCTG
>OGWT01002146.1_pt1 | contig 13789 bp, 9 predicted proteins | sample 1576101 | NCBI WGS metagenome assembly OGWT01 (sample SAMEA3541481, study PRJEB24748) | human gut metagenome | biome: human gut; feature: human-associated habitat; material: faeces | place: China | collected 2012 | reverse complement strand
CCGAGGGAGAGAGTGATTCAACAGCATGCTGGGCAAACCTTGATCTTACAAAGGTTGAGAACGGTACATTCGGATTCCAGGATGGCGACCGTGAAGGTTTTGTAAATGCTCTTGCAGCAGTTCTCAGAGGCTTGACAGTGCCGCTTACAAGCGGACTTCTTGCAGTTGATTTTACTAACGAAGTTAAGGTTCCCAATGTAACTTATGGTATATATGAAAACCTTCTTCCTGTTCTTGAGGCTCTTGATATTGAAGGCCTCATGACTTCAAAGGAATATACAGATAACTTCAATGCAACAGAAGGCAACGCAAAGGGCGATGCAGCAATTCTTCCCATTCTTAACCCAATCTTTGATCTTGTTGAGAATAAGCTTTCAGCAGCACCCCTTTCAACACTTGTTGATCTTCTTCCCAAACTTGCACATGTTCTTAACGATAATATCCTCAATGATCAGCTTCAGCTTATCATTGCTAACAACCTTGGTATGATCGGCTCCTTTGCAGGTGATATGCTTGCAGGTCTTAAGATTGAACCTTCAATGATCATCGGTCTCGTTAACAGCCTTCTTGGCAATCTTCAGATTGGAGATGTTACACTTAGCCTTAAGCTTTCAGATCCTGACTGGGTACTTCTTGCATCAACAGCAAAGCCCGTTGTTAAGGATAGTGTTACTGCTGACAACGATTACCGTGTAGGCTTTGAGACAAATAAGAGCGATGCATTCCTTGTAACATTCCGTTATCTCTTCGAGAATATTACAGAGGCAAATAACTTTGCATCTATTAAGAAAGCAATTTCCTCTCTTGTAACAGATCCCAGCATCACACAGGTTATTGATCAGGTTCTCGGTTCAATTGCAGGACTTAGTGCTGATCAGGCACTTGTAATGATTTGTGATCTTCTCGGAGTTCCTCAGGTTGAAGAACCCACAGAACCCACTGATCCTACAACACCCACAGAGCCCGGTACAGACGACGGAAATGTTACACCTCCTGCAAACGGCGACACAATGATGATCGGCGCATTTGCAGCAGTAGCAGTACTTGCCGGTGCAGCTCTGGTAATTACTAAAAAGAGAAAGTAATTAATAAATAGGCTTTCTTCATTTCACTTCTTTCACATATAAAACAGCTAAGCGAGCACCTGCTATCCCTCTTTACTTTTGGATAGCAGGTGTTTCGCTTTGCTTTTTTGATGTGTTTTTAAAATTATCTGAAAAATGTGAAGAAAACTATTGATTTTTTACTTTGTATAAGGTATTATTCAGTTGTACCAAATTAAAACCGAATATCGGCTTGTTTCAGAGGTTGAGAGTAAAGCTAAATTCCCCAAAGACTGGGGTGTTTTTGCTTTGCTCTTTTTTATTTTGAAAAGGGAGTGGGAAAATGGTAGATGTAGCAGTTATCGGATGCGGAGTTATCGGCGCAGCGGTGGCTATGGAGCTTGCAAAACGTCAGGTTTCCGTTGTAGTCCTTGAAAAGAACAATGATGTTGCAATGGGTACTACAAAAGCCAACAGCGCAATTCTTCACGCAGGCTATGACCCGGAACCGGGCACGCTTATGGCAAGACTCAATGTAAGAGGTGTAGAGCTTGCAAAGGAGATTTGTGAAAATCTCGATGTTCACAGAAAGCAGATAGGAAGTCTTGTACTTGCCTTTACCGATGAGGAAGTACCTCATGTTGAAAAGCTTTATGAAAACGCAAAGGCAAACGGTGTTCCCGGAGCAAAGATCATAAGCGGTGAAGAGGTAGCAAAAATGGAGCCTAACCTCTCTCCCGTAAAATGTGCTCTTTATGCTCCTTCAGCTGCGATTGTAAATCCTTGGGAATTTGCAATTGCAATGGCTGAAAACGCAGTGGAAAACGGAGCCGAGGTAAGACTTAACAGCCCCGTTACCGCAATAGAGAAAACCGCAAACGGCTGGCTTTTAAAAACTCCCACCGGAGATGTTGAGGCAAAATATGTTGTAAATGCAGCGGGAGTCAATGCAGGAGAAGTTCATGAAATGGTTGCAGAAGAGAACTTCAAGACCATCCCCTGCCGTGGAGAATATTACCTCCTTGATAAAACCGAGGGTACAAGAGTAAATCATGTTATTTTCCAGTGTCCCTCAAAGGTAGGTAAAGGTGTTCTTGTTTCTCCCACAGTTCACGGAAATCTTATCGTAGGTCCTAACGCCGAGGATGTTGATTCCGTAGCCAATACAGCAGCAGGCCTTGCCTTTGTTGCTGAAATGGCTAAAAAGAGCGTTCCCTCAATTAATTTCAGAGAGAATATAAGAAACTTTGCCGGTGTACGTGCAAATACTGATCAGTCAGATTTTGTAATAGAAATGGCAGCTGACGGATTCCTCGATCTTGCAGGAATGAAGAGTCCCGGACTTTCAGCAGCAGCGGCTGTCGGTGAAGAGGCTGTAAAGCTTCTTGAGGAAGCAGGACTTTCAGCTCCTAAAAAGGAAAACCCCGTTACAAAGCGTCGTAAGATCAGATTCAAGGAGCTTTCAGCTGAGGAAAAGGCTGAGCTTGTAAAGAAGAATCCCACATACGGCAGAGTTATCTGCCGCTGCGAAACCATAACAGAAGGCGAAATTATAGATGCCTGCCATGAAATCATTCCTCCCTGCAGCATTGACGGAGTAAAACGTCGTGCAGGCAGCGGAATGGGCAGATGTCAGGGCGGATTCTGCGGACCGAGAGTTCTCGAAATTCTTGCAAGGGAGCTTAAAAAGGATCCCGAAGAGATAATGCAGGACGGCGCAGGCACAGTAATTCTTACAGGCAGAACAAAAGAGGGAGGCGAGAGATGATGAACGAACAGCTTTATGATGTAGCAGTTATCGGCGGAGGCCCCGCAGGTCTTGCGGCAGCTTTAAAGGCGAGGGAAAACGGAGCTGAGAAGGTTCTCATTCTCGAGCGTGACAAGGAGGCCGGAGGTATACTCAATCAGTGTATACATAACGGCTTTGGACTTCACTATTTTAAGGAAGAGCTTACAGGCCCCGAATATGCGGGCAGATTTGTGGCACAGCTTGAGGGCAGCGGCATTGAGCTTTGGCTTGATACAATGGTTCTTGACCTTAATGCTGAAACTCATGAAATCCATGCAGTAAGCGGAAAATACGGTTACTGTCTTATAAAGGCAAAGGCAATTGTTTTGGCAATGGGCTGCCGTGAGCGTACAAGAGGCGCAATCGGTATTCCAGGAACACGTCCCGCCGGCGTATTTACAGCAGGTACTGCTCAGAGATACGTCAATATGGAAGGCTATATGGTGGGCAAAAAGGTGCTCATCTTAGGTTCCGGTGATATCGGACTTATTATGGCAAGAAGAATGACCCTTGAGGGAGCAAAGGTTCTTGCCTGCGTTGAGGTTATGCCCTATTCCGGCGGACTTAACAGAAATATTGTACAGTGCCTTCAGGACTATAATATACCCCTTTATCTTTCTCATACAATTATCGACATTCAGGGTAAGGACAGAGTTGAAAAGGCAATAGTCGCAAAGGTTGACGAAAACAGAAGACCTATTCCCGGTACGGAAATGGAGTTTGACTGCGATACAATTCTTCTTTCTGTCGGACTTATCCCTGAAAACGAGCTTACAAGAGGAGCGGGCATTACAATTGACCGCCGCACAAACGGAGCAATTGTATTTGAGAACATGGAAACTCAGGCAGAGGGAATTTTTGCTTGCGGAAACGTTGTTCATGTCCATGACCTTGTTGACTATGTTACAGCTGAAAGCTCCCGTGCAGGAGCAGCTGCTGCCGAGTATGCCTGCGGCAAGCGCAGAGGCGGCAGAATTATAGAAGTTTCAAACGGCGACGGAGTAGGATATACCGTTCCTCAGAGAATTCGTGTTGAAGCTGTGGAAAAGTCTGCCGAACTTTTCTTCCGTGTACGCAATGTTTATAGTGGAGATCTCCGCATTGTGGTAAAGGACGGCGACAAAACCGTGGCTTCCTATAAGCGAGAGCATCTTGCCCCCGGTGAAATGGAGCATATCACTCTTCCCAAGGTAATTCTTGATAAGGTACAGGGAGATATTACAGTAAGCGTTGAGGAGGCTAAGTGATGAAAGAGTTAATTTGCATTGTATGTCCCAAGGGATGTCACCTCAAGGTTGATGAAGAAAACGGATATGCCGTTACAGGCAACACCTGTCTTAAAGGTGAGGAATACGGTAAAAATGAGCTGCTCAATCCCATGAGAGTTGTTACAAGCACCGTAAAGACAGAGGGCGGAGCTTATCCGAGATGCAGTGTTAAAACTGCCGGCTCCATACCCAAAGGAAAGATTTTTGAGGTAATGGAAGCTCTCAATTCAGTGACACTTAAAGCGCCTGTAAAAACAGGTGATATAGTAATAAAGGACGTCTGCGGTACAGGCGTGGATGTTGTAGCAACCAGGAATCTTTGATGAGAAAAAATAAATGAGGAAATCAGAAAAACCGTCCGAAAGGACGGTTTTTGCTTTTAAAGAAGATTCCGATGTAAAATGTGGATTTATATATTTGTTGTTTGCCGTGGGCTCTTGTGTGTATTAACCGTAAGGAACAACTATATAAGCACTTGCGGCGGACAAATTTGTGTTGATAACTTTATAGATAAACTAAGGACTGCGAAATTTCGCAGTCCTTTCATATATATTCATACGGAATTTATACGGCTTTTTATTCTTATGTTTTGATTACACTTTCTTCAATTTCTTTTGCACGGTTCAAAAAAGCATATGGAACAAAGAAACGGACACTTTCCACCATTGGATCGGATATTGCTGCTTTGCAGCCGTCCATTACACAATGAGTTTTGTAAGGTATATTTTCGCTTGTTAAAGCGTTTTTGAGTATTCCTCCGTAAACAGAGCCTTTTTCGGTTAAAAAGCAAAAATCCACATCCTCTGCTTTTCTAAGCTTTTCACTTTGACAGAAATCGCATCTGTCGCTGTCAAAAAGAAGCTTGCAGTTTTCGCAGTAATACATGAAAACTCTCCTTTCAAAGCCGTAAACTTCCCCATGAAAATCAGAAAATCAACGCTTTTCAAGAGTGGAGAAAGGAAACTCCAAAAGGGATTCAGGCATAATGAATTTTACAAAGCTTACCGGTGTATCATCACCCTTTTCGTAAATCCACCTTGTAAGCTCAATAACACTAGTGCTGTTCCCTAAGGGCAAATTTTTAATCTCATGTTCTTCAGCTTCACGTATATAAATAGTCTGCTGGATTTTGTCAATTTTAATATCGCTTTCCAAAATGGCATGGGCAACCGATGAAGAAGAATCAATGCTCTTTACGATATTGTAAAGCTTGTCTACAAAAAAGCTGTCCTCAATTGCAACGGCTAAATTGTCAGCATACCTGAGCCTTTTGATGTGGTGTACCCAAAAGTCATCTGCCCAAAGACTAAGCTCTTTATCTGTGGCGGGACAGGGTTCATTTTTTACTATGATGCTGTCACTTTTGATGCCCATTCTATCGAGAAAATAAGTAAGGGAAATAAGTGGCTCAAATCCTGCGGTACGGCTCATAGGCGAAACAAATGTGCCAATACCTCTGCGCTTTATTATTCTTCCCTCATATTCAAGGTCACTCAGAGCTGCTCTTACAGTGGCTCTTCCTACGCCGTAGATTTCCATAAGCTCCTTTTCTGTGGGCAGCTGTGAATCCGGAAGAAACTTCTCGGCGGCAATTTCTTTCAGGATACTTTCTTTAACCTGTATGTAAAGAGGTATGGGGCTGTTCTTGTTTACCATGTTTATTCCTCCTTAGATATAACTTAAATATATCCGAATGAATGTATAGATGTACGAACATATAAAATGCATATTGAATAAAAATTTTTATTTGTTCGCAAATGTTCTGTTGACAAAAGTATACAAAATTGTTAGACTGATGTCAAGATGTACGGACAACTAAGGAAAATTTTTGTCATTCAGTGAATATTTTTTTGAAACGGTGTGATGAAATTCATGGCAGAAAGAATAGAAAAGGTTCAGAAGGCCCTTATTCGTAAGGGCTTTAAAGAGGTTTATGCCAGACAGTGGCGTCAGTCTGTCATTCTCGAGGGAGAGATGGACGACTGGAAGCAAATTGTAAAAGCGGGAAAAGCTGCGGCTAAGTTCGGATACAAGGGTGTTGTAAACGAAATCAAGCTTAAGGGCTATACCGCTCCGCCTCTGAGAGTTCCTGATGTTCAGGACGGAGCTCTTGAGGGCAAACGTCCCGACGTTATGATAATCGGCGGCGGCGTCACAGGCTGTGCAATTGCAAGAGAACTTACAAAGTATAATCTCACAATTCTCCTTGCTGATAAGGAAAGCGACGTTGCTATGCACGCTTCTTCCCGAAACGACGGAATGATACATCCCGGCATTGCATCCCATGCGGGCACTCTCAGGGGAGAGATGAACGTAAAGGGCAATGCAATGTACACCCAGCTTTGCAAGGAACTTGATATTCCCTTTAAGCGTTACGGAAATCTTATTCTTTATTCCGACCACGTTTTCGGAGTAGCTGCTGAGCCGGTACTTGCCGAAAGAGCCAGAAAACTTGGCATAGAGGGCGGAAAGATTTCAAGGGAATACCTTCATCAGATAGAGCCCAATATTACCGATAGAGCTCTTGGCGCTTTTATATATCCCTCCTCAGGTGTGCTTTCCCCTTATAAGCTCACTGTTGCGTTAGCTGAAAACGCAGTGGAAAACGGCGCAGAGGTTTCACTTAATACCGTAGTAACAGGTATGGAGATTGACGACAATGAAATCTGCAAGGTGTTTACAAACAGGGGTACTGTTTATCCGAGACTTGTTATAAACGCTGCGGGAACATTTGCCGATAAAATCGCAGAAATGGCAGGGGATAAATTCTTCTCCATCCATCCGAGAAAAGGCGAGCTTGTAATTCTCGATAAGAAAAAAGGTCATCTCGTAACACGTTCAATGGGACTTGTAGGTCTTGATCAGGCTTTCTCCGATACCAAGGGCGGCGGAGTTATGAGAACCATTGACGGAAACGTACTTGTCGGTCCCGATGCATATGAAATTCCCGAAAGAGAAGATTTCAGCACTCACAGGGATCATATAGATGCAATTTGCAAAAAGCATCTACCCCTTATTAAGGGATTCTCACAGAGCGATGTAATTACATATTTTGCAGGCGTTCGTGCTCCTACTTATGAGGAAGAATTTATCATAGAGCGTTCCGACTATGTGCCAAACCTTGTCCATGCAGCGGGCATACAGTCACCGGGTCTCGCTTCCGCTCCGGCTGTTGCGGAGAGAATTGCCGAGATTACCGTCAATGCTCTTAAACCCTACGTTGATATACATAAAAACCCGAAATTTAATCCTTACAGAAGAAGAGTTCCCCATATGTCAGCTCTTTCCTTTGAGGAAAAGCAGAAGGTTATCAAGGAAAATCCCGATTACGGCGTAATTATTTGCCGCTGTGAGGAAATAAGCAAGGGCGAAATTATAGATGCAATCCATTCGCCTATTCCGGCAACTTCAATTGATGCCCTTAAACGCCGTGTAAGACCGGGTATGGGCAGATGTCAGGGCGGATTCTGTTCACCACTTGTTACAAAGATAATCTGCGATGAAACGGGCATGACTCCCGATATGGTTACAAAGAGCGGAGGAAATTCTCAGCTTGTCCTTGAAAAAACTCATAAGGGAGGCGATGCGAAATGATGCATTATGATGTCTGTGTTTTAGGCGGAGGTCCTGCGGGACTTGCCGCTGCCATTTCCGCCGCCGACAACGGCGCAAGGACTCTGATAATAGAGCGAGAGGCAAAGCTCGGCGGAATATTAAAGCAGTGCATCCATGACGGATTCGGTATAGTCCGCTTTGGTGAAAGACTTACAGGTCCCGAATATGCGGGAAGATTTATTAAAGAGATGGTAAAGCGTGATATAGATTATATTACGAACGCCTTTGCCACCGACGCAAAGCGCCTTCCCGACGGAACATTTTCCTTTGAGGTTCAGAGCGCACAGGGCGTTCTCAATATCACCTGCAACGCCGTTGTCCTTGCCTGCGGATGCAGAGAGAGAACATCACGTCAGGTATTTATCCACGGCGACAGACCTGCGGGAATATTCAATGCAGGAACAGCCCAGTACTTTGTAAATATCTTAGGCTATATGCCAACAAAACGCTGCGTAATTTTGGGCAGCGGCGATATCGGAATGATTATGGCACGAAGACTTACTCTTGAGGGAGCCGAAGTTGAGGGCGTTTATGAAATAAAGGACACCCCGGCAGGTCTTGCAAGAAATGTTGCCCAGTGTCTTGATGATTACAATATACCTCTTCATCTTTCAACTACCGTTACAAGGGTAATAGGTGAAAAGAGAGTTGAAGCTGTTGAGGTTGCGCAGGTTGACGAGCACATGAATCCCATTGAGGGAACAGAGCGTATAATTCCCTGCGATGCCCTTATTCTTTCCGTAGGACTCATTCCTGAAAACGAGATTGCCGAAAAATTAGGTGTAGAGCTTGACCCGGCTACAAAGGGAGCCTACGTTGACCAGAAGCTTATGACAAGCGTACCGGGAGTATTCTCCTGCGGCAACGCTCTTCACGTTAACGACCTTGTGGACTACGTTTCACAAAGCGGAGATATAGCGGGCAAATTTGCCGCAAAATATAGGCCGGAGAAGAGATACAGGGTAAAAATTGATTATCCGAAAAATGAATTTTCGTATGTTGTACCTCAGTATTACGACCTTATGGAGCAGGGCGAGCTGACTCTTTATTTCAGAGTCCGCAAGGACTGTGCCAATAAGACAGTGTTTATAGATAACGACGAAAAGGTTATCAAGAAGAAAAAATATCAGCGTATGCTGCCCTCCGAAATGGAAACCCTTACGGTGAAGCCTGAAAACGGCAGATTCGGAGAGATAAGTCTCAGAATGGAGTGATTGCCGTGATAAGAGAGCTTACATGTATAGTTTGTCCCAACGGATGCCGGCTTACAGTAACCGATGAGGGCGGAGAGCTTACTGTTTCGGGAGCTACCTGTAAGAGGGGAGAGGCTTTCGGAAAGTCGGAGGTTTTAAATCCTACCAGAAGTATAACTTCCACCGTATCTACAAAGTTTAAGGATTTTCCCTTGCTTCCTGTTAAGACTTTGGGAGAAATACCAAAAGATAAGATTTTTGAAGCTATGAAAGTGATAAATTCCGTCAAGGTGACAAAGAGATTAAAAACCGGGGATGTCATAGTAGATGATTTCTTCGGTGCAAAGCTTGTTGCGACAACGGATATGGCAAGACTGCCGAAAGAAGTAAGGTTGAAGGATGCGGAATGATAATTTCCGCTCTAACCACAAATCAATAAAATTTTCGCCAGCCTTGCGGATTAAATCCGCAGTGTTTTCGCACTTGGTTTCTTTAAAAAGGAATTACTTTACCCGAAATGGAAATTGAAATTTTCGCCAACCTTTTATAAAAGGCTGCGGGGTGGAGGGGCAGAGCCCATCCTCGACGCCCGCAGGCGGCGAAACTCCTTTGCCTTAAAAAGATCAGGAAGGGAGCAAAAACAGTCCGGGGGACTGTTTTTGTGTGGGAAACCCTATCAATGGGTTTCCCGTGCAGGCGAGCTGAGTCTGGCAGCGTGACGCTGCACCCAATTCGCAGCAAACTGAGTTTGCTTCAATGTCGCACATTAAATTATTTTCTCTTTAACTACTATTTTTAAACCAACATAAACCAAATTCACCGAAACAAACAGGAGGTATTGAAATGTCATTATTCAATAAGAAAAAGCCCGAGGACTTTTATCCCGATTGGTACCATGAGGAAGCCCCCAAGGATTCATATCGTTCAATTCTCAAATGGGGTAGCCCCACAGAGTTCAAGGCTCCCAACAGAAAGCTTTATAAGCTTATGAAAGAGACCTTTGACATGACCGATGATGATTTCAAGGTAAAGCAGGAAATGGGACTTGAAAAAGTCGATTTCGATATGCCATCAAAGCTTGACGAAAAGCATATTGCAAAGTTCCGTGAAATTCTCGGTGAAGAAAACGTTAAGACAGATAATTACACCCGTCTTTCCGTTGCCTATGGTAAGACAATGGTTGACCTTATGCGTCTTAGAAAGCATATCGTTGAGAATCTTCCCGACGTTGTTCTTTATCCCGGATGCCGTGAGGACATCATTAAAATCGTAGAATATTGTAATGAGGAGAAAATCCCCGTATATGTTTACGGCGGCGGTTCATCCGTTACAAGAGGCGTTGAGCCCGTATGCGGCGGCGTAACTCTCGATATGCGTCCTCGTTTCAATAAGGTTATCAAGTTCAGTGAGCGCAATCAGACTATCACAGTTGAAGCCGGTATGAGCGGTCCGAAGCTTGAGGAAATTCTCAATAATGCCGTTTCACTTTTCGGCGCAAAGAGAGCTTATACCTGCGGACACTTCCCCCAGAGCTTTGAGTATTCCTCAGTAGGCGGCTGGGCTGTTACAAGAGGCGCAGGCCAGAACTCTACATATTACGGAAAAATTGAAGATATAGTAATCAGTCAGGAGTATGTAACTCCCGTTGGCATTATCAAGAGCGACGAGTGCCCCAGAAACGCAACAGGTCCTTCAATTGACCAGATTATGATGGGCAGTGAAGGAACATTTGGTATCCTTACCCATGTAACCCTCCGTTTCTTTAAGTATATGCCGGAGAACCGTTGCCGCTTCAGCTTTGTTTTCAAGGACTGGGACAGCGGCGTAAATGCAGTGCGTGAAATCATGCAGGGTGAATTTGGTTTCCCGTCAGCTTTCCGTCTTTCAGACCCCGAAGAGACCTCAGTGGGCTTCCGTCTTTACGGTGTTTCCGATACGCCCATTGATTCCCTCCTTAAGCTCAGAGGCTATGAGGACGGAAAGAGGGTTCTCCTTTTAGGCTTTACTGAGGGTGAAAAATCTTTCAGTAAAAATGTATTCCGTCAGATTTGGAAAATCTGCCACAATTACGGCGCAATGTACACAACAGGCCTTGTAACAAAGGGCTGGGAGAAAGGCCGCTTCAACGATCCCTATCTCCGTGAGGATATGGGCGACTATGGTCTTATGCTCGATACCCTCGAGTGCTCCGTAAACTGGGATAACTTTATGGAGGTTTACGAGAATGTACGCCGCTACTGCAAGAGCCGTCCCAATACAATCTGCATGACCCATATGTCACACTTCTATCCCCAGGGTGCAAACCTCTACTTCATCTTTGAGGCAAAGATGAACGATATTCAGGAGTACCTTGACTATCAGTACGGCATTATGGATAACATCCAGAAGTACGGCGCATCAATGAGCCACCACCACGGTATCGGTAAGATGACAGCTCCCTGGCTTGAAGCTCAGATAGGCCATAACGAAATGGAAGTTTACCGTGCCCTTAAGCGTCACTTTGACCCCAACAATATTATGAATCCCGGCGGAACATTGGGCCTTGATCTGCCCGAGGATAAGCGCAGAGATTTCATTACAAAGAAATAATCAATAATTTGCACCCCTTAAAATCAGTTTGCAGTGCCATAGGCAAACTGACAGTTTGACAAAACCGCCTGAGATAAGGTTCATCCTCATCTCAGGCGGTTTCTTTTTGTGTTTCTTATTCTTTAACTGATGACATAATTGAAAGAGCTTTGGCAAGAGCTTCAACAGGCGGCATATCTTCGCTGGATTTTACCGAAATATATGGCTTTTTGCCTGCTCCAACCAGTATGCGGCCTTTCATCTCCTTGCCGAGAACGGACACTTTTTTCATGTTGATGTTTTCGGAATACAAAAGCACGCAGTCGCCTTTCTGACCTATTTCATAAATGCCCTGTGAAATAGCTGTGTTCCTTAAAAGGGCAACTCTTATAAGTCCCTCAACACATGGCGGCGGATCTCCGTAGCGGTCTATAAATTCGTCCACAACGTCGTCGGCATCGTCGGGATTTCTTATATCCGCAATGCGGCGGTATGCCGCAAGACGCTGGGGAACGCTTTCGATATAATCGTCGGGGATATGTGCCTGAATCTGAATGTCAATAAGGCATTCCTGCTCCGGCTCTTTATCGGAAACCTCTCCCTTTTCTTCGCTGACGGCACGGGCAAGCATCTTGAGATATAAATCATATCCCACAGCTTCCATGTGTCCGTGCTGCTGTGCACCCAAAATGTTGCCCGCTCCTCTTATTTCAAGGTCACGCATGGCAATCTTGAATCCTGAGCCAAATTCCGTATACTCTCTTATTGCCGTAAGACGTCTTGTGGCAACGTCGGAGAGCTCCTTGCCCCTTGTAAAAGTGAGATATGCGCTGGCACGCCTTGCGGAGCGTCCCACACGTCCTCTTATCTGATGAAGCTGTGCAAGCCCAAGGCGGTCGGCGTTTTCAACTATCAGGGTGTTGGCGTTTGGTACGTCTACTCCTGTTTCTATAATCGTAGTGCAGACAAGTATATCTATTTCGCCCTCAAGGAGATTTTTCCAGACAGTGCTGAGAGCTTCCTCTGTCATCTTGCCGTGAGCTATTCCTATTCTCGCTTCCGGGAGAAGCTCCTGTATTTTAGCTGCTGTTCGCTCAATGGTGTCAACTCTGTTGTGAAGATAATAAGCCTGACCGCCTCTTCTGAGCTCCTTTTCCAGTGCCTGTGCGATTATTCCCATATCGTGTTCTATAACGTAGGTCTGTACGGGATGTCTGTCCTGTGGAGCTTCTTCAAGCATGGACATATCCCTTATACCGGACATTGCCATATTGAGGGTACGGGGGATAGGCGTTGCGGAAAGAGTTAGAACGTCAACGTTGGGGAAACGCTCTTTAAGCTTTTCTTTCTGTGCAACTCCGAAACGCTGCTCCTCGTCAACGATTACAAGACCTAAATCTTTAAACTCAACATCCTTTGAAATAAGGCGGTGAGTTCCCACAATCATATCTATGCTGCCACGTTTGAGCCCCTTTATAATTTGCTCCTGCTGCTTTGCGGTGCGGAAACGTGAAATCATCTCCACTTCAACGGGGAAACCCTCAAAGCGTTTGATAATTGTCTGATAGTGCTGGAAAGCCAAAACCGTTGTGGGTACGAGCATGGCGCACTGTTTGCCCTCGGCGATGCATTTAAATGCGGCTCTCAGGGCGACCTCGGTTTTGCCAAATCCAACGTCGCCACAGAGCAGTCTGTCCATGGGACATTTTTTCTCCATGTCGTGCTTTATCTCGTATATGCTGCGAAGCTGATCGTCGGTTTCATCGTATGCAAAGCGGCGTTCAAAGTCATTTTGCATATCGGTGTCAGGCATAAAGGCGTAGCCTGGAGCGTTCTGTCTTGCGGCATAGAGCTTTATAAGCTCCTTTGCCATATCCTTGACTGCGCTTCTGACTCTGGTACGTGTCTTTTTCCACTCCTGAGTGCCCAGCTTGTTTATCTTTACGGCTCTGCCCTCTTCGCCGGGGCCAACATATTTTGAAACAAGGTCAAGCTGAGTTACTGGGACAAAGAGCACATCCTCTTTTGCGTATTTTATTTTGATATAGTCCTTTGTAACTCCGCCCACTTCCAGCTTTGTTATGCCGTCAAAAATACCTATTCCATGTACGGAGTGAACTATATAATCTCCTCTGTGAAGTTCGTCGAGGCTGTTGAAGCCCTCTTTTGAGCGTTTTTTGCGGCTTATCTGTTTGGGTTTTAAGAGGGAAGCTCTGCCCCTGCTTATGAGCATGAATTTTTCCGCAGGGTATTCGAGTCCTCCGCTGAGTCCGCCGCTTAATACGTTTACGCTCTTTTTAAGGAAAGATGACG
>OGWT01002138.1_pt1 | contig 13818 bp, 10 predicted proteins | sample 1576101 | NCBI WGS metagenome assembly OGWT01 (sample SAMEA3541481, study PRJEB24748) | human gut metagenome | biome: human gut; feature: human-associated habitat; material: faeces | place: China | collected 2012 | reverse complement strand
AGGGCCTGGCATACCAGGGCTACCGCGTGCTGCCGTACTGCCCGAAGGACCAGACTCCGCTGAGCGCGCACGAGCTGCGCATGGATGCGGACGTGTACCAGGACCGTCAGGACACCACTGTGTCCGTGGCCGTGAAGCTGCGCGACGAGGAGGACGCCTACGCCGTCTTCTGGACCACCACTCCGTGGACCGTGCCGACCAACTTCGCCATCGTGGTCGGTGCCGACATCGACTATGTCGAGGTGCGCCCGACCGAAGGCAAGTTCGCCGGCAAGAAGTTCTATCTCGGCAAGCCGCTGCTCGGCTCCTACGAGAAGGAGCTCGGCGAGAACTACGAGATCGTGCGCGAGCTCAAGGGCTCCGAGATGGAGGGCTGGCGCTACTACCCGGTCTTCCCGTACTTCGCAGGCGACGAGAACGCCGCCGAGGGCAAGGTGCCGGGGCCGGAAGGCTACCAGATCTTCACCGCCGACTACGTCGACACCGTTGAAGGTACCGGCCTGGTCCATCAGGCCCCCTACGGCGAGGACGATATGAACACGCTCAACGCCAAGGGCATCAAGAGCGTGGACGTGCTCGACGCGGGCTGCAAGTTCACGTCGCTGTGCCCGGATTACGAAGGCCTGTACGTGTTCGACGCCAACAAGCCGATCCTGCGCAGCCTGCGCGCCGGCGACGGCCCGCTGGCCCGCATCCCCGAAGAGCATCGCGCCATCCTCTTCCAGGAGAAGAGCTACGTGCACTCCTACCCGCACTGCTGGCGTTGCGCCACCCCGCTGATCTACAAGCCGGTGAGCTCCTGGTTCGTGGCCGTCACCAAGATCAAGGACCGTCTGCTCGAACTCAACCAGCAGATCAATTGGATTCCAGGCAATGTGAAGGACGGCCAGTTCGGCAAGTGGCTGGCGAACGCACGCGATTGGTCGATCTCCCGCAACCGCTTCTGGGGCTCCCCGATTCCGGTGTGGGTCTCCGACGATCCGAAGTACCCGCGCGTGGACGTGTACGGCTCGCTGGACGAGCTCAAGGCCGATTTCGGCGATTACCCGCGCGACAAGGACGGCAATATCAACATGCACCGTCCGTACATCGACGAGCTGACCCGCGTCAACCCGGACGACCCGACCGGCAAGAGCCACATGCACCGCATCAGCGACGTGATGGACTGCTGGTTCGAATCCGGTTCGATGAGCTTCGCCCAGTACCATTACCCGTTCGAGAACAAGGAAACCTTCGAACAGCACTTCCCGTGCGACTACATCGTGGAATACATCGGCCAGACCCGTGGCTGGTTCTACGTGCAGCACGTCATGGCGACCGCCCTGTTCGACAGGCCGGCGTTCAAGAACGTGATCTGCCACGGTATCGTGCTCGGCTCCGACGGACAGAAGATGTCGAAGCACCTGCGCAACTACCCGGACGTGAACGGCGTGTTCAACGACTTCGGCTCCGACGCCATGCGTTGGTTCCTGATGAGCTCGCCGATCCTGCGTGGCGGCAACCTGATCGTCACCGCTGATGGCATCCGCGACACCGTGCGCCAGGTGATGTTGCCGGTGTGGAGCTCCTACTACTTCTTCACCCTGTACGCGAACGCCGCCGGGTATGACGCCCGTATGCTGCGTGCCGACGAAGTGGCGAAGCTGCCGGAGATGGACCGCTACCTGCTGGCCCGTCTGCGCCGCCTAGTGGAGAAGACCCAGCATGCGCTGGACAACTTCTACATTTCCGACGCGTGCGATGCGGCGAGCGACTTCATCGACGTGCTGACCAACTGGTACATCCGCAACAACCGCGAACGTTTCGGTGCCGGTGACGAGAACGCGTTCAACACGCTGTACACCGTGCTGGAAACCTTCATGCGCGTGCTGGCTCCGCTGGCTCCGATGGAGGCTGAAGCCGTGTGGCGCGGCCTGACTGGCGGCGAATCCGTGCATCTGGCCGACTGGCCGTTCCTTGCCGACGAGAAGACCGGCGAGACCACCGAGCTGGGTGCCGTGCTGCAGGACGATGCCAAGCTAGTGGACGCGATGGAGAAGGTGCGTGAGGTTGTTTCCGGCACGCTTTCCATGCGTAAGGCCAAGCAGATTCGCGTGCGCCAGCCGCTCGCCAAGCTGACCGTGGTGGTCGAGAACCCGGATGCGGTCGCCGCCTACAGCGACGTGTTGAAGGGCGAGCTCAACGTGAAGGATATCGAGTTCTGCACGCTGGAGGACGCCGGCTCCCATGGTCTGAAGATCGTGAACGAGCTGCGCGTGAACGCGCGTGTGGCCGGCAAGCGCCTGCGTAAGGACGTGCAGTTCGCCATCAAGGCGTCCAAGAGCGGTGCCTGGCATGTGGACGCCGCCGGCGTGCCTGTGTGTGAGACTCCGAACGGCGAGATTGCGCTTGAGGAAGGCGAATACGAGCTGATCAACCGTGTGGAGGAGGAGAACGCGCAGGAGGCTGCGAACTCCGTGTCCGCCGCGCTGCCGACCGGTGGCTTCGTGATCCTCGACACCGAACTGAACGACGACCTGCTGGCCGAAGGCTACGCCCGCGACGTGATCCGCGCCGTGCAGGAGGCCCGTAAGGCCGCTGGCCTGGAAATTTCCGACCGCATCACGCTGAAGGTGACCGTGCCCGCGGACGATGTGGCCAAGGTCGAACAGTTCAAGGACCTCGTGGCGCATGACACCTCGTCCGACAGTGTAAGCGTCGAAGCCGGCGCCGAGCTGGGCGTGGAGGTTGCTAAGGTCTGAGGTGGTTGGCTGGGTGGCTGACTGACGATAGTATGTGGGGGTGTGTTTCTCCTGTCGAGTTTGGCAGGAGAAACACACCCCCTACTACTATTTGTGTTGGGGCGTACTACGTATGCACAGGTATTTGGCGACGATAATCTTCGAATCAATCATACGGTAATCTTCGAATCAATCATTTCGTTTTTATCTTTTGCTGGAATGCGGTAGAGTAAAGACTATTCAGGGGGGTATCTGTAAAGGAGCAGGTTATGGTTCTATTAGCTCGTAAAGATGAGGAAGGCAATACTCAGGCTTTGTATGACCATCTTCATGGTGCAGGAAGATTGGCTAGTGGTTTCGAGGATGAATTCGCTGATATTTCACGTACGGCAGCCGTCTTGCATGATGTCGGGAAGGTTGCTCAGCAGTTCCAAACATATCTGTTATCGGATGATGGGCATAGGGGAGATGTGCAGCATGCCCGTCAAGGGGCGTTTGTCGTCAATGATTTTTTCGAGTCGAAAGGGGAAATTGAAGAGATAGCAAAGGAAATTCTTGAGCTTGCCATTTCTAAACATCACGGAGGTCTTCCTGATTGCATTGACGAGTCCGGGAATAGAGCTTTTCTTCTTGGGTTCACGGAGTCGGACAAAAGCAACGAGAAGTATGCGTATCAAGAAATCAAGCGGGGGCTTAACGGTTTGGCGCTCGATCTGCAATCGAATTTCCGAGGTTCAGCGGAAGATATCGCTTGTTTCCTGAAGAAAATTAAATCGCTGAGGCTGTCGAAAGATAGCATATACTTCTATCTAGGTTTGCTCGTTAAACTGATTTATTCGCGACTGGTGGATGCGGATAGGACGGATGCTGCTTGTTTCGAGACCCGAAAACAGTATCGGCCTAATGCGGTTGATTGGCAGAATCTGATTAGTCGACTCGATAAAAGCATGAGATCTTTTGATTCGAGTTCGGAAATAAACAGGATAAGACATCAGATTAATGAACAGTGTTGTTTGGCGGGGGCGCGGGAAACCGGGATTTATCGTTTGTCGATTCCGACTGGCGGCGGTAAAACGTTGGCGTCGCTAAATTTTGCGTTGCATCATGCGCTGAAGACAGGAAAGCGCCGGATCATTTACGTGATTCCATATTTGTCTATCACAACTCAGACGGCAAAGACTTTCCGAGATGTACTTGGTCTGAACTCTGATAGCGATGTTCTATTGGAGCATTACTCCACTGCAGGTATGCAACGTTCCGCTGATGTAGCGGATAATGCGTCGAGTGAGTTTGAGGATGCCGGGGAGCATCAGCGCAAGTTGGCGGCAGAGCGTTGGGACAATCCGATAATTGTTACCACTATGGTGGAATTCCTTGAGACTGTCATGTCTGCTCGCGGAACCAAACTCCGGAAATTCCATAATATGGCCGACAGTGTCATCATTTTTGATGAAATACAGTCGTTGCCGATGAACACAATCAATCTGTTCAATGAGATCGTCAGCTTCCTATCGAAGATTACCAATTCAACGATTCTTTTGTGCTCTGCGACGCAGCCGTTACTTGAAAAAACCAAACGAGAGAATCTGCTTCTTTCGGAAAAGCCTGATCTTATTGCTGAAACGGAAAGCTATGAAGACAAGCTTCGACGTACAAGAATTGTTGCTTCAGCTGAAAATAAAAGCTGCGATGAACTAGGGCAGATTATTTATCAGCAGGCGCGGAAGAACGGCAATTGCTTAGCAATCGTCAACCTGAAAAAGGAAGCGCGTGAGATTTTCCAATGCTTGGAACGACTTGATGTGAATCATGAGTTTGAGCTGATTCATCTCAGTACTGCCATGTGTGGAAGGCATAGAACGGATTGTCTGAACAGAATCGGTGCGCTGCTTGATCCAGGCAATCCGAAACCTGTGATTTGTGTGAGCACACAGCTTATTGAGGCAGGTGTTGACATTTCGTTTGCTTGCGTGGTCAGGGCGATGGCTGGTCTGGACAGTATTATGCAGGCCGCTGGGCGTTGCAATAGGAATGGTGAATCGGTAGAACCAAAGAATGTGTATGTCTATCCATTGAAAGATGAAGACAGCATGGAAAGGTATCTGCCGGATATCGCAATGGGTAAGCAGCTCACTTTACAGATTATGGAGAACTACCCAGGAAAGGATTTGCTGTCTTCGAATATTCTGGAACAGTACTATGACATGCTTCTCCGTAAGAAGGACGGTAATGGTAAAGGAGGCTATACGGATTGCCCAATTCGGGGAAGGGCGGAGGGAGCGACGACTGCTTATGATCTGTTATCCTTCAACGAATGTGATCGATCTCAATTCACGAATACTACGGGAGGAAAGTACGGTTTGTGCTTTGCTCAGGCTTTTCAGACGGTTAGCGATAACTTCCATGTAATTCCGGATGTCACGCACAATGTTGTGGTCCCGTATGGTCAGGCGACTGAGTTACTTGATATGCTCCACAGGGGAGAATTGTCCGAGAAAATCTCAGTGCTAAGGCGGTTGCAGGAATATACGGTTTCCCTGTTCGATGATGACTATCATGATTTGGCTAGGAAGCATGCAATTTCGTTAGCAAATGAGGATTTTGGAGTTTTCCTGCTGAATGAGGAATACTACAACGACAAGTACGGCGTAGTACGGGAGGCGGAGATGCCTCTCCTGCTGATGTAGGAAGGATGAGTGCTCTCTCGCAAGCTCCAAGGAGTATGCGAGAGAGCTGTAGTTGGGAAGGCAACACATATGCCAAATATATTTTCAATCCACATCGCTCTTGGTGCGATGACAGTGAGAGTCCCACAGGCACAAGGATAGTCGATAAAGCGTATGCCGCGAAAGCCGATTAAATTCAAAAATAATAGCAACAACTGACTTTTGTAATTATCAGAGTCGATTCATCGCCTATAAGTAAGGAGTATGCGATTATGGCAGCTTTGGAAAATAAGATTGATTTTGCGATTGCCTTTGCGGTGAATAACGCAAATCCCAATGGTGATCCGTTGAATGGTAATCGCCCGAGAACGACGTCAGAAGGGTTGGGTGAGGTTTCCGACGTCGCCTTGAAGAGGAAGATCCGCAACCGTCTGCAGGATGCAGGAGAATCAGTCTTTGTACAGTCTGATGATCGTTCCGATGATGGTGCCAAATCGCTGTCGGACAGGTTCAATACATATCTGAAGACCTTGCCGAAGGATGAGCAGAAGCAGAAGAATGTAGTCTTCGGTAAGGTGTGCGAGCGTTGGCTTGATGTGCGGTCCTTTGGTCAGGTTTTCGCCTTTAAGAAGGCCAAGGATACCGATGAGGTTTCGATTGGCGTACGCGGACCGGTCTCGATTCAGCCGGCATTCTCCATTAATCCCATCGCAATTGACGATGTGCAAATCACTAAATCGGTCAATAGCGAGACTACGGATTCCGGTAAAAAATCATCCGACACCATGGGCATGAAGTATCGCGTCTCTGGACGCGCCGTATATGTAACTTATGGAAGCATTAGCCCCCAGCTGGCGGAAAGAACAGGTTTCAGCGCAGAAGATGCAGAGAAAATCAAGGAAGCTCTGGTCACGCTTTTCGAGAATGATGAGAGTTCGGCACGTCCGTCGGGATCGATGGAAGTGCTGGATGTCGTCTGGTTTGCACATAACTGCAAGGGGGGGCAGTATTCTTCGGCCAAAGTTCATCGTTCCGTTTCCGTTGACGCGGATGGAACCGTGAATGTAGATGACGCTTCCATTCCAGGCCTTCGCTACGAAGTAATCGAAGGCCGCTGATTACAACGTCCAAGCCTAGATGAGAGGTGCTTATATGAAAGGGCCAGATGGTTATTCAGAAGAAGATTGGCTGGCCCTTTCGGGTATTCAGCATTTCTCATTCTGCAAGCGTCAATGGGCGCTTATTCATATCGAGCAGCTGTGGTCAGAAAATTATCTGACCACAGCGGGGCATCTGGAACATGAACGCGCCCACGATTATGCGGCTTCTGAATCTCGCGGCGATATGCTGATCATGCGGGATTTGAGAGTTTATTCGCGAGCGCTCGGCATAACTGGAGCCTGTGATGTTGTGGAATTTCATAAGTCTAATGATGGTGTTCCGCTTCACGGAAGAGATGAATTGTGGTTGCCATATCCGATTGAATACAAACACGGCAAATCCAAAACGATTGATGCTGATCGTTTACAGCTATGCGCGGAAGCGATGTGCTTGGAAGAAATGCTCGCGTGTGATATTCCTGAAGGTGCTTTGTTCTATCAGCAGACAAAACGTCGTGAGCGGGTAAAATTTGACGAAGATCTTCGCAACATGGTCGAAGCTGACTTCTTGCAAATGCATGATCTTTTCTCCCGTGGATGGACTCCCAAAGTGAAACAGACCAGATCGTGTTCGGCATGTTCTCTACGGGATTTGTGCCTGCCTGAATTACGGAAGATGAAATCGGCAAAAGCATATATCGAAGAACGGCTCAAGGAAAGCGGGGAGTGATGAAGCAGCTGTTAAACACGTTGTTTGTGATGACAGAAGATGCCTATCTTGCCTTGGAGAACGATAATGTTGTGATTTATCAGAATGACCAAACCTTGGCGAAAGTGCCATTACGGTCAATTGAAGGAATCATGTGTTTCTCGTATAAGGGTGCTTCGCCTGCTCTTATGGGGCGCTGCGGCAAACTGGGCGTTTCTATGGCATTCTATTCACCGAGAGGTCATTATTACTGTTCCGTGTTAGGGGAGGAGAATCGTAATGTGCTACTTCGCCGTGAACAATTTCGAGTCGCGGATGACGAACAAAAATCTTTGCGTTATGCGAAATCTTTCATTGTTGGCAAGCTTTACAATGCGAAATGGGTGCTCGAACGCACGAAACGTGATCATGCTTTGCGGGTGAACATCGACCGACTTGCCGAGCAGAGCGGCAAATTGTCGGCGGCATTGTCAAAAGCTCGAAAAAGCTTGACGATTGATGAGTTGAGGGGTGTCGAAGGGCTTGCTGCCAAAGATTATTTCTACGCTTTTGACGATTTGGTTCTGAAGAATAAAGATGATTTCTTTTTCACCAGTAGGTCGAGGAGACCTCCGCTGGACAGGCTGAATGCATTATTGTCTTTTTGCTACTCCATATTGACGAATGATTGCATTGCGGCTTTGCAAGGTGTGGGGTTGGATCCGTATGTTGGTTTTATGCATACGGATCGGCCGGGGAGAGCCTCTCTGGCATTGGATCTGGTTGAAGAGTTTCGCCCGGTGTTGGCTGACCGCTTCGTTCTGACATTGGTTAATACAGGCGCTGTTAAGCCGGGGGATTTTGAAATACGGGAGAATGGCGGGGTGCTGCTGTCTGATTTCGGGCGGAAGAAAGTGCTTACGGCGTGGCAGAAAAAGAAGAGTGATCAGATTCTTCATCCGTTCCTGCAAGAAAAAATTTCGTGGGGATTGGTTCCGTATGTGCAAGCGCTGCTGCTAGCTCGATCGTTGCGGGGTGATCTTGATGATTACCCGCCATTTATGTGGAAGTAAAAGGTGCGTAGCTGTGTGTGGCGGTATGCGATGATTCGTGGTGATGTGTTATTGGAGGTGAAAAACCATGATGGTTGTGGTTGCGTACGATGTGAGTACGGAAACCCCTGAGGGGAAGCGTCGTCTTCGTTTGGTGGCGAAGACATGCATGAAATACGGACAGCGTGTACAGAACAGTGTTTTCGAATGCTCGGTGAGTCCTTCCGATTATCTGGTGTTGGTACACGATTTGTTGAAGATTGCCAATATTGATGAGGACAGTCTGCGCTTTTATAAACTTGGCTCTCGATATGCGGATAGGATTGAGCGTTATGGGCGTGAACGGAGTTTGCCGGTTAATGATGTGATGATGATATAGCACAGGGTAAAATGGCATGGTGTCATAACGATATGGTGTGGGGTATGCCGGGTTGAGTGTTTGAGTGTGACGTGTGACGTCCGGCATCTGGAGCGTGTTCTCTAGCCGGCGGTATTGTGGTTTCGGCAAGGTGGCCGGTCTTGAAATGGTGTTTGTGCGAAGTGGAAGCGCTCATGATGAGGGGTGCCTTTCGCACCTGAAAAACTGTCGAAATCCGAATTGTGATTTTCGTGGGCGTTTGAAAACTAAATAGTGGACATTAAAATGAGACAGAAAGACAGCTGCTCGTTTTAGGCATGTTGTTCGTCGCACCGGTGGTGTTGTTTGATATGCTTAAAGCCAAGCAGCTGGCTTGCGTCTCAGAAAGTGGACAAAAATGTCCAGCTGCACGGTCGCTCTCCTTACGGAGAGCGTGGATTGAAATTCCCGCTGGTCTTCGAGCCAGCAGTCGTGGTCGGGTCGCTCTCCTTACGGAGAGCGTGGATTGAAATAATTTAGGAGAGTTGGCCGCACTACTTGACTGTCGTCGCTCTCCTTACGGAGAGCGTGGATTGAAATCCAATCAGCAGCTTCACGGTCAACATTCCAGTGGTCGCTCTCCTTACGGAGAGCGTGGATTGAAATAGCCGTCGATTCAGACGCTCATGACGGCTTTGAGTCGCTCTCCTTACGGAGAGCGTGGATTGAAATGAGAAGCGGATCATCGAAAACCTCGCATGAAAAGTCGCTCTCCTTACGGAGAGCGTGGATTGAAATGATGAGGATCTGGACGACCTGTCGGAGCGCATGGGGTCGCTCTCCTTACGGAGAGCGTGGATTGAAATGCGCTTCGCCTGAGCATGATCGGCGGTCTGCTGGCGTCGCTCTCCTTACGGAGAGCGTGGATTGAAATACGATTGACCCGCCTTTCCGATCATTGATACGGGTCGCTCTCCTTACGGAGAGCGTGGATTGAAATAGCAATCGCGTTACCACCATTCGCATAATGGTACAGTCGCTCTCCTTACGGAGAGCGTGGATTGAAATTACGACACGATGGAATTATCCCAGGCATTGCTGCCGTCGCTCTCCTTACGGAGAGCGTGGATTGAAATTCAATGACGGCAATACGCCAAGCACTGCACCTCAAGTCGCTCTCCTTACGGAGAGCGTGGATTGAAATAGCCGGGTAACAGTCGTTACTGGACACTGCGCAAGTCGCTCTCCTTACGGAGAGCGTGGATTGAAATAGAACCGTATCGAGGAACACGCTTACAGTGACGTGTCGCTCTCCTTACGGAGAGCGTGGATTGAAATCACCTGTCCGGCAAGGACGCCACATCCACCGCGGTCGCTCTCCTTACGGAGAGCGTGGATTGAAATTCGAGTTCAACCGGGCACGGAACGGGATGAGAGGAGTCGCTCTCCTTACGGAGAGCGTGGATTGAAATCACCTGTCCGGCAAGGACGCCACATCCACCGCGGTCGCTCTCCTTACGGAGAGCGTGGATTGAAATTCGAGTTCAACCGGGCACGGAACGGGATGAGAGGAGTCGCTCTCCTTACGGAGAGCGTGGATTGAAATTCAATTTGCTTACACCCAATTGGGTGTGTATAGTGGTCGCTCTCCTTACGGAGAGCGTGGATTGAAATACTATCGGTTCCACTAGCGACCCCGTGACCATTGTCGCTCTCCTTACGGAGAGCGTGGATTGAAATAACTCTTGCGCAATAAGACGAATATCATTATCCGGTCGCTCTCCTTACGGAGAGCGTGGATTGAAATGATGACTCCATCATGGAAAGCAAGCGTATTGTGTCGCTCTCCTTACGGAGAGCGTGGATTGAAATACTTTCGCTGAGAAACTAGTAGCCGGTGATGTACGTCGCTCTCCTTACGGAGAGCGTGGATTGAAATCGGGCACTTGGTCTGCTCGGAACCCTTTCGTCATCGTCGCTCTCCTTACGGAGAGCGTGGATTGAAATCTAATATGGCAGTGCTTGGCCGTATCTTCCCAAGTCGCTCTCCTTACGGAGAGCGTGGATTGAAATAGGTTGGGACGCGGATAAATTGGAAGCCGAATTAGGTCGCTCTCCTTACGGAGAGCGTGGATTGAAATAAGGAGCGCTATCGCGTCGCCGTAGCGGAGCCTGCGTCGCTCTCCTTACGGAGAGCGTGGATTGAAATCTGGACTGTGGTGGTCATGGTTTCTTTCTTCTTTCGTCGCTCTCCTTACGGAGAGCGTGGATTGAAATCACAAGCCGCGAACGATATTCCCGCCAGCATCCTGTCGCTCTCCTTACGGAGAGCGTGGATTGAAATACGAAGAATATCGTTGATCTTTGCCCCTTGAGCGGTCGCTCTCCTTACGGAGAGCGTGGATTGAAATGTCAAGACCGCAGCGCAGGATACCGTCGTTGTCAAGTCGCTCTCCTTACGGAGAGCGTGGATTGAAATCAGAACGGAGCCATTCCCTGCCAGTCGGCATGCGTCGCTCTCCTTACGGAGAGCGTGGATTGAAATATGCAGTTGGTGTCCGACATGGTCGGCGGCCTGGTCGCTCTCCTTACGGAGAGCGTGGATTGAAATGGTTCCGTCGCCGCCCGCGGCAAGCTCCAGGGCGAGTCGCTCTCCTTACGGAGAGCGTGGATTGAAATACCGTCACCGACGAAAGCGCCGACCACAAGACCAGTCGCTCTCCTTACGGAGAGCGTGGATTGAAATCAGAACGGAGCCATTCCCTGCCAGTCGGCATGCGTCGCTCTCCTTACGGAGAGCGTGGATTGAAATACGAACTGTACGATGGCAAAATACGGACTGCCGGTCGCTCTCCTTACGGAGAGCGTGGATTGAAATCTTTGATGGTGGCTGGCGTGGTGGTTCCAGAGGCGGTCGCTCTCCTTACGGAGAGCGTGGATTGAAATCATGTTGCGGGCGTGGCCTTCTGGATGTTCAGGCGTCGCTCTCCTTACGGAGAGCGTGGATTGAAATTCCATGGCCAGTCCGGCGTCGAGGATGCGCTGCGTCGCTCTCCTTACGGAGAGCGTGGATTGAAATGCCGAGCATGGCGACATGATTCGCCCGCAATACGCGTCGCTCTCCTTACGGAGATCGTGGATTGAAATTCGCATACCTGCGAATCAACCTCCCCAAGTCGCGGGTCGCTCTCCTTACGGAGAGCGTGGATTGAAATAGCGCCGACCTGACCAAGGCGCAGCTGAACCCGGTCGCTCTCCTTACGGAGAGCGTGGATTGAAATGTGCTTCCCGGCCACACTCCCCCGGAACCCGAAGTCGCTCTCCTTACGGAGAGCGTGGATTGAAATCGCTTCGGACTGTTCCATCGTCAATGGACGCCAGGTCGCTCTCCTTACGGAGAGCGTGGATTGAAATATCGTGAGTTTCCCGCGACTCCACGCTCTCAATGGTCGCTCTCCTTACGGAGAGCGTGGATTGAAATTCCAAGCCTGCCGCATATCCGAATGACGGTGGCCGTCGCTCTCCTTACGGAGAGCGTGGATTGAAATTCCGACCTGGCCGCGGACGATCAGGGAGGATACGGTCGCTCTCCTTACGGAGAGCGTGGATTGAAATTTGCGCCATAGCTGACGAAAAGCTGCTTCCACGCGTCGCTCTCCTTACGGAGAGCGTGGATTGAAATGGTTTGACCGGCTACGCGATTCGCGTCACGGGCAGTCGCTCTCCTTACGGAGAGCGTGGATTGAAATCTGCCGCAGCGTGACGAGCTGGTCACGCAGGATATGTCGCTCTCCTTACGGAGAGCGTGGATTGAAATTAAGGACGAATCATGAGTATCACCATAGAGAATCGTCGCTCTCCTTACGGAGAGCGTGGATTGAAATCACAAGTCTCGCCTATAACTTAGGACACTAGAGGTCGCTCTCCTTACGGAGAGCGTGGATTGAAATATCTGAGTTGCGCTTGGCATGCGCCTCTGATATTGTCGCTCTCCTTACGGAGAGCGTGGATTGAAATAATAATAGTTTCGCCATTTGCCGACGCTCTCCGGTGTCGCTCTCCTTACGGAGATCGTGGATTGAAATGTCGGCATGGCGAACTTCGCCGGCCAATTGCAGAGTCGCTCTCCTTACGGAGAGCGTGGATTGAAATCTTTTCGAGGGCGTCAAGTCGTGCGGAAACGTGTCGCTCTCCTTACGGAGAGCGTGGATTGAAATCGCGTTCCATCGAAATTTTTTCGCAAAAGGTTTGTCGCTCTCCTTACGGAGAGCGTGGATTGAAATATCGTAATTATCGGAATTGCGCGGGGTTTCCATGTCGCTCTCCTTACGGAGAGCGTGGATTGAAATGAGTTTGGGAAGCTCGTATCTGACGGCCTCGCTATGTCGCTCTCCTTACGGAGAGTGTGGATTGAAATAACGGGGTAGTACTGAAATACTGCATGGCGCGGTGGTCGCTCTCCTTACGGAGAGCGTGGATTGAAATATCGCCATGCAATCATCCGACTACCTCGCGGTCGGGTCGCTTTCCTTACGGAGAGCGTGGATTGAAATATCGACCATAATCAGTCTCCTTACCAGTAGAGGGGTCGCTCTCCTTACGGAGAGCATGGATTGAAATCGACCGGAGCGGGTGCGCGGCGGCGCTCTGGTGTGTTTCTGCAAGTTGGCATCCACAGTATAGGCACTATTTTTCAGCAGCATAGGCAGCTGGTCTCCAACAGAAACTGCGACGTCGGAATCCGCCACCCTTTTCTTCCTAGCTATCTGGTCATGAGGGCGTGCTCGCTACGGTAGGAGCCTCCCTCGAATCTGACGAGCCTTCCGTGGTGCACGGTGCGGTCGATCAACGCGGCGGCCATGTTCTTGTCGCCGAGCACGCGCCCCCAGCCGGAGAACTCGATGTTCATGATATGGGCCATGCTCCGGGTCTCGTAGGAATCCGATATGACCTGGAACAGGAACCTGGAGCCCTCCTTGTCGATCGGCATGTAGCCGAACTCGTCGATGATCAGGAGCCTCGCCCTGGCGATCTGCCGGAGCTCCGTGTCGAGCCGGTCTTCCCGTTTCGCGCGGCGCAGCATCATAAGCAGCCCGGTCGCGGTGAAGAACCTGACAGGTATCGCGCGCATGTACGCGAGCCTGCCCAACGCGACCGCGAGATGCGTCTTGCCGGTGCCGACGGGCTCGTAGAGCACGAGTGGATTGGCAACAGCGTGTTGGACGGTTTCTTAGAGGACGAGTCCCTGTTCGGTG